>ENA-OUQG01001252-OUQG01001252.1-human-gut-metagenome-genome-assembly--contig:-NODE-1252-length-14028-cov-3.670436_pt1 | contig 14028 bp, 9 predicted proteins | sample MGYA00237943_ERZ548823 | MGnify/ENA primary metagenome ERZ548823 (study PRJEB26490, sample SAMN05194731) | human gut metagenome | biome: terrestrial biome; feature: human-associated habitat; material... | reverse complement strand
GTCTATTAGCGATTTCATGTTTAAGGATACATTCGAGCAAATCGAGTCTGTTTTTGATAATCCTGAACTATTTTATGAAATTTTGAGAGTATTCGCTGTCATCCCAAACAAGGGAATTGATTTGTCTACTGTTTGCCTACTTACAAATATTTCTTATCCAGATGTTGAAGCAGTTGCTGAAACATTATGTAACTATCTGATTATTGAGCGAAACGGAAATACTTACTCTTTAAATCAATTTGCCGAGACATATATTATTCAAAGGTTTATTCCAGATGCTCAGACATTCCAATCTATTTCGGGCAAAATCGAAAAGCGCAGAAGAGAAGTACAGCAGGCACTCGAAAAGCTGGACGATGACGTGAAGCAACGCACTGAACTAAAAAATATCTTAAAAGACTGGAATGTCATCACGGATTCTGATCGTATTACCGCTGCAAAAATGTATGATTTGTATGGGCAAGTAAATGCCGAGTGCAACCGCGGTGGCAAATTTAAGGTACAGGCTATTTTCGAAGACTTTATTGTTAAAAGTGAAGAATGCGAGCAAATAACAGCGCATCCATTTATTAAATACCAAAAGGCTAGAATTTTGCAAAGGATTGACGATTCTAACATACTTAGTGCTAAGCATGATGAGGAAATCCACAAAAATTATTTGGATGCAATCTTCACAATAAAAACGGTAAATCAATATTCAGCAATACAAAGTACCAAGTCATTTGCATCCTTACTTTGGTTATATGGGCAGTTCCTTGTCAATCACAATGAACAAATTGAAGCTATTCGATATTTAGAAGAAGGTAAGTCCGTATTCGAAGCTATAGGAAAGTGTGATGACCAGTACTATCAATGTACTACCCTTCTTGGACGGACATATTTAAACCTGTACCTGAAAGATAGAGGCAAGTATCTTGGATATTTGCGAAAAGCAAGAACCGTCAGCCGTTATCTTCAGGATCATTACTATGATTTAGGGCGCGCACGTAAGTATGCTATTTCACTAAAAGGCGAGCTTCAAAAATATGGACCATATTGAATAAAGTTATTCGTATTTAAACATTGTAAAAATAAAACGAGCGATTGCCGCAAAAGCAATCGTTCGTTTTATTAATATTTTTTATAACATTTGAAAATATTTCAATGCCTCCATAATTGCCGCTTCCTTTTCTGGTGGGCACTGTGGCACTTTAGCATCTTCCTTCTTCGACAGATTATAATTTTGGCCAACATCTAGCCCGCACTTCCGCTTAACCTGGGAGATGTACAGGCTGGAGACCTTCAAACCGTGCTTTTCCAGCACGTAGGCTTTGATCTCGTCATAGGTAGCCTTGCTCTCCGCAGCCGTTAAATCCAGCTCATCCATGCTCAGATCAATCTCGATATGTTGCTTTGCGCGAAGTTTGGACAAAAGGCATACCGTCTCAACATGCGGCGTCTGCGGGAACATGTCCACGGCCAGCGCCTGCGTGAGCGTGTAGCCGTGCTGTGTGAGCTGCTTCACATCGCGCGCGAGCGTGCCCGGATCGCAGGAGACATAGACGATGCGCGGCGGCTGCATGGACACCATCGCGTCGATGGCTTCCGGGGACATGCCCTTGCGCGGGGGATCGACCACGATGCAGTCCGGCCGGACGCCGCGCCGGGCCAGCTCCGCCGCTGCGGCGCCGGCATCGGCACAGAGAAACTCCGCATTTTCGATACCGTTTCGCTCCGCGTTCCGGCGCGCGTTCTCGATCGCCTCCGGCACGATCTCTGCCCCGATGACGTGCGCGGCCTTTCGCGCCAGACACAGGCTGATCGTCCCGGCGCCGCAGTACAGATCCAGCACCTGATCCGTCGGCGCGTTGACGGCGTATTCCACCGCGCGCTCATACAGCCGCTCGGCCTGCACGGGATTGACCTGATAAAACGCCTGCGGCGAGAGCGTGAACGTCAGCCCGCAGAGGCGGTCGGTCAGCTCCGGCACTCCCCAGAGCGGATAGAAATCTCCCGCGAGCACAACGTTGCCTTTCTGCTTGTTGACATCGAGCACGATGCCGGTCAGCTCCGGGCAGTGCTCGCGCAGGTAGGCGATCAGGCCGTCCGTCTGCGCGCCGAACCCACGTGCAGAGACGATGCACAGTACGGCGTCTGGCGTGTGCATGGCGCAGCGCGTGAACAGATGCCGCACCGTGCCGCGGCCGGTGGCTTCGTCATACGGCGCAACGCCGCGCAGATCCATCCAGTCGCAGACCGCCTGCGCCGCCTTGTCCGCGAGCGGGAGCTGGAGCAGGCACTGCTCCACAGGCGTAATGTCATGGCTGGACGCGCGGTAAAAGCCCTTGACCACGCGGCCGTCTTTCGTGCCGACGGCGTAGATCGCCTTGTTCCGGTAACAGAGCGGATATTCCATGCCGATGATGTCCTGTACCGGCATCGAAACGCCGCCGATGCGCGTGAGCGCATCGTTGACGCGCTGGAGCTTCATGCGCAGCTGCTCGTCGTAGTCCATATGCTGCAGGCTGCAGCCGCCGCAGGTGCGGTAAACCGGGCAGGGCGGCTGCGTGCGCGCCGGGACAGGGGACAGGCATTGCTCTGCCTTGCCATAGACGGCATTTGCCGTCACCTTCAGGATACGGACCTGCCACGTCTCGCCGGCGAGCGCGCCTTTCACGAACACGGCGCGGCCGGCAATGTGGCATACACCTGTACCGTCGGACGTATAGCCCGTGATCTCGGCGGTGTGCAGTTGGTTTTTCGCAAGCTGCTCCATGATTTATTCCGCTTCCTGACCTGCGATGTGCATATACTCGTCGTACGTGCAGCGGCGGTCGATGATGCCGTCAGGCGTGATCTCAATGATGCGGTTGGCGACCGTCTGCGTGAGCTGGTGGTCGTGGCTCGTGAAGATGATATTGTAGGGGAAGGCGGCCATGCCGTTGTTGAGCGCCGCGATACTCTCCAGATCGAGATGGTTCGTCGGCTGGTCGAACACGAGGAAGTTGGCCCCCGAGAGCATCATCTTCGAGATCATGCAGCGCACTTTCTCGCCGCCGGACAAAACTTTGACCTGCTTATAGACATCATCGCCGGAAAACAACATCCGGCCGAGGAACGTGCGCAGGTAGCTCTCGCGCTTATCGGTGGAGAACTGGCGCATCCAGTCGATGAGGTCATAGTCGCAGTTTTCAAAATAGCTGTTGTGATCCTTGGGGAAGTAGGCCTGCGTGGTCGAGACGCCCCACTTGACTGTGCCCTCGTCCGGCTCTTCATCGCCCATGAGGATCTTGAAGAGCATCGTCACGGCGAGCTCGTTCTTGCCGAGAATGGCGATCTTGTCCTCCTTGCCGACGATGAAGCTCACGTGGTTGAGCAGCTTTTCGCCGTCGACGGTCTTGCTGATATCCGTCACGAACAGGCGATCCTTGCCGGGCTCACGCTCCGCCTTGAAGCCGACCCACGGATAGCGGCGGCTGGAGGCGGGCATGTCCTCAACGGAAATCTTTTCGAGCAGCTTGCGGCGGGATGTGGCCTGCCGGGACTTGGACTTGTTGGCGGAGAAGCGGGCGATAAAGGTCTGCAGCTCCTGGATCTTCTGCTCGGCGCGCTTGTTCTGATCCTTGACGAGCTTCTGCATGAGCTGGCTGGATTCGTACCAGAAGTCGTAGTTGCCGACGTACATTTTGATCTTGCCGTAGTCGATATCGACGATGTGCGTACAGACGTTATTGAGGAAATAGCGGTCATGCGACACGACGAGCACCGTGCCGTCGTAATCCATCAGGAAATCTTCCAGCCAGACGACGCTCGCAAGGTCGAGATTGTTCGTCGGCTCGTCGAGCAGGATAATGTCCGGGTGGCCGAAGAGCGCCTGCGCCAGCAGGACTTTCACCTTCAGGCGCGGATCCATGTCGGACATCATCGTCTCGTGATGCTCCGGCGCGACGCCGAGCCCCTGCAGGATGCGGGATGCATCCGACTCCGCCTCCCAGCCGCCGAGATCGGAAAACTCCTCCTCGAGCTCGGAGGCGCGGATGCCGTCCTCGTCCGTCATCTCGTCCTTGGCGTAGATGGCGTCCTTTTCCTTGCCGCAGTCATACAGGCGCTGATTGCCCATGATCACCGTATCCATGACGGTATAGGCGTCATACATCGTCTGATCCTGCTTGAGCACAGACATTCGCGCCTTGGGATCGATATGCACGCCGCCGGAACTCGGCTCGAGCTGACCGGAGAGGATCTTCAGGAATGTGGATTTTCCGGCGCCGTTTGCGCCGATGATGCCGTAGCAATTGCCGGGGGTGAACTGCAGGTTTACCTTGGAAAACAGCGGTGCGCCGCTGTACTGCAGCGAGAGGTCATCAACAGTGATCATTTTGGAAACTCCTTCGTAACAATAGATAGTAAATTAGTTTATCATATTTTCCCGCGCTTGAACAGCACAAATAAACAGAGTCGGCGATTTTCCGCCGACTCTGCGTTTCGTTTATTCTGTAAGCACCTTTTTCAGCCGTGCATAGCGGGGAAGGCCATTTTCCAGCGGGATCTCCGGCACACCCTGAATGAGCGGCAGGGCATAGTCGATAAAGTCCTGCGTGACGTTGTTGCCATCCGGCACGATCCATTCCACCGGGACTTTCTTTTCATAGTTTGCGACATCGGAGAGCGGAATGAGCTTCATGCGGCAGGCATACTGACCGCCTGCCATGACGCGCTCAAACGCGACCATCTTGCCGGTCTCGCCGGAGAGCGCCGCCTCGACAGCCATCTTACCGGCGGCAAACGCTTCGTCGATATCCGTCTGAGAGGCAAGATGCGCGCCCGCGCGCTGCAGCAGCGACAGTTCAATGCCACGCACCTTGGCGTGTTCGTGTTCTTTGATCACCTGCGCCAGACGCGCCGCCAGACCGCCGAGCTGCGCATGGCCGAAGCCGTCGGTCGCGGAGGCCTTGGCCTCGGAAACGAATGAGCCGTCCGCGTAGTGGATGCCCTCGGAAACAGCGATGAGAACGTTATTTTTCTCCTCGTAGATGCGGTGCACATCCGCAAGGAACTGCTCCATGTCAAAATCGACTTCCGGCAGATAGATCAGATCCGGACCGGAGCCGCAGGCCGATGCCAGCGCGGCGCTGCCGGCCAGCCACCCGGCGTGGCGGCCCATGATCTCCATGACCGTGATCGTGCCGGTGTCATATACACGGCAGTCCTTGGACACTTCCATGCAGGAGGTCGCTATGTACTTGGCGGCGCTCGCAAAGCCGGGGCAGTGATCGGTGCCGAAGAGGTCGTTGTCGATAGTCTTGGGCACGCCCATCACGCGGCAGTCCCAATCGTGCGCCTGCATATAGCGGCTGATCTTGTTGCAGGTATCCATGGAGTCGTTGCCGCCGTTATAGAAGAAGTAGCGCACGTTGTATTTCCGGAAGATCTCCAGAATACGACGGTAATCCGTATCGTCCGTGTCCGGGTCTGCCATTTTGTAGCGGCAGGAGCCCAGCTCCGACGACGGCGTGTGCAGCAGCAGGCGGAGCTCGTCCGGATCCTCCTGAGCGATATCATACAGGCGGTCATCCAGAACGCCGCGGATGCCATGGGCCGCACCGTAAACGTTGGTAATGGCATCGGATTCCAACGCAGTCTTGAGCACTCCGTAGGCGCTGGCATTGATGACTGCAGTCGGCCCGCCGGACTGCCCAAAGATACACGCGCCTTTTAATTCACCGGACATAACGTACCTCCATAAATTCAAAGAATTGATAGATTTTACTGAAACATTGAATTCCACTATTGATATTATCTAAAAACATGTGTAAAATAAATTGAACCGATGATTTGTTTTGCATCATATTGACATTCTACATAATATATGAAAGTGAGTTGACTTGTCAATGTCGATTGTAACTTCTCAGGAAATGTTTGCAAAAGCTTATGCAGGCGGCTATGCCATTGGCGCCTTCAACGTGAACAATATGGAGATCATTCAGGGCATCACGGAGGCTGCCAAGGAGTGCAACGCGCCGGTGATCCTGCAGGTATCTTCCGGCGCGCGCAAGTATGCCAACCGTACGTACCTGGTCAAGCTGGTGGAAGCCGCCGTGATCGAAACCGGCCTGCCGATCTGTCTCCATCTGGACCACGGGGACTCGTTTGAGCTGTGCAAGGCCTGTGTCGATGACGGCTTTTCTTCTGTCATGATCGACGCTTCCTCCAAGCCGTTTGAGGAAAATGTCGCGCTGACGCGCCAGGTCGTGGAATATGCGCACGCACACGGCGCCGTCGTGGAGGCAGAGCTCGGCACGCTGGCCGGCATTGAGGACGATGTCAAGGTCAAGGCCGAGGATTCGTCCTATACGCGCCCGGAGGATGTGCAGGAATTCGTCGAGCGCACCGGCTGCGATTCGCTTGCGATCGCCATCGGCACGAGCCACGGCGCTTACAAGTTCAAGCCCGGCACGAAGCCGCAGCTCCGTTTCGATATTCTTGAGGAAGTCTCCGAGCGGCTGCCCGGTTTCCCGATCGTGCTGCACGGCTCGTCGTCCGTGCCGCAGGAATACGTACAGATGATCAACGAGTTCGGCGGCGCTATGCCCGGTGCGATCGGTGTGCCGGAGGATCAGCTGCGTCAGGCAGCGCGCCTGGCCGTGTGCAAGATCAATATTGACTCTGACCTGCGTCTGGCCATGACCGGCACGATCCGCAAGTATCTTGCCGAGCACCCGGCAGAGTTTGACCCGAGAAAGTACCTCGGCCCCGCGCGGGAAAACATCAAGCAGCTTGTCAAGCACAAGATCGTCGATGTGCTCGGCTGCGACGGAAAAGCCTGAGCTGCTGTCTGTATACGGCTCAGTCAGAACAGGGGGAACTCCCATGAATTTTCAGGAACTTCTGATGCGGCTGTCTGCGAGCTGTTTTGCTGCCGACCGGCCGGATTATGATTGGAAAACGCTGCGCCTGTTTCCGGAAACGGGACTGTATCTTGTGCTGATCGTGCGTCTTGCTGCGGCGCTGATACTGTGCGTCATCGGCGCACTGGTGCACAACACGGTGGTGCAGTATATCCTTTTGGCTTTGTCCGCGCTCGCCGCCGGGTATGACTACCTTGCATCTGCGATCGCCTGCATTCTGGACCGGCAGGTGTTCCGGCCCGCGGTGATCGTGATCGTGTGCGTGATCGGTACGATGGCGGTCGGGCAGCCGGTGGATGCCGCCGTTTTCCTGCTCGTGTACCGGGTCATGTCGATACTGATCGCGGTCGTTACGGTGCATGCGCAGAAAACGCTGGAAGCCGCCGTCGGCGGGGAGATCCATTCTCCGGCTGAATTCGCCGCCCCGAAGTGGATCGGCTATCTTGCACCGGCCGGTCTGTGCATTGCGGTGCTGGTGGCCGTGCTGGAGATCGTGCTCAAGGTCGCAACGGTTTCCCGGGCAATTCATGCCGCCATGATCGTCCTCTTTCTTTCCACCCCGTGTGCGCTGCTGATTTCTGTGCCGCTGGTGTGGTACAGTGCCGTCAACGGTGCATACCGCTGCGACGTGCTGTTTCGCAGCTGCCGCAGCATGCGCGCGCTCAACGCCGTGCGTGCGGTTGCAGTCGATGAAGGGAAAGGGGACAGCCAGCTTCCGAAGGTGATCAGCGTGAAATCCAGTCAGCTGACGCCGGAGGCCCTGCTGCAACTGGCGGCCAATGCGGAGTCCTGCTCGAACAGCCGCACGGCGCGCGCGATCTGCGCTGCCTACAGCGGCCCCATTCTCACGCAGTATCTCTCCCGCGCGGTGGATATTCCCGAGAGCGGCGTGGAGGTTTACATTGAATCGACCCGCGTTTGCGTCGGCACGCGTGAGCTGATGATCCTCAAGGGTGTGGACATCCCGGATGCAGACCTGACAGACGGCTATGTGGTCTATGTATCCGTTGGTGAGCAGTATGCAGGCAAGATCCTGCTGCAGGAAGTTGTGCAGTCGGACACGAAGCCCGCGCTCAAAGAGCTGCGTGCGCTGGGCGTGCACACGATCACGCTCTTCAGCAATGCCAGCAACGACTCCGTTGCAGAGAATGCAAAAGAGCTCAAGGCGGATCACCTCTATTGCAAGCGCAGCGGGGCGGAAAAGGAACAGATCCTGTCGCAGCAGGTGGAGAACCTGAGCGACGGGGAACTGCTGCTGTATTATGACCGCCGCTGCACGGCACATCCGGAGCACTCATCGGCAGATCTGGACGCCTGCGTGATCCCGGAGGAGAGCGACGAGCGGTTTGACGCCGATATCCTGCTCACAAGCCAGGATCCGTACCTGTTGCCGGAGGCGATCGAGACGGCCGGCTGGGTCGAGGGCATCTGCCGCGAGCATCTGGCGATCGGCGTGGTCGTGAAGGTCCTGCTGCTGGTGATGGCAGAGCTCGGCTATTGTACGCTGTGGTTCGCCGCCGTTTTGGACGGCGCTGCCGCGCTCGGCACGCTGCTGATGGCGATCCGTGCGTTCGGCTTCGATAAGCCGCATCATCGCGTCCGCGATTACCTGCCGAAGGTCAAATCCAAATAAGCAAGCAAAATCTCCGATCCCTGTTTTCAGGAATCGGAGATTTTTTTCGCCGTTTTCTCGTCAGGAGAGAATTCTCCCAGCGGATTTGCCGCTGCAGCCGTGCGCAGCTGATCGTTGTCTACGTGGGTGTAGATCTGCGTGGTGTTCAGGTGCTCATGGCCGAGCACCTCCTGCAGCGTGCGCACATCCACGCCGTTTTGCAGCATCAGTGTAGCGGCGGTATGCCGCAGTTTATGCGTGGAATACTGGCTGGCGTCCAGTCCCGCACGGGTCAGGTTTTTCTTAACCATGACCTGTACGGAATCGCAGCTGATGCGCGTGCGCCGGTTGGAGAGAAACATGGCCGTCGTGCGCGGCGGCGCGATTTCGCTGCGCACAGCCAGATAGCGGTCGAGCGCCTCGCGGCAGGCGTTGTTGAGGTAGACAACACGCTCTTTGCTGCCCTTGCCAAGGATGCGCAGGCTGTCGCCGTGGTCATCCTGCAGGTTCAAGCCGACCAGCTCCGAGATACGCAGACCGCAGTTGAGAAAAATACACAGAATGCAATAATCGCGCTCCTTGTTTTTCCCATCCACAACGGACAGCAGCCGCTTGCTTTCTTCCAGTGTGAGATAGTGGGGGAGGGTTTTTGGTATCTTCGGGGAGTCGAGATCCTGCACCGGGTTTTCCTCCAGCAGCTTCGCTTTCACGGTCAGGTATTTGAAGAAGCTGCGGATCGCGGCGATCTTGCGCGCACGCGAGCTGGCGCTCAAGCCGTATTCCGGCTCGTGCGCATTCGGCTGCCTGACGCGGTCGCGCGACAGATAGGCCAGAAAACTGTAAACCTCCGTGAGCGTTACGGCACGCAGGAAGGAAAGATCCACATCCGCAATGGAGATCTCGTCCAATTCCGCCGTGCGCGGCGCGAGCCCGCGGTCGAGCTTCAAAAATCGCAGAAACATCCGCAGGTCGAGATAATACTGGTCGACCGTCGCCTTGGAATGCCCGCAGATCGTTTCGTGATAAATCAAAAAGTCGCGCAGCACCTGCGGCGCATCTGAATAATCCATAGCCAACACCTCAAATTCTAATAAGAGCATACCAGAAGTAAGGGGCAGTGTCTATTGACGAAATCCACAAATAATTCGGCAAAATAAAAATTTTGCCGAATTTAGAGGAGGGGGAAACCGCCGAAAAGCCCGTTTCAGACTTTCCGGCGGTTTTTTGACAATTTGGTTGCGCAAGTGACCGTTTTGCGATCGTGAATGCGCTTTGCGTGCTCACACGCTTATGCTGTTATTCGCTTCACCGCTCACGTGCCGAACACAGCCTTGAGCGCTTCCCGGATGTTTTTGACCGGGATCGTCTGCAGGCCGTTTTGCTTCTGCACATCATCGCGCACGTGCGCCGGGATGATGCAGCGCCGGAATCCCAGCCGTGCGATCTCCGACAGGCGCTGATTCAAATGGCTCACGGAGCGGATCTCGCCGGACAGGCCGACCTCACCGACGGCGGCCAGATCGCTGCCGACCGGCAGATCCTTATAGCTCGATGCGATTGCCAGAATGACCGCCAGATCCGTGGCCGGCTCGTCCAGCCGCAGACCGCCGACGACGTTGATGTACGCATCGCAGCTCGACAGCGAAAAACCGGCACGCTTTTCCAGCACGGCCAGCAGCAGCATGGCGCGGTTATAGTCGATGCCGTTGGCGTTCCGGCGCGCGCCGCTGTAGCCCGACGGCGTGACCAGAGCCTGCACCTCGGCCAGCACCGTGCGCGAACCCTCCATGACGCCGACGACGCAGGTGCCCGGCGTGTTGGTCGGACGTCCGGACAGTAACATTTCCGACGGGTTTGTTACCTCTCGAAGCCCGGAATCTTCCATTTCGAAGACGCCGATCTCGTTGGTTGACCCGAATCTGTTTTTTGCCGCGCGCAAAATGCGGTACGACATACTCTGATCGCCCTCGAAGTACAGCACGCAGTCGACCATGTGCTCGAGCACCTTCGGGCCGGCGATGCTGCCCTCCTTGTTGATGTGGCCGACAACGAATGCCGTATAACCGCTGTCTTTGGCCGAGCGCATGATGCGCATCGTGCACTCGCGCACCTGACTGATGCTGCCGGGCGTCGAGGCCGTCTCGGCGTCGTACATAGTCTGAATGGAATCTACGATCAGGACGGTCGGCTGCAGGTCGTCGATCGTGGCGAGAACGGTGTTCAGGTCCGTTTCCGCCAGCACATAGATGCTGCCGTGATCAACGCCGAGGCGCTGCGCGCGCATTTTCAGCTGGCGCTGGCTCTCTTCGCCGGAGACGTAAAGGATCGTTTCCTGCTCGCTGATGCGGCCGCAGAGCTGCAGCAGCAGCGTGGATTTGCCAATGCCGGGCGCGCCGCCGACCAGAACCAGCGAGCCGCGCACGGCGCCGCCGCCGAGCACGCGGTCAAATTCCCCGATCCCTGTGGAAAATCGCAGTTCTTCCTCGGCGTCCAGTTCCGAGATCAGTTTTGGCTGTGCGATACGTTTTGCGCGCGTGCCGAGAGACATTTTGGGTTCTTTCGGCGCCTCGACCAGCGTGTTCCATGCGCCGCATGCCGGGCACTGCCCCATCCATTTTGCCGTCTCATTGCCGCATTCGGAGCAATAAAAAACGGTTTTTGTACTCGATTTTGCTTTCATGTAACCATTCCTGTTTGCGGCAGAGACTGCCGGTATTGTAAGTAGGACGCGATGATCACGGCCGCCAGTTTGGTCTGGTAGCCGCCGTCCTTGAGCTTTGTACACTCGGATTCATTGGATAAAAAGCCGCACTCGACCAGTACTGCGGGACATTTCACTTCCCGCATCAGGTAGATCTTCTCTGAGATCGGCGCCGCGACGCGCCGGTTTTGCGGGTCAAGATATGCAACGAGATTGTCATGGATCTGTGTGCCGAGCGCTTCGCTGCCGTCGCTCGCCGCATACAGTACCTGCGCGCCTGACGGTTTGCGATCCGGATAGCAGTTCTGGTGGATGCTGATGAGCACGGCGTTATCCGTTTTTCGGATCAGTTCTGCGCGCTGGTGCTGGTCGGCTTTCTTTCGCTCGGCGATCGTGGTGGCATTGTCCGGATATGCAATATCCGGGCTGTCGCGTGTCATGACGACTTCAATGCCGGTCAGCTCCGCGATCGCGCGTGCGCGCAGCGCGATCTGCAGGTTAATATCCGCCTCGACCGTCCCATTTGGTGCCACTGCCCCGCCGTCCTCCCCGCCATGACCGGCGTCAAGGATCAGGACCCGCTTTGGATCGGTCCAGTTTGCGGCTGCTTCCGCGCGCCGGAGCTGCCAGTCGGCGGCAAACCAGCCGCCGAACACCACGATCAACGCCAGCAGCACGACCAGGATCCGCTGATAGAGTAACTTTGTCACGGCGCTCCCCCCTCTTGCTATGGTATGCGGCGGGAACGGACGCTTATGACATGCTCTCAGGATACCATTTTGTGCCCGGCGCGTCAACAAAAGCACAGAAAAAGAAGCGCGCGGTCGAACCGCGCGCCTCTCAATATTGTGAGTTACTGAAGCTGCTTCAGGAAGCCTTCCAGACGATCCATGCCGGTCTCGATGTTTTCCGTCGAGATCGCATAGCTCAGGCGCACAAAATTCGGTGCGCCGAAGCCGCTGCCCGGCACGACCGCGACCCTGTCTCTTTTCCAGCAGCAGCTTTGCAAAATCATCACCGCTGCCGATGACCTGACCGTCGATCTGCTTGCCGAGGATCTGCTCGAGATTCATCATGACGTAGAACGCGCCGCTCGGCTTCAGGCAGCTGACACCGGGCATGGCGTTGATGCGGCGCACGATCAGGTCGCGGCGCTGCTCAAACACCTTACGCATCTGCTCCGCCTCGTCCTGCGGGCCGGAGAGCGCCTCGATGGCCGCACACTGGCACATCGTGCCCGGTGCACCGGTCGAGTGGCTGAGGTAATTGGTCATAGCCTTGGCCACCAGCGCCGGAGACAGAGAATAGCCGATACGCCAGCCGGTCATGGCATAGGTCTTGGAGACGCCGTTGATGAGGATCGTGTGTGCCTTGATCTCGTCACTGAGCGCGGCGACGCTGGTGAACGGCACGCCGTCATAGACGAGCTTATCATAGATCTCATCCGAGATGATATACAGGTCGTGCTTGACGCAGACATCGGCGACAGCCTTGAGCGCCTCTTTCGGATAGACAGCGCCGGTCGGGTTGGAGGGGTTATTGAGAATGATGGCCTTCGTCTTGTCCGTGATGGCGTGCTCGAGCTGCTCCGGCGTGAGCTGGAAGCCCTGCTCCTCACTGACATTGACGACCACAGGCACACCGCCGAACAGGCGCACCATCTCATAATAGCTGACCCAGTACGGGGCCGGGACGATGACTTCGTCGCCCGGGTCGACCAGAGCGGCCAGCGCAATGTAGACCATATGCTTGGCACCGCTGGCGACAACTGCCTGCGTGGGCTCGTATTCCAGACCGTAATCCGCCTTGACGCGGTCACAGATCGCCTGACGCAGCTCGATCATGCCGGCCGCCGGGGTGTAGCGCGTCTTTCCGTCGCAGATCGCGCGCACACCGGCATAGCTGATGCGGTCGGGCGTGGCAAAATCGGGTTCTCCAGCGCCAAAGCCGATGACGTCTTTGCCTTCTGCTTTCATCTTCTTGGCCAGCGCGCTGACGGCCAGCGTCGCAGACGGGCTCACGCCGGCAGCAATTTTGGAAAGTGCCTTCATAAACATCCCTCGTTTTCTTTAGAATTCTTGCCCATAGTTTATCACAGCATTGTGAAGAAAACAACGCAAACCTTACACAAAACGCCAACCGGAATCCACGTCATTTTTGCCGGATTGAGAAAAAATCTACTGCACCGTCCGCCGATATACACAAAGACGCAGCGCCTCCATGTCGTAGGCGCTGCGGCGCAGCGTGATACAGCAGGCAACGATGATGATCTGTGGTTGTGTGCTGACGGTTGTACGCATCATAGTGACCACTTATCCATTTCCCTGCGGGCGGTGCTGTTGCACCGCCCGCACTGTAAATTATAGCTGGATGGGATAGTATTTGCTGAATTCTGAAAGCTGTTCTTCCGTCATGTCGATATCCAGCACACGAAAGGGATGCCACCCCAAAAAATCCTTGTCAACCATGCCGTTGCGCTGGCGCTTAAGGGGTATCTGCGTGCACAGCACATCTGTCACCACCCGGCAGCCAAGGTTGACACGTTCCCAGCTCACACTGCAAAAGGATGACCACGGGTAAAACCGCCGAAAGATGCCAAACCAAATCGCCACTACCCCATCTGTGCGGATGTCATAAGACCTGCATATTCTCCCGATACCGAACACGCTAAACAGGTCGGTAAAGAACACCACCAAAATTATAATCCAGCGTGCATCCGGCGTCCGGATATTCCTTTTTGAGACGCGCAATAATTTCCAGCGCCAGTTCTTCTTTTGTCATTCTCCTGTTCCTCTTTTCTCTCTGTCTATTATGTAATTATCTGAACC
>ENA-OUQG01001249-OUQG01001249.1-human-gut-metagenome-genome-assembly--contig:-NODE-1249-length-14058-cov-3.160037_pt1 | contig 14058 bp, 10 predicted proteins | sample MGYA00237943_ERZ548823 | MGnify/ENA primary metagenome ERZ548823 (study PRJEB26490, sample SAMN05194731) | human gut metagenome | biome: terrestrial biome; feature: human-associated habitat; material... | reverse complement strand
TCGGCAGCGTCAGATGTGTATAAGAGACAGATCGTGAAAAATGAAGAACGGATCCTGGCAAGATGTCTGGACAGCGTAAAAGATCTGGTGGATGAGATCGTCATCGTGGATACAGGCTCTGCGGATGCGACCAGACGGATCGCACAGACATACACGGATCGGGTCTATGATTTTACATGGATCGATGATTTCAGTGCAGCGAGGAATTTTGCTTTTTCCAAGGCAACTTGTGAGTATATTTATTCCGCAGATGCGGATGAGGTTCTCTCGGAAGAGAACCGGGCAAGGTTTCAGGTGTTAAAAGAAACGCTTCTGCCCGAAATTGAAATTGTACAGATGAAATACGGCAACCAGCTGCACAACGGTACAGTTTATAATTTTGATGAAGAATATCGGCCGAAGTTGTTTAAGAGACTGAGAAATTTTATATGGGAAGAACCAATTCATGAAATGGTCCGGCTGGAACCGGTTGTCTATGACAGTGATATTGTGATCACCCATATGCCGGAGCAGAATCATGCAGGCAGGGATATTGCCAATTTCCGTAAACAGATCGCAGCAGGAAGACAGCTTTCCAGAAGGTTGTATGGAATGTATGCAAGAGAATTGTTCCTGGGTGGAGCGGACAGGGATTTTCTGGAGGCAGAGAACTATTTTCAGATGCAGGTGGCTTCTCCGGACAGAAGCGGAGATGAGATCACGGAAGGCTGTTGTGTGGCAGCAAAAGCGGCAAGACTGCGGGGAGATGCGGTGAGCTTTTTTAAATACACCTCGAAGGTGATCGCCGGAGACGGCTGCTCGGAGATCTGCTGCGAATTGGGGCATTTCTACGAGACATCCGGGGACTTGGAGGAAGCGGTCATCTGGTACTACAATGCGGTATATGAAACGCAGCCGGTACTGGCACTAAGGACTTCCGGGGCAGAACCGCTGGAGGGACTGGTCCGATGCTATGATCGCCTGGGACTTTCGGAACAGGCAGCAAGCTATCGGGAAGAGTTGAATAGCAGGAGTGAGGAGTGAAATTATGAAATGGGAAGAAAATGTACGTAAGGTAGTTCCTTATGTGGCAGGGGAACAGCCGAACCGGCCCAATATGATTAAATTAAATACAAATGAATGCCCGTATCCTCCCGCACCTGGGGTACGGAAAGCGGCGGAAAATATGGAGAGTGCAGCACTCAGATTATATCCGGATTCAAATGCCCAGCCACTGGTGGATGCCCTGGCAGCATATTATGATGTAAAACCGGAGCAGGTATTCGTGGGAGTCGGTTCGGACGATGTATTGTCTATGGCTTTTATGACTTTTTTTAACAGTGGTAAGCCGATACTGTTCCCGGACGTCACCTATTCTTTTTATGATGTATGGGCAGATCTGTACCGGATCCCATATCGCACCTGTGCACTGGATGAAAACTGGCATATCCATCCGGAAGATTATAAACAGCCTAACGGCGGTGTCATCTTCCCGAATCCCAACGCTCCTACCGGCGTGGAGGAATCTCTGGAAACAGTTGAGGAGATCCTGCAGGCAAATCCGGATGTGGTAGTGATCGTGGACGAGGCTTATGTGGATTTCGGTGGCAAAAGTGCACTGCCGTTACTTAAAAAATACGAAAATCTGTTGGTCGTTCAGACGTTTTCCAAGTCCAGAGCTATGGCGGGAATGCGTATCGGTTTCTGCATCGGCAACGAGAAACTGATCCACTATCTGAATGACGTGAAGTTTTCCTTTAACTCCTACACCATGAACCTGCCTTCGCAGGTAATGGGCGTGGAAGCAGTGAAGGATGATACTTATTTTAAAGCAACCACGGCTAAAATTATAGCTACGAGAGAGCGGGTGAAAAAGGAACTGACGAGCCTGGGATTTACTTTCCCGGATTCCAAGGCAAACTTTATCTTTGCTTCTCATAAGGAAGTTCCGGCAGAAGAATTGTTCCGGGCACTTCGAGAGGCGGATATTTATGTCAGACACTGGAACAAACCCCGCATTTCCAACTCCCTGCGTATCTCGGTCGGTACGGATGAGGAAATGGACCGTCTGATCGCTTTTCTGAAAGAATATCTGGAAAAGAGGGTATAATTAAAAAATAAAAGAATTGGAGTAAACACATGTTAAAAAAGTATTTGATCATTTTTCTGGTATCTATGGTTCCGTTGATTGAACTTCGAGGCGCTGTTCCCATTGCGGTGGGAATGAATCTGCCGCTGCTTCCCAGCTATATTGTATGCATCCTGGGCAATATGCTTCCTGTGCCGTTTATTTTCTTTTTTGCGAGAAAAGTATTGGAGTGGGGTGCAGACAAGCCTGTCATCGGTAAGTTCTTTACTTTTTGTCTGGAAAAAGGCCACAAGGGTGGACAGAAGCTGCAGGAGAAGGCCGGAAGAGGTCTGTTCGTGGCACTGCTTCTGTTTGTGGGAATTCCGCTTCCGGGAACAGGGGCATGGACAGGATCTCTGATCGCATCCCTTCTTGAAGTGGATATCAAGAAATCTTCTATTGCTATTTTCTGTGGACTGATCATGGCAACTGTGATCATGTATGTGGTATCCTATGGAATCGTAGGAAATCTGATTCATTAATTTTATTACTTATATTACTTATCAGTTTTACCGGTGACACCTTCTGTATGGTGTCTGCTGGTATTCTGATTCATGTCATTTCAGACAAATATTCCGTAAATAATTTTATTATCAAGTAAACAGGTTTTGAGAAGACAGAGAGGATTTTTTTATGAGAGAAAAATACGAATCATTGTCGCTTGCAACATTAAAAGATCTGGCAAAAGCGAGAGGATTGAAAGGGATTTCTACATTGAGGAAACCTGAACTGATAGAGCGTATGCTCCAGGAAGATGAAAAAGAGTCCACCGGTGGAGAGGCAGAAATGAAAAAAACTGAAATCCTGCAGGAGGAACCGGGCAGACAGGAAAATAGAGTAAGAGAAAACAGAACATCTTATGAGGCGAATGAGAGAAAAACATATCAGGATAAAAATTATCAGGACCGGAACTATCAGGAACGAAATTATCAGGACAGAAATTATACAGAACGGACGGAATATGCACATAAGAATCCGACCGATACGGCACAGCTTGACAGTGGAGAAAAAGCAAATGGTATTCTGGAGGTCCTTCCGGACGGATATGGATTTATTCGCTGTGCAAATTATCTCCCAGGTGAAAATGATATTTATGTATCACCGTCTCAGATACGCCGGTTCAATCTGAAAACCGGTGATATACTGAAAGGAAGCATCCGTATTAAAACACAGGGAGAGAAATTCAGTGCCCTTCTTTATGTGGATTCCATTAATGGTTTTCCACCGAGTGAGGGACAGAGACGATATAATTTTGAAGATATGACGCCAATCTTTCCGAATGAGCGTCTGCGTATGGAAAGACCAGGTGGAACCGTGGCAATGAGGATCATGGATCTTCTAAGTCCGATCGGCAAGGGACAGCGAGGCATGATCGTATCACCACCGAAAGCCGGCAAGACAACCCTTCTGAAAGATGTTGCCAAATCGATTCAGAAGAATAATCCGGATATGCATCTGATCATTCTTCTGATCGATGAACGTCCGGAGGAAGTTACGGATATTAAAGAAGAGATTCGTGGAAGCAATGTAGAGGTTATTTATTCTACTTTTGATGAACTTCCGGATCATCACAGACGTGTTTCAGAGATGGTCGTAGAGCGTGCTCGCCGCCTGGTTGAGCATAAACAGGATGTAACGATCCTTCTGGATTCGATCACAAGACTTGCGAGAGCGTATAATCTCTGTGTGACACCAAGTGGCCGGACGCTGTCCGGTGGTCTGGATCCGGCAGCACTTCACATGCCGAAGCGATTTTTCGGAGCAGCACGTAATATGAGAGAAGGTGGAAGCCTGACGATCCTTGCTACTGCACTGGTAGACACCGGAAGCAAAATGGATGATGTTATTTATGAAGAATTTAAAGGAACCGGTAATATGGAACTGGTTCTTGACCGTAAACTGCAGGAAAAGAGAGTATTTCCGGCAATCGATATCCAGAAATCAGGTACCAGACGAGAGGATCTGCTCCTGACTCCGGATGAACAGGAAGCAGTTTATAATATGCGCCGTGCACTGAACAGTCTGAAGGCCGAAGATGCTGTGGAACAGATCCTGAATATGTTCTCCAGAACGAAGAATAATGAGGAATTTGTGCAGACGGCAAAAAAACAGAAATTTTTATAAACAGCTTGCAATTACTTTCTGTGTATGCTATAATCAGAAAGCTGCGAAATAGTAAATTCGTCAAATTAATACGAATAGAAAATAGAAGAATTATAGAGAGGTGAAAATCATGCGCGAAGGAATCCATCCGAACTACTATCAGGCAACTGTAACCTGCAACTGTGGAAACACATTCGTAACAGGATCTACTAAGAAAGATATCCATGTTGAAATCTGTTCCAAATGCCATCCATTCTACACTGGACAGCAGAAAGCAGCTCAGGCTCGTGGACGTATCGATAAGTTCAACAAGAAATACGGCTTAAACAAATAATTCAGACTGAATAATGAAAGAAGAGACAGGTTGAGGTTGGGAAATCTCAACCTTTCTTTGCTTTTATCAGTGATAATGGAGTGATATATGAAATCATCGAATATTGGTGGTCAGGCAGTAATGGAAGGCATCATGATGCGTCATAAGGACAAATATGCAGTTGCGGTACGCCGTCCGGATAAAGAAATAGAATTAAAGGTAGAAGATTACAAATGTACATTTGGAAAGGCTGCATTTTTGAAATGGCCGATCATCCGCGGAGTGGTAAGCTTTGTTGACGGACTGGTAGTAGGAACCAAATGTCTGATGTATTCTGCTGAGATTGCGGGCGATGAAGAGGACGAGAAGGAAGCTGCAAAGAATGCGACACTGACAGAGGAAGAACTTTCTGCAAAGAAAGCGAAAGAAGCAAAGCAGTTTCAGTGGCTTCTTTACATAACGGTTGCTATTTCCATAGTTGTTTCTGTTGCAGCTTTTATGCTGCTTCCGTATGCACTGGCAAGCCTTCTGCGCAAGGTTGGTGCTTCTGAAGTAGGGGTAACAGTTGCAGAAGCATTTGTGAAACTGGCACTGTTTATGGGATATATGCTGCTGATCTCAAGAATGAAGGATATTCAGCGTACGTTTATGTATCATGGTGCAGAACATAAATGCATCAACTGTGTGGAACATGGACTTCCACTTACTGTGGAAAATGTCCTGGCAAGCTCCAGACAGCACAAAAGATGTGGGACAAGTTTCCTTTTTCTGGTAATGATCGTCAGTATATTCCTGCATTTTATTTTTGTGCTGGTACCGGGCTACTGGGTTCGTCTGTTTGGGCGTCTTCTGATGGTTCCAATCGTGTCAGGTGTTTCTTTTGAACTTATTCAGTGGGCTGGCAGAACAGACAGCAGACTTGCTGATATTTTGAGCAAACCGGGACTTGCAATGCAGAAGCTGACAACCAAAGAGCCGACAGCAGATATGGCTGAAGTAGCGATTGCAGCAGTAGAGGCTGTTTTTGACTGGAGAGAATATCTGAAAGAAGAATTCGGCTGGAAGCCAGAAGAAAATGAGGAAAAAAATGCGGACATATAAAGAAGTTCTGGAAGATGGAATCCAGCTTCTGGAAACTGCCGCAATCGAAGAAGCCAGGTTAGATGCCTGGCTCCTTCTGGAGTATACGGCAGATATTACAAGAGCATGGTATTATGCACATATGGATGATGGACTGGATGCTAAAACAGAAGAACGTTATCGAACGCTGTGCACAAAACGTGCTCAGCATATCCCGCTGCAGCATATTACCGGGCGTGCATATTTTATGGGATACGAATTTTGTGTGGATGAACGTGTACTTGTACCGAGACAGGATACAGAGGTGCTTGTGGAAGAAGCGATTTCCCGCATGAGGAATCTGGAGAAACCGCAGATCCTGGATATGTGTACCGGTTCCGGATGTATTCTTCTGAGTCTTCTTCTGGAATTGCCACGGGCATTAGGAACAGGTGTGGATGTTTCAGAAGGAGCACTTTGTGTGGCAAAGGAGAATCGAAAACGTCTGGGACTGGAACAGAGAGCTGAGCTGATACAGAGTGATCTGTTTTCGGCAGATTATTTTCAGAAAAACAGTGGAAATGACCACATGGAATATGATATGCTTATTTCAAATCCGCCATATATCCGGACTGAAGATATTGAAGGTCTGATGGAGGAAGTGCGTTTTCATGATCCGGTGCTTGCACTGGATGGCAAAGAAAATGGTCTGTATTTTTATGAAAAGATCACAGAACAGGCGGGCACATATCTGAAACCCGGCGGATGGCTGATGTACGAGATCGGTTGTGATCAGGGTATGGATGTGTCGGAAATTATGAAAAAAAATGGTTTTGAACAGATAGAAATAAAAAAAGACCTTGCCGGGCTGGACAGGGTTGTTACAGGAAGAAAAATGCAGGAGGAACAGAATGTTTGATAAATTAGAGGATCTGCTTGTGCGCTTTGAGGAAGTTCTGAATGAGCTTGGTGAGCCGGGAGTAACGGACAACCAGGAACGTTTTCAGAAGCTGATGAAGGAGCAGAGCGACCTGCAGCCAATCGTTGACGCATATAAAGAATATAAGAAAAATAAGGAAACCATCGAGGACAGTCTTTCCATGCTGGAGAGCGAGAAGGACGAAGAGATGCGTGAAATGCTTAAGGAAGAGCTTTCCGATGCAAAAAAGAGAGTGGAGGAGCTGGAGCATGAGCTGAAGATCCTTCTTCTTCCGAAGGACCCTAACGACAGCAAGAACGTTATCGTTGAGATCCGTGGAGGTGCAGGCGGTGATGAGGCAGCACTTTTTGCAGCAGAGATTTATCGTATGTATGTGAAATACGCGGAGTCCCGCCGCTGGAAAACCGAGATGCTCAGCCTCAATGAGAACGGCATCGGCGGCTTCAAGGAAGTTACTTTCATGATCAAGGGTGAGGGTGCATATTCCAGACTGAAATACGAAAGCGGTGTTCACCGTGTACAGCGAGTACCGGAGACAGAGTCCGGCGGAAGGATCCATACCTCTACCTGTACGGTAGCGATCATGCCGGAGGCAGAAGAAATTGATTTCCATCTGGATCTCAATGAGTGTAAATTCGATGTGTTCCGTGCATCCGGAAACGGTGGTCAGTGTGTCAACACCACAGACTCCGCAGTACGTCTTACTCATATCCCTACAGGAATCGTGATTTCCTGCCAGGATGAGAAGTCTCAGCTTAAGAACAAGGATAAAGCACTTCGTGTGCTCCGTTCCCGTCTGTATGAGATGGAGCTTGCCAAGCAGCATGACGCTGAGGCAGAGGCAAGGAGAAGCCAGATCGGTACAGGTGACCGCTCCGAGAAGATCCGTACCTACAACTTCCCGCAGGGACGTGTAACAGACCACAGGATCAAGCTTACTCTTCATCGTCTTGAGAATATCCTTAACGGAGATCTGGATGAGATCATTGACAGTCTGATCGCAGCAGACCAGGCAGTAAAGCTGACAAAGCTGAATGAACAGGAGTAAGCGCTGATTACAGCTACAGAGTTCAAAAAATTATAATAAATCAGGAGGAAACGAAAATGAAAAAGACAGCACTGGTGATTATGGCAGCCGGTATCGGCAGCCGTTTTGGAAAAGGAATCAAGCAGCTTGCACCGGTAGGCCCGAAGGGCGAGATCATTATGGACTATTCCATCCATGATGCACTGGAGGCAGGATTCAACAAGGTCGTATTTATCATCCGCAAAGACCTTGAAGATGAATTCAAAAAAGTGATCGGAGACCGTATCTCCAACATTACAGAAGTTGCTTATGCATTCCAGGAGATCGACGATCTTCCGGGCAATTTTACAAAACCGGCGGACCGTACCAAGCCATGGGGAACCGGACACGCTGTACTGGCAGCAAAGAAAGTCCTTTCCGAGCCATTCGCTGTGATCAATGCAGATGACTACTACGGAAAAGAAGCCTACGTAAAGGTGCATGACTACCTGGTACAGGATCATCCGCAGGATGGCCCGATGCACATCTGCATGGCAGGTTTCCGCCTTGGAAATACATTAAGTGACAACGGAAGCGTCACAAGAGGAGTGTGCCATATTGAGGACGGCAAGCTTGTGGGCGTTACAGAGACACATAACATCTTCAAGACAGCAGACGGCGCAGAGACAAGAAATGACGATGGTACAGCAGAAACACTGGATACAAAGAGCCTTGTTTCCATGAATATGTGGGGACTGACACCGGAATTTATGGAGATCCTTGAGAAAGGCTTCGTTGAGTTCCTTGGCGGGATCAAAGAGGGAGACATCAAAAAAGAGTATCTTCTTCCTGAGCTTATCGACCAGCTGATCCATTCCGGAAAAGCAGCGGTAGATGTTCTTGAGACAAAGGACGAGTGGTTCGGTGTTACCTATCAGGAGGATAAGGCATCTGTACAGGCTGCATTCAAAAAACTTACAGATGACGGCGTTTATCCGGAAGGACTGTATCAGTAATAAAGGAGAACATTATGGGTAAATATTTCGGAACAGATGGTTTTCGTGGTGAAGCAAATGTAAAACTTACAGCAGATCATGCATTTCGTGTGGGACGTTATCTCGGCTGGTATTACGGCAGAGATCACAAGGCGAAGATCGTGATCGGCAAGGATACAAGAAGAAGCAGTTATATGTTTGAGTATGCCCTTGCGGCAGGACTTACCGCATCCGGAGCAGATGCCTATCTGCTTCATGTAACCACAACTCCAAGTGTATCCTATGTGGTACGTACAGAAGATTTTGACTGTGGTATTATGATTTCCGCAAGCCATAATCCGTTTAATGATAATGGGATCAAGGTCCTTAATGAGAACGGACAGAAGATTTCCGCAGATATTGAAGCACGTATCGAGGCATATCTGGACGGCGAGATCGAGGAGCTTCCGCTGGCAACCGGAGAAGATATCGGCTGTACTGTGGATTTTGCATCCGGAAGAAACCGTTATATCGGACATCTGATCTCTATCCCATGCCATGATTTCAAAAATATCAAGGTTGGGCTGGATTGCTCCAACGGAAGCTCATCCGCCATTGCCAAGAGTGTTTTTGACGCACTTCGTGCAAAAACCTATGTGATCAACAATGAGCCAAACGGAACCAACATCAACCGTGGCTGCGGTTCCACACACATTGAAGTTCTGAGACAGTTCGTGGTAGATAAAGGCCTGGATATCGGTTTTGCATATGATGGTGATGCAGACCGCTGTATCGCCGTAGACCACCGCGGAAACATCATTGACGGTGATAAGATCATGTATGTGTGCGGCAAATATTTAAGAGAGAAAGGCCAGCTCAACGGAAATACAGTTGTAACCACCGTTATGTCCAATCTTGGTCTTTACAAGTCTCTGGAGCGTGAAGGCATCGACTATGAGCAGACTGCAGTTGGTGACAAATACGTTGCCGAGAACATGATGGAAAACAATTACAGTATCGGTGGTGAACAGTCCGGACATATCATCTTTAGCCGCTATTCCGCTACCGGTGACGGGATCCTGACTTCTCTTATGATCATGGAGGCATGTGTGGATCAGAAGGCCACACTCTGCGACCTTGCAAAGGAGATGAAGGTTTATCCGCAGCTTCTCCGGAATGTGCGTGTTTCCGACAAGAAAACAGCACTGGAGAACGAAAAGGTAAAAGCAGCCATTGAGGCAGCCGCAGAGGCACTTGGCGATGACGGACGTATCCTGGTACGTGAGAGTGGTACAGAGCCGTTGATCCGTGTTATGGTAGAAGCGGGAACGGATGATCTCTGCCATAAATATGTAGATAGTGTTGTTGATGTGATGGAAGCCGAAGGGCTTGTTGTAGAATAAGGAATTCCATGAAAAAAACAAAGACCGTATTGATTCTTGCAGCCGTTACAGGAGCCTTGCTTCTGGGCGGCTGTGGCAGTGAAAAAACAAAAATATATGAACAGGCCGGAAAGGATCTTTCCCAGGGAAGCTACAAGTATGCCCTGGAGGAGTACCAGAGCTCGATCCAGAACGGAGTGAAGCTGGCACAGTCCTATCGCGGGGCAGGTATCGCAAGCCTGCGTCTTGGCAAATATGAGGATGCGGTGAATAGCTTCACGGAAGCTCTGAACTGCGATAAAGTAAGCAAAAGCCTTCGTAAGGATATCCTGTCCTACCGGGCTACTGCAGAGCTGAAGTCTGGAAAATACGAGGATGCCATGGCAGACTGCCAGACACTTGGAGAAGATTTTTCCATGGATGCAGGTAGTTATTTCCTCACCGGAAAGGTTGCCCTTGCCATGGATTCCTACGAAGAAGCCGCATCTAACTTCAAACAGGCCTATGGAGAAGATTCCACCTATGATATGGCGATCGAGATCTATGAGGCATATCTGGACAAGGATATGGAAGCGGACGGAACCAGATATCTGGAAGCTGCTCTTTCTTCTGAGGCCAAGGATGCCCAGGACCACTGTGACAGAGGCCGTGTCTACTATTATATGGAAGACTACAGCAACGCAAAAAAAGAGCTCCTGGAGGCAAATAAGAAGGATAATACGGAAGCATTGCTTCTTCTGGGAATGGTATATCTGGCCCAGGATGATGTGGAAAATGCCCAGGCAATGTACAAGCAGTATATTTCTGCAGTGGGTGATTCCGCCAAGGGCTATAATGGTCTGGCACTGTGCGATATCCGAAGCGGAGATTATGATTCCGCTCTTGATAACATCACAAAAGGCCTTCCGACAGCTACCACAGACGAGATGCAGAGTCTTCTGTTCAATGAGATCGTAGCCTATGAAAAAAAGCTGGATTTTGCTACTGCACTGACCAAGGTTCAGGAATATATTGAGATGTTCCCTGAAGATTCCGCTGCAAAAAAAGAGCGGGCTTTCCTGAAAACCAGAACGTCTTCGGAGGGCTGATATGGAATATTTTGAGGAAATACAGGACAGGGTTATCCTGATCGGTGTCCAGGCAGATCGGGGGGATGACATGGAGGAATCCCTGGATGAGCTTGGAGAACTTGCGGCTACGGCAGGTGCGGCGGTTGCAGGCAGGATCATTCAGAATCGTGAGGCCGTACATCCGGGCACCTATATCGGAAAAGGCAAGATCGAAGAGGTAAAAGGTCTTCTCTATGCCCTGGATGCCAATGGTGTGATCTGTGACGATGAGCTTTCTCCTGCCCAGATGAACAATCTGGAGCGGGAGCTGGAGTGCAAGGTTATGGATCGTACCCTGCTGATCCTTGACATTTTTGCGAAGCGTGCCGTCACAAGTGAAGGCAAGATCCAGGTAGAGCTTGCACAGCTTCGTTACCGGTCTGCACGTCTTGTGGGACTACGTTCTTCTCTTTCGCGACTTGGAGGAGGAATCGGAACCAGAGGCCCTGGTGAGAAAAAGCTGGAGACAGACCGTCGTCTGATCCGGAACAGGATATCCGCACTGAAGCAGGAGCTTTCCCAGGTAGAAAAGCACAGAGAGCTGATCCGTTCCAGAAGAGCTGTGGGAAATCTGAAGACAGCAGCCATTGTTGGCTATACCAATGCAGGAAAGTCAACGCTTCTGAATACACTGACAGGCGCTTCGGTGCTTTCGGAGGATAAGCTGTTTGCCACATTGGATCCGACTACCCGTCTTCTGACACTGGATGACGGACAGCAGCTTCTTCTTACGGATACCGTAGGCTTTATCCGCAAGCTTCCCCACAATCTGGTGGAAGCCTTCAAGAGTACTCTGGAGGAAGCCAAATATGCGGATTATATCATTCATGTGGTAGATGCATCCAATCCTCAGGCGGAGATACAGATGCATATCGTATATGAAACCCTGAAAGAGCTTGGTGCTCTGGGAAAAAAGACGATCACACTTTTTAACAAGCAGGACCGTGTTTCCGGGGAGAGCTTTCGGGATCTCCGAGCAGACCATACGCTGAAGATTTCCGCACGGACAGGAGAGGGGCTTGAGGAATTTAAGCAGCTTCTTTCTGAGATACTGGCAGAAGGACAGATTTATATGGAACGGCTTTTTCCTTATTCGGAGGCCGGTCAGATCCAGCTGATCCGTGAGTATGGACAGCTTCTTTCGGAAGAGTATACCGAAGAAGGGATTGCTGTAAAAGCAAGAGTTCCGCGGGAAATCTATCCGAAAGTCACATAATGTTAAAATATCTACTCAGTACCATATATAGTACCGTGAACAAAACGGGCACTATATATGGTGCTTTTTATGTTGACGCAAAGAGGCGTGTCTGATACAATAAGCCTACAGCGCTTTGAACACAGATCGTGAAACGGAGTGTGTTCGTAAGCAGGCAAGTGAGGCGGAATGAAATATCCGCTTATAAATAAATGCATGAGGGAGGCATTTTCTTATGTTTCAGGTAGTAAAAAGAGACGGTGAATTAGACGAATTTAAAATGGGGAAGATCACTGCGGCAATTGATAAGGCATTTGATGCCAAAGGTAAGAATTACAGTTCGGATATGATCGATCTTCTGGGACTTCGTGTTACAGCGGATTTTCAGAATAAGATCGAGAACAACCGGATTTCTGTTGAGGATATCCAGGACAGTGTGGAGAACGTACTGATCCAGGCCGGATATTCTGATGTTGCCAAGGCGTATATCCTTTATCGTAAGCAGCGTGAGAAGATCCGCAATATGAAATCCACCATCCTTGACTATAAAGAAATCGTAAACAGCTATGTAAAGGTTGAGGACTGGCGTGTAAAGGAGAACTCAACGGTTACTTATTCTGTAGGAGGTCTGATCTTAAGCAACTCCGGAGCAGTTACCGCAAACTACTGGCTGTCTGAGATCTACGACAACGAGATCGCAGATGCACACAGAAATGCAGATATCCATATCCATGATCTGTCCATGCTGACCGGTTACTGTGCAGGCTGGTCCCTGAAGCAGCTGATCCGAGAGGGACTTGGTGGTATTGAGGGTAAGATCACTTCTGCACCTGCAAAGCATTTAAGTGTACTCTGCAACCAGATGGTGAATTTCCTGGGCATCATGCAGAACGAGTGGGCGGGCGCACAGGCATTTTCATCCTTTGATACTTATCTGGCACCTTTTGTAAAGGCAGACAACCTTTCCTATCCGGAGGTTAAGAAATGCATTGAGTCCTTTGTATATGGCGTAAATACTCCAAGCCGCTGGGGCACTCAGGCACCATTTTCCAACATTACACTGGACTGGACCGTTCCGGACGACCTTGCAGAGCTTCCGGCTATCGTAGGCGGAAAGAATATGGATTTCAAGTACAAAGACTGCAAAAAAGAGATGGATATGATCAATAAGGCATTTATTGAGACCATGATCGAGGGGGATGCCAACGGACGCGGGTTCCAGTATCCTATTCCGACCTATTCCATAACAAATGAGTTTGACTGGTCTGATACAGAGAATAACCGCCTTCTTTTTGAGATGACATCCAAATATGGAACACCGTATTTCTCAAACTATATTAACAGTGATATGAAACCAAGTGATATCCGCAGTATGTGCTGCCGTCTGCGTCTGGATCTGAGAGAACTCCGCAAGAAGAGCGGTGGTTTCTTCGGATCAGGAGAGAGTACCGGTTCTGTGGGGGTAGTAACTATAAATATGCCACGTATCGCATATCTTTCCAAGACACCGGAAGAGTTTTACAATCGTCTGGATCGCTTAATGGATATTTCCGCACGTTCTCTGCATATTAAACGTGAAGTAATTGGTAAGCTGCTGGATGAGGGATTATATCCTTATACAAAGAGATATCTTGGAAGCTTTTCCAATCATTTCTCTACCATTGGACTGGTGGGAATGAACGAGGTTGGTCTGAATGCCCGCTGGCTGGGAAAAGATATGTCTGATGAGCGTACACAGAGGTTTACAAAAGAGGTTCTTCTTCATATGCGGGAACGTCTGTCCGATTATCAGGAGAAGTACGAAGGAGAACTGTTTAATCTTGAGGCAACTCCTGCTGAATCTACTGCCTATCGTCTGGCCAAACATGAC
>ENA-OUQG01001244-OUQG01001244.1-human-gut-metagenome-genome-assembly--contig:-NODE-1244-length-14085-cov-21.206272_pt1 | contig 14085 bp, 12 predicted proteins | sample MGYA00237943_ERZ548823 | MGnify/ENA primary metagenome ERZ548823 (study PRJEB26490, sample SAMN05194731) | human gut metagenome | biome: terrestrial biome; feature: human-associated habitat... | reverse complement strand
TGCCGATCAGCACCACACCGCCGCCAGCCATGAGCTGCTTGATGCCCTGAGACTTGGCGCCGGGGTTGTCGTTGCCGTAGCCTTCCATGAGGTTGACAACACCCCACACTGCGAGACCTGCGCCGAGGGCGATAACGAGCGTCTGAAGAACCGTGACAGCCTGATTGATAAAAGCCATAGATTTTCCTCCTTGAATCGATGAAAGTTGAGTGTGTATTTTTGAAAATGGGCATAAAAAAAGAAGCCCCGTCGCTGTTCTGCTTTGGGATGAGCCATCAGGCTTTACCCACTGCGCAGTGCAGCGACGGGGCTTTAATCTGCATCGACCTCGCCCATATCATAGAGGTCGAATGTGTCATCGGGCTTGACTACCAGCTTGTGCTGCCGGTACTTCTCGATGTCAAAGGCGTTCCGCTTGTCGTAGTCGGAGAGCTGCCGGTACTTTGGATGCTTCGTAATGTCGTATTTGTTACTGAGAAAAGGTCTCACGCCTCGAAGCTGCAAAATACACTTGGCTCCGTCCATGACGGCGATCTCATCCTGAGACATCAGTTCTTTGCCGGTTTTCTGATAGTTCAAGCCATAGGAGTTGTTGTTGGAACGGGTTTCTGAGGTGTTGTAAAGGTCGATTGTCTCCTTGCCCAGCACCTCGCTGATTTCCTTGAGCGTGGATTTCTCCTTGCCGCCGAGGAAAAGTGTGCAGTCACAGTTGCCCGTGATGGTGTCAGCCGCATCCTTGTAGATGGTCTTGAGCTGAGACTGGGACTGCAAGATGATTGACGCCGAGATTTCCCGGCTTCGGATGGTTGCGATGAGCTTATCAAACTTCGGGATTTGACCGATGTTCGCAAACTCATCCAGCAGACAGCGCACATGGACGGGAAGCCGTCCGTTGTAAACGTCATCTGCTTTGTCGCAGAGGAGGTTGAAGAGCTGGGAATACATGATTGCCACAACGAAATTGAAGGTATCATCGGTATCGGAAATGATGACGAACAGCGCCGTCTTCCGGTCTCCGATGGTGTCCAGCTCCATCTCATCGTAGCTCATCAGCTCCCGCAGCTCTGCGATATCGAAGGGCGCAAGCCTTGCGCCGCAGGAAATTAAAATCGACTTTGCAGTCTTGCCAGCCGCCAGCTTGTATTTGCGGTACTGCTTGACCGCGAAGTGATCCGGGTCACGGGCTTCCAGCTCGTCGAACATCTTGTCCACAGGATTCTTGAAGGTCTCATCGTCCTCTCTGGCTTCCGATGCATTGATCATTTCGAGCAGGGTAGTAAAGTTTTTCTCGTGGTCGGGTGCCTCGTACCAGATGTAACCGATGAGGGCTGTATAGTACAGCTTCTCTGCCTTCACCCAAAAATCTTCGCCGGACTTATCGCCATCTCCCTTCGTGTTGACGATGATCGTATTGACCAGCTTGAGGATGTCCTTCTCGCTGCGGATGTAGCTGAATGGATTGTAGTGCATGGATTTCCGGAAATTGATGGTGTTCAGCGACTTGATGACATAGCCGCCCTTTTCGAGCATCCTGCCGCACTCTACCAGCACCGTACCCTTCGGGTCAGTGACCACATAGGAACTGTGCATCTGCATCAGGTTCGGCTTCACGAAAAAGCGTGTCTTGCCTGAGCCGGATCCGCCGATGACGAGGATGTTCTTGTTGCGGGCGTATTTCGGCTGCTTCGGGCGGCTGTTCATGGTCAGGAACTCAGTCTGCGTCAGGATGACATTGTTGGAAAACTCCGGGTCCGTGTATGGCTTGATGTCCTCTGGCTTGCCCCAACGGGCAGAGCCGTATTCTTCGCCCTGCCGGAACTTTTTGCGGTTTTTGCCCTTGACGTAGACTGCCAGCTTGAGCAACACGCCAGCCGCCAGACCGATGAGCAGATCAACGGGATGAAAGCTTGGGAGCGGATTTACAAAGGCAGAACCGAACACGGCAAAGCCATTTGTCAGCTTGTCTATGAACTCCGAACCGGGAGCGAGTCGAAACACGGCGGCGATCTTATCCGTGAAGTAGAAGGCGAAGACATACGGAAGGTTCAGAAGAATGAGCTTCTTCACATCAGGTTTGTTCACAGCTCTACACCCCGATCCTTGGTCTTGACCTTGACCTTCTCCTTGTGCTGCGCCTTGCTCTGAGCTTTTTCATGATCCAGCTTGTGCCGGATGGACGGCTGTTCCTTCTGCTTGACCGTCTTGGCGGAGAACTCCTTGAAGGCGGCGGTCATGACATCAACGTCCCGTCCTTTGAAAAAGACAAGGTAGCTGGGCGGCTCAACGGAAACGTCCTTCTTGAGCGCAAAGTCCAGACCGTATTTGCTGGCAGTCCGCTCAAAGGACTTGATGTTGCCGTCCGTCACTTCGATGTTGGAGATGGCGGCGTTCTGACTCATCAGATGCTTGATGGACTGCTTGCCGCGATAGGTTTTGGGCTGCTGCATCTGCTTCTGCGCCTTCTCGATCTCCTGCACGAACTTGTCCAGAGCCTTTTTCAGCACCTCGGCTGAGATTTTGCCGCCCTTGATCATGATTGCAACAACTTTGGTGTTGACTTCATCCTGCATTGCAGTGATACCTCCTTTCGTTGGAATGATTATGGGGACTGCTGCCACAGCTAAGGCGGCACAATCCGGAGATGGATGATTTTCATTTACACTGTCCTCCTTTCCGAGCAATGCTCACGATGGTATTCATTAAAGAGTGTCTTCACAAAGGCTATAATCGTAGGTCTTCGGCTTCTTTGACCCTGCCGATCTGTCCTGCCCGTAGAAATCATGATTGACGAGCGCGGAGTAGTAATTGTCTATCGTCAGAGATGCGTTATACAGAGCGGTCAACAGGTACGCCCGGATATTGCGGATGTCTGACGGGTTCTTGTTCATTGCTTCCAGAACATACTCAATGTGGCTGCTGTTGAGTTTGAGAAACCGGGACTTGACCACTTGCTGCGGCATATCCTCACCGTTGATGCGGATGGTCGGCGCAGTGGAACAGACGGCATCCAGCATGATGTCCATGATCTCCCAGAAGCGGTCTTTATCGAACTTCGGATCCTGACAGAGAATGTTGTAGTCAAGATTCTCTTTGATAATCTCTTCATACTCGCTTCGCTCATCCATCCTGTCCATCCCATCAAGATTGATGGATTGATAGTTCTTTGAGAGAGTATTTCTTTCTTGGGTAATTACTTGATCAGTATTTATTTGTGCGGACTTATCCCTGCGTGGATTATCCACATCTGGCTTCTCCACACATGGATTTTCCGTGTGTGGCATTTCCCGTTCTGGCGTGGACTCCTGCGGCTCTTCGTATATCTCAAAGATTGTGCTGCTCATCCTGCCTTTACCGTCTCTCTGCCGGTGCCGGACAAGGTAGCCGTGTTTCTCAAGCTCACGGAGCGCGGAAAGAATGGCATCCGGACCTTCCTTGCAGATTGCGGAAAGCCCCTTGGTTGAGAACTTCCAGCCATCATTAAACGAGAGCATCTTTGAGAGTAGCCCGACCGCCTTGAGTGACAGGCTCTTGTCTCGAAGGTGGAAGTTCGCCATGACCGTATAGCCACGATTCTTGTTTACGCGATAGACTGCCACGAAAATCACCTTGCCATCTTGGGAAGCAGTTCTTCGCCACACTTTTTCTGGAACTTCATTCGGATTACCTCCTTGCCCTTCGGCGTGAAGTAGGTCTGAGAACCGGTGTAGCAGTACGTCACAAAATCGCGGACGATGAACAGTCCGGCATTGCTGTCCTTGTTGTAGGGAAGAAGCTGACCGGAGGGAGATCGGAACAGGTACTTCTCCCTGAGAAGAAACTGGACGAACTTGCGCTCCGGGATTTTCAGTTCCTTCGCCGTCGTTCGGATATTGGTGCAGTCATCCGGATTGATGAAGGCGTCGTAGTAATCGGCTTTGGGCTTTGCCGTGTTCAGCTCACACTCAAGAGCCTTCACGCGATTCTTCTCTCGAATCAACGCCTGAGCGAACTCCACAATGACCGCCGGTTCCTTCTGAATACGTTCCAGAAGGGAGTCCGTCATATAGCCACCGGTTTTGCGGATGGTGGGAATGACCTCATCAAATACCCAAAGTTCAAACTTTTCAGCCGCAGGAAGTTTGCTGCGAATAATTAGCCGATAAACGTCTCCTTCCGGGATGAAGTTGATACTCTGAACTTTCCCGCTGATAGGGGTAGAACGTTTCGTTATAGCCCTGCAATGGTCGTTGACCGCCTTGTTCGGGTTGGTGTAACCGAGTGCCTTTGCAACATCTGCCGCACAGAACAGAACTTTTTCTCCTTCAAGGATCGTTCTTACCTCACCAAACTGTTCATTCTTGAAGATTTCGATTTTGTTATCCATGACAGGTTTCCTTTCCGGCATCAGATGTGCCACTTTGATTTTTGAGTGTAGAAACGGGATTGCAGCAGTAGGGACACTCTGCAAACACGCAGGACTGATATTTCCAGAAGGGGCGATGAAAGCGGCAAGTACGGCATTCCGGTATAATGCCCTCGCAGCCGCTATCGAAATGGGAATACGGCGTTTCCTGCATCAAGGCGTCAAATGCCTTGGCAGAATCTCTTGTGTTCATTGCCTTGACCTCCAATTTGACAAAAAATAAGCCCCGTTATTGTTCTGCTATGCGCAGTGCAATAACGGGGCTTTGCTATACGAATTATTCTGTTGTCTCAAGTCTATCAAGAAAACTTTTGATGAGCAGCGTGTGCTTCCAAGTTTTTCGTGTAATGTCGAAGCTGTACTGAGAAACGAGGAAATCTACGAGGCTGATCTTTGGTATAAGGAACTTTCCGGAGATATTGAATGATTTGAGCTTCTTGGCGTTGCACCAGCGATGAAGCGAAGTATCGCAGTAGCCGATTGCCTCAGCCACTTCAACGATGGTCAGCAGATCACCGTACTGACAAAACTCGTCTTCCATGTATTTTCGGAAGCTGGCTCGTTCCTCTTCGGACAGCCTCGTCAGTTCATTCCGATAGGTGACGCGCGAATTGTAATGACCTGACCGTTCCTGATACCAGCGATCCGGTGCGCGATAGACTTCCGGGTGAAGCTCCCGGTCAATCAAATAGAAGATTATATCGTCGGTGCGGATTGTGTACCGGCGAGTTTTCTTGCCCGTATCTTTGCACGGGACTAAACCGTTTTGCAGAAGGTGCAGAGCCGTTGCTTTGCTGATATGGGCGATCTGGTAGAACTGATCTTTCGAGACCGCCTCAGGGTATTTGCGACGGATGGATTCGTAATATTTCATGCTTTCAGTCATGCGGATAACCACCTTGATTTTGATGTTCGGTATCGGTAGGTGTCATCTGCACTGGACTGTGATTTCTCCCCGAGTTCTCCCCATCTTCTCCCCAACGGGCTTTTTTCTCCCCAAAACCGGATTTCTTTCGAACTCCTTGCTCTGTCTGGGCTTTCAAGATTTTCGACATTCAAGGGCGGAAAAATGCTGATTTTTCAAGGGTTTGCAAACTCTCGCATTGTCCGTGAGTTTCCGCCGTTTTCCTTCAAAGTCCGGATAGCGACTCTGACTCGAAATCAGTTTGAGGGAAACCTCACGAGGGTTCGAATCCCTCCCGCTGCGCCAAGGAAAAACCTCTTTTGTCTGTTACGGCAAAAGAGGTTTTTCGTAAAGAGAGGGACTGAAAATGCTGATTGACAGTTCGATCGCACAGGCATATATCGAGAGCAGCTGCGTTGACGCTTTTCGTGCTTCATGGCTCTTTGAACACACCTCGGTTTCGTCAGATCTTGGCAGGAATGCATTTACTCCGCCGCCTGAGGATCTTGCTCTCCGAGAGACTGTGCGCAAGCTCGAACGCCGTATCTGTGAAGCGGCTGCGCACTTTGTCCCCGTCAACCGCCCGATTTGGGACGCGCTTTTCCCCGATTGGGAGGCGGTACAGCCGACACTTGATTTGATCGTCGGTTATCCCGAGCCTTACGACGCCGTTGCGGCACACTCGCCCGACGGGCAGGCACATCTCATCTTTGACCTCATCCGTTGGTGCAATTATGCGGAGCTCGACCAGCTCGACAGCATCATTCGGAATCTGCTGACGCATGAGATTACGCATCTCTTGATTGGACACCGCTATCCGGCGGCAGATGCCGCATTGGAAAGTACAGACTATTTGACAAGATTGGATGCTTACACATTTCATGAGGGATTCGCCCATCTTCTCTCCTATCAGGCGACAGAAATCGACTGTGTGGACTGGCATACACCGCAGCTTACCGAGGTCGCAGCAGCAAGCCGTGCCAAACTGCGCCTCGCGCTTACGGAGACGGACCCAGACAGGCAAAAGCAGTTTCTTGAAGAGGCGGTCTGCGGATCGTACTATGAAAAGTTTGCCTGTATGTGCGGTATGCTGTATCTGGCAGACCGATGGGAAACGCAGGGAATCGACGGCCTGCAAAGCGCATTTGCGGACTATCACGGCTTTGCTCAAAGGGCCTTGAGCATTCGAATTTGATTGCAAAAGAGGAAGAGACGCGAATGCGTCTCTTCCTCTTTTACACCTTCTCCCGCTTCTGCCGCCAGAGGTTGATCGCCAGCATGACCGCGGCGTAGATCAGCGCGGCGGCGAGGATAATGAGCGAGAAGTCGCGCTGCATCTGGTAGCTCGTCGTCGTGAAACCCTTGACGAGTAGATGACCGGCAAGATAGCTCGCGGGAATCAGCGCGAGATAGCCGAGCGCTTTGCCCGTTTTCTTCCTGCGGCAGACGAAAAATGCAATACCCAGCGTAATAAGGAGTGCTAACGATAGCAAAACGTAATAGCCCAACGCCAGCCTCGGCAGCGAAATGACACCGCCGTTCATGCTGCCGCAGAGCAGTACATCGTCCTGCCCGTTGTTCTGAGAATAGCAGACTGCCGCGCAGTTCGCGGCGTCGAGCGTGAAGAGCGTGCGCGCGGACTCCGCCTTGGCGAGCACGCCTTGCAGTGCGTCCGCCTCGCGCTGTGTGCGATCATTTGCGCTGTGTGTGTTCGGGGCGCCCCCGGTTTTGTCGAATGCGCCGCGCCATGTGTCGAGCGGCGTGCGCCATGCGGTGATGAAGTAGATGGTTTTGCCGCTGTTGGGGTCCTGCGTGTTCGTGACCTCTGCGCCGGAGACCGGCACGAGCAGGCTGACGGAGATGCTCTCCGCGCCGCTGAGATCAGAAAGCCCATCCGCTGCCGAGCCGTCGTCCACGAGCGCGCTGGGCGAGCGCGAGATCGCCCACTCTGTCTCGCTGTACGGCAAATACTGCGGCGCGGTGAGGTACGCGAATCCCGCCGTGGCCAGCGTCAGCGCGAGCGTGACGGCCAGCAGCACGGCGGTCAGCTTCTTGCGTCGAAGCTGCCGCTTCAAGTCGCGCAGCGGCTGCGCGCTGACGGGCGCGGGCTTCACGTCCGCCTTCAGCGCGTCGAGCTCGGCGCGGCAGGCCGCGCACTGCGCTAAATGCCCGTCCACAAATTCCTTCGTCTCCTCGCGCAGCATGTCTTCCTCATAGAGCGGCAGAAGGTCCTGCACGATGCTGCAAGTTTTGTCCATTTCAGTCGTCCTCCAATCCCTCGCGGATCATGCGCTTGGCGCGGTGATACGTCACGCATGCCCAGTTTTCCGTCTTGCCGAAGAGCGCGCCGATGTCGCGGAAGCTCTTCTCACCGTACACGCGCCACATGAAGACCTCCTTGTACGGCTCTCTGAGCGCGTGCAGCAATTCCTGGATGCGCGCGGCCTCGCTGTGATCTTCTAACTCCTCCTCGTGGCTCTCCCCGGCGATCTGGCAGTCTTCAAGCGGGGCGAGGCACTTTTCGCGCCGCAGCTGCGAATAATACAGATTCTTCGCGATCTGGCAGAGCCACACGCGCACGCTGCACTCGCCCCGAAAGTGGTCGAGGGCGTCCATCGCGCGGAAAAACGTCTCACTCGTCAACTCCTCGGCGGTACTCTCGCTCCCGGACAGCGAAAGCAGATACCGGTACACATCGTCGAAGTACACGGCGTACACCTCTTCAAAATTCGTCAGCGCCCTCACCCCCTTTCTGTCTATAGGACGGCGGAAAACCGGTTTTCTTACAAAAAAATCCGTCCCGCGGGACGGATTTTCTCTTTCACGTTTTCACGACTCTTTTCTTGCCGCACTTCGGGCACGTGAGCTCGACCTTGCCGATGTTTTTCGGCACGCGGCAGTACGCGCCGCAGGAGCAGCGGACGTATTTGTGCGCCTTGTCGGCGCGGCGTGCCTTCGCGCCGCGAATGGCGTTCGCCTTCGGCGTCCACCAGGTCAGAAACTTCGCGTTTTCGGCCTGACGGCGCGCGAGATTGCGCGAAAAAATGCGGATGAGCACAATGAACATCAGCACCATCGACACAAAGTACAGCGCCTGCGACACGCCCTGCACGCGGATGATCGAGCTCAGAATGCTTACGGCCAGCTCAAGGATCACGAGCGCCCAGTTCAGCGCATCCACGCCGTTGCGGCCATACATAAAGCGGTAAAGGGCATCGCGGAATTTGTTCACAAAAAACACTCCTAAAATCTTGATGCTGCCATTCTACACGCTTTTTCGACCCCCGTAAAGGCGTTTGAACAAAAGTTTACAGAATGGAAAAGAGTAAACGCAAACCGCCCGCCCCCGTCAGTCGCCTTACAGGGGGGCAAGGGGGGCACGCCCCCCAAAACGCCTCGCAGAGTTTCGCCGCTCCGCGGCGAAATAAATTCAAATCATTTTCCGCCGCGACCGAAGGTGAATTGCCGCAAAGCGGCAAGAGAAGCCGCCCTGGGGCGTGCGCGTGGCGGAAAATACTTCTCAGGCCGCAAGTGTGGAATTTGCCCGCCATCGGCGGGCAAATTATGCGCGCAGCGGCCTGCAAGGAATAAAAAATGCGTCCAGCTTTCGCTGGACGCATTTTTTAGGTTTTATAGTCCGTTGGTGTAACGATACAGGAACGTCACGGCCTCGGCGCGGTTGCAGGAAGCATACGGGGAGAACGTCGTGGCGCTGGTGCCGGTGGTGATACCCTTACCGACGGCCCAAAGGATGGCCTTGTAGTAGCTCGCCTCGCTCGTGGCGCCCACATCCTTGAACGGATTGGAGTAGTAGCCGCTGGGCTGGCCCGCGTAGCGGTACAGGAAGGTCACAATCTGGGCACGGGTGCAGACCTGATCGGGGGAGAACGCCGTGGTGCTGGTGCCGGAGGTGATGCCCTTCTGGCTGGCCCACAGGATGGCCTTGTAGTAGCTCGAGTGCGTGACGGCGTTGACATCACGGAACGGGTTGCGGGTGACGGTCGGCTCCGGGCTGCCGGCGGCGCGCCACAGGAACGTCACGATCTCGGCACGCTTGCAGGGGTTGTACGGGGAGAAGGTCGTGCTGGACGTACCGGTGGTCACACCCTTGTTCACGGCCCACTTGACGGAGTTGTAGAAGTAGTCGGTGGTCTTGACATCGGTGAAGTTCATCGTCTGGCCGATCTTGATGGCCACGGTGCCGGTGAGCTGGCGGGTGCCGGTGCCGGTCGTGCCGTAGCGGGCGTAGATGGTGAACGGGATGTAGACGGTCTCGCCGGTCTTGGCGTAGCGGCTGGCGAGGAACGCGACGTCGCTGAGCGCGTTCTGGCTGGCGGTGGCACTGTAGTAGAACTTGTCAGTCGTCTTGACGGAGCCGCCGTAGTTGTAGCCGTTGTAGTAGGTGTAGAGCGAGCCCTCGTTGACGGCGGAGACGGCGCTCTGGTCAAAGGTCACGTAGTCGATGGTGTAGTTGCTGGTGTAGCCCTTGGTGGAGCGCAGGTAGCTGAGGAAGTCGCTCTCGTCGAAGCGGACGCTGTCGCCCTGAGAGACGGTGTACTTGATGTCCTCGCGCACGAGGTTGACGACGACGCTGCCGGAGTACGACACGGTCGTGCCGCGGCTCGTGGAGGAGCTGGAATAGCGGGTCGCGTGCAGGGTGAAGTTCAGCGTGATGGTCTTCGCGGTGGTCTTGGCGTTGGGGACGAACGTCACGCTATCGAGGTTGGTGACCTTGGTGCGGTTGTTGAACGCACCGGAGGAATTGCTGGTGGACATGGCGGTGCCGCCATAGTACAGCGTGCCCTGAGACGTGGTGGGCAGGGAGAAGGTCACATAATCGAAGGTGACATAGGGATAGGACTTGGTCTTGCTGGCGTCGCCGCGGGCCTCAGCGATCTCGTTCATGAAGTCGTTGAAGTCGCTCTGCGCGAACTGGACGTTCTCGCCGGCCACGCCGTTGTAGTTGATGTTGTAGTTCTTCTGGTAGACGGTGAGCTGGCCGCAGGAGTAAGCGCCTCTGGAATCCACCGTTATGAGCCACAGTGTGCACTTGCCGCCCACAAAGTTAGCGTCGGTCAGATAGCAGCGGCCGTTGGTGGTACCGTCATATCTCTGACCGGACAGGTTCCAGTTGGGCTCGGTGGACTGGTTGGGCGTGCCGACAACATAGTAATACTTGTAGCCGGAGGGAACCTCAACGTAATAACGATAGGTGTTACCGGAGGCAACCGGCTCGGGATACTGGTCGGCATAGGTCACCTTAGTGGGAGCGATGGGAAGATTGAACGTGATATAGCAGGTGCGATAGTTGGTCGTCACAGTCGCGTTGATCTTGGCCGTGTTGACAACTGCATTCGCCTGATATCTCATGTAACCGGAACCAACACCGCTGCCAGTATAGGAAATGTTGTTGTAGGAGATTCTACCGCAAGAAGAGGAAGACGTGTCCTGAGAAATATTGGCGATGTTGGTAATCTTTTCGCTGGAACTGCTGCTAAACTTGGTTTTGATGGCGCTCAGTGCAGCACTTGCAAGCTCGCTGTAGCTGTAGTCTCTATAGCTGCCGCTCTGAACAGAGGAAAGCTGAGCAGTGAGGTTATTGGTGGAAATGGTGTAGGTCTTATACGGAGAGGCTTCAAACGTCTTGCCCTTGTAGACCACATACGGCTTCACCGTGATGCTGCCGCTGCCACCGTTCTTCAACGTGACCGTTAACTCGCTGGTATTTTCACCGCTGATGGTAAATGCAGACGTGCTACCAGTGATTTCATACGCGTACTTAACACCCTCGGTTACAAGAGAATCTTGGCTACTGCTCTTGTTGACGAACGTAGAGGCAAACTTCGCCGTCTTAGTGGTGGGGCTCAGTACGATGCTGTTGGTGGCATTCAGCGGTTCGGTGACAACCGTGATAAGGCTGAAACTACCGGCGGGCTGAACAGTAATATCCTTAGCAGCAGACTCTTTATACGGAGCATTCTGCGCAGAGCCATTAGTCACTTTGCACTTAATGGACTTAGTGATATTGCTCTCACCAGCGTTCGTAAGAGTCCAAGTGAATGTCTTGCTGGTTCCGAGAATCGTAGAAGTATCAGAGGTGTCATACCAAGAGTATTTCGGGTCAGTGAAACCATTGGCAGTAGCAGTCAGCTTAACACTGCCGCCGGAGAGAATCGTAGCGTCTGTAGGATCAACAGCGACCTCAACGTTCGCATCAGAAAGGGAAGAATTCGCAAAAGTAGCCGTCACGTTCTTGGCCTGCGAATTATCGGTATAAGTGCCGTTTACCGTAACGGTGCCATCGGCAAAGGTAACAGCATTTTCCGACGCAAGGCTGTAAATGCTTCCGGTTTTGAGCGTTGCATCCCAATCATTTGCGGTATCGCCGTCAAATCTATAGGCAGTAACTTTGCCGCCAGACAAATAGTTACGATCGTTATAGGTAACAGCGGTAATGTCGGCCTTGAATGCGGCATTCGCCTTGCCCTGTACACTGACAACAGTGACGTTTACAGACTGATTACGAGTGAGAATCTCAGTTTGGCCGTCTTTAATGGTCAGTTTGCAGCTGTAAGTTATAACTTTGTCAGCAGCATCGGTGTTTACCGGAGTAACTTCTAATGAAGTTTTGGTTTTGTCACTCTCGGAAATACCACCACCACTCCATTCATAGGTGACATCGTACTTAGGTTGGGTTTCTACGCCACTTTTCGTAACAGTGATACCGTTGTTGGCGGTTAAAGTAACCGTTGTACCGCTGTCAACGTTAGTTTTATCGGCGCTGAGCGTAAAATTACCGCTGACGCTGTAACCATCGGCATCGTGCGCCCTTGCAGGCACGACGACGAGGCTCAGGACCAGGGTCAGAGCCAATAGCAAGGAGAGAAATTTCTTCATGTGATCTTCATCCTTTCGTGTTTGTTGTTGTCGGCTCCGCGCGCACAGAGCCTTCCTCATACATGGCATTTTACCATGCCGCGGGGAATAAGGGAACAGGAAAATGGAAAATTCATAAATTCTTTATCTTCCCTCTTCGCCCAGTTTCCCTTTGCTTCCTTAATTAGACGCAAGAAACGTCTGTTTTGTTTCACAAAACCCGAAAATTTCCCAAAAATTTTTTACGCCGCGAAAAACCGCACATACACGAACACCCCCAGAGCGATCTGCGCAAGTAAGATCGCCGGAATGCCGAACTTGAAGTACCAGTGCCGCGTCTTGTGGTGAAAGACCCTCATTGCGAAAAGAGCACCCGCGCTGCCGAGCAGCAGCGCGAGTGCAAATAGAGTCTTTTCGGGCACGCGCCGCGCGCCCTGAATTTTGGCGCGGCGCTTGTCTGCGCCGTAGACGCAGAACGTCAGAATATTGATCGCGGCGAGATAGATGACAAAATATCTCACTTTTCGAGCTTGCTGAGCTCCACAGCCGCCGCCGCGCCGAGGCGCGCGTTGTTGAACACGAGCTGGATGTTGGAATCCAGGCTGTCGCCGCCGGTCAGGTCCTTGATCTTGGCGAGCAGATACGGCGTCGTGGCCTTGCCGTGGATGCCGTCCTTCTTCGCGTCCTCCACGGCCTCGGCAATGGCCTTGTCGATGACTTCCTTGTCCATGGAGTACTCTTCGGGAATCGGGTTCGTGACGAGAAGACCGCCGCGCAGACCCAGCTCGCGCTTGACGTGGAACGCCTTGGCCAGCTGCTCGGGCGTGTCGAGCTCGTAGTCGACGCCAAAGCCGGACTTGCGCGTGTAGAACGCAGGCAGCTCGCTCGTGCCGTAGCCGATGACGGTCACGCCGTGGGTCTCGAGATATTCGAGCGTCAGACCGAGGTCGAGGATGGACTTCGCGCCCGCGCACACGACCATGACGGAGGTGTTGGCCAGCTCTTCGAGGTCAGCGGAGATGTCGAACGTCTCCTGCGCGCCGCGGTGCACGCCGCCGATGCCGCCGGTGGCGAACACGCGGATGCCCGCCATGTCGGCGATCATCATCGTGGTGGTGACGGTGCACGCGCCGTCCTTGCCCTGCGCGACGAGCACGGGCAGGTCGCGGCGGGAAGCCTTCGGGATGCCCGCGCCGGTGCGGCCGAGGTAGTCGATCTCTTCCTTGGAAAGGCCGGCCTTGAGCCGTCCGCCGATGATGGCGATGGTCGCGGGCACGGCGCCCGCGTCGCGGATGATCTGCTCGACCTTGAGGGCGGTCTCCACGTTCTGGGGATAGGGCATACCGTGGGAAATGATGGTGGACTCCAGCGCGACGACGGGCTTGCCGGCGTCCAGTGCTTCCTTTACTTCGGGGGCAATGTCAAGATAACGGTTCATAGCGAATGACTCCTTTTCTGAAATTACTGTATTCTTTCAGCCACGGCCGTAAGGCTCATGGCGGGGTTGATGGTGTCGGCGCTCTCCATCGCGATGGCGGAGGCGGCAAGGCCGCGCTTCGCGGCGGTCTCAAGGCCCGCGCCGTCGAGGAACGCGCGGGCGACGGCAGCCATGAAGGCGTCGCCGCAGCCGGTGGTGTTGACCATACGCGCGGGGAGGTTGTGCAGATGCACCTTTCGCTCATGGTCGGCGGCAAGCACGCCGTCCGCGCCGAGCGAGATAAAGACGCGCTGCAAGCCCGCGGCGAGCAGCGTATCCGCTGCGCGATACAGGCTCGCCTCGTCCGTGACCGTCACGCCGGAGAGCAGCTCGGCCTCCATGCGGTTTGGCTTGAGCGTGTGGAGCCGTCCGAGGATCGGCTCGAGCTTTCCGGCCTTCGCCGCCGAAACGGGATCGGCAAAGAGC
>ENA-OUQG01001237-OUQG01001237.1-human-gut-metagenome-genome-assembly--contig:-NODE-1237-length-14116-cov-23.336676_pt1 | contig 14116 bp, 13 predicted proteins | sample MGYA00237943_ERZ548823 | MGnify/ENA primary metagenome ERZ548823 (study PRJEB26490, sample SAMN05194731) | human gut metagenome | biome: terrestrial biome; feature: human-associated habitat... | reverse complement strand
CCTCCTTGCCCTCGCTCTCGCCGTAGAGCTGCTTCCACCACTCGGCCATGAAGCGGAACGCAGGCTCGAAGCACGCGAGAAGCTCCACCTTCTTGCCCTGACGGTAGAGCTCGTGGCGCATGGCGGCGTACTGCCACGCGGGATTGCTGTAATCGTTTTTCGCGCAGAGCGACATCATCTCCTGCGCGCCGCCCATGAGTTCATCCAGATCAACGCCCGCGACGGCGATGGGAAGAAGGCCCACGGCGGTGAGCACGCTGTAGCGCCCGCCGATGTTGTCGGGCACGACGAATTCCTCGTATCCCTCCTGATCGGCGAGGGACTTGAGCGCGCCTTTGTGCGCGTCGGTCGTGGCGTAGATGCGCTTCGCGGCCTCTTCCTTGCCGTATTTCTTTTCGAGCTTTTCGCGGAAGAAGCGGAACGCGACGGCGGGCTCGGTCGTCGTGCCGGACTTCGAGATGACGTTGACGGAGAAATCGTCGTCGCCGATGAGCTCCGTCACCTCGCGCAGCGCGTCGGAGGAGAGGCCGTTGCCGATAAAGTAGATGTTCGGCGTGGACTTCTTCTTTAAGTTATAGTTCGGGGAGCAGAGGCATTCGATGACGCCGCGCGCGCCGAGATAGCTGCCGCCGATGCCGATGACGACGAGCGCCTTGGAATCGCCCTGAATCTTTTTCGCCGCGGCGAGGATGCGGGCGTACTCGCCTCTGTTATAGTCGCGCGGGAGCGTGACCCAGCCGATGAAATCAGAGCCCTTTCCGCCGCCGTTTTGCAGCCAGCCCGCCGCGCGCTCGAGACGCGGGCGCAGCGCCGCTTCATACGGCAACGAGAGAAACGAAGCGGCATGGGAGATATCAATAGACAGCATAAAAATGGCCTCCTGCGATCAAAAATTCTTGCTTGCATTGTAGCACACGGCAAAAAAAGAAACAAGCGCAAAGCGGGGAAAAACGGGAGGCAAACACCGCGCTGCCGTCCAGAAACCGTGAAAACTGTGGAAAGCGGCAAAAAACGATTCGCTTTACCGCTCCATCTTTGTAAAGTGCGTGTATTTACTGTCACACGTTATTGTGTTATCGTGTTACCACACTAAATCAAACGGCCAAGCGCCGGAACTTACAGGAGGAAGAAACGATGAAAAAATTCTTAGCCATGGCGCTTGCCGCCGTGATGGTACTGGCCCTTGCCGCCTGCGGCAGCAAGAACGACACCGCCGGCGATACCGGTGATGCGCAGGACGCGCAGGGCGGCGAGACGCAAAAGCTGATCGTCGGCTTTGATGCCGAGTTCCCGCCGTTCGGCTTCATCGCCGCCGACGGCACGTACGACGGCTTTGACCTCGCAATGGCCAAGGAGCTGTGCGCGCGCCTCGGCTGGGAGTACGAGGCCGTGGCCATCGACTGGAACAGCAAGGACGCCGAGCTCTCCAGCGGCACGATCAACTGCATCTGGAACGGCTTTACCTACACCGGCCGCGAAAATGACTACACGTTCTCCGACCCCTATGTGGATAACTCCATCGTGATGGTCGTGAAGGCCGACAGCGGTATCACCTCGCTCGCGGACCTCGCCGGTAAGAGCGTGATGGCGCAGGCCGCGTCCTCCGCGGTCGACGCGATCAACGAAAACGAGGACTTCAAGGCGTCGCTCAAGGAGGTCGTGGAGCTGGGCGACTACAACATGGGCTTTATGGACCTCGCCCAGGGCACGGTGGACGCCGTGGCCGCTGACCTCGGCGTTGCGCAGTATCAGATCGCGAACAACGACGGCGACTACGTCATCCTCGACGAGCCCCTCTCCACCGAGCAGTACGCCATCGGTTTCCTCAAGGGCAACATCGAGCTGCGCGACGCGGTGAACGCCGAGCTTCTCAAGATGGCCGAGGACGGCACCATGCTGGAGATCGCGCAGAAGTACGTCGATCAGGGTCTCGTGCTCGACAGCCTGTGCCTCATCAACAAGTAAAAACGTTTACCTCGGGCGACTGTAAAACCCAATTATAACTCATAGGTGCCCATCCTCTTCTCAGGGAGGGAGCGGGGGCGAAAGCCCCCGCTTTTTCCCGCTTATGACCGAATAAGGGAGAATCATTCCATGACTGTATCCACGATGCTGTCCCTGCTGTCGCAGGGCTTTGTCACATCGCTATTGATCTTTGCGCTGACGCTGCTATTCTCGATGCCGCTGGGCCTTGCGGTGATGTTTGGCCGCCGCAGCAGATTGACGCCGCTGCGCGGCTTCATCAAGGCGTATATCTCCATCATGCGCGGAACGCCGCTGATGCTGCAGCTGATGGTCGTCTTCTACGGGCCGAAGCTCCTGCTTGGCGTCACGGTGCCGGGCAACTGGCGCTTCACGGCGGTCATCGTCGCGTTCGTCATCAACTACGCGGCGTATTTTGCCGAGATCTACCGCGGCGGCATCGAGTCCATCCCGCGCGGGCAGTATGAGGCCGCGCAGGTGCTCGGCTATACCAAGGCACAGACGTTTTTCAAGATCATCCTGCCGCAGATGGTCAAGCGCGTCATCCCTGCGGTGACGAACGAGGTCATCACGCTGGTGAAGGACACGTCGCTCGCGTCCGTCATCGGCACGGTGGAGATGTTCACGCGCGCCAAGCAGATCGTTGCCTCGCCGAATACGCCGGGCATGCTGGCGCTGGTGGCGGCGGGTGTCTTCTACTATGTCTTCAACTATGTGGTCGCCTTCGCCATGGAAAAATGGGAGCAGGCGCTGCGCTATTACCGCTAAAGGGAGGGGAGAGCAATGGCAGTTTTTGAAATGCGGAACGCCAGAAAGGCGTTCGGCGCGCTCGAAGTCTTAAAGGACGTGTCGCTCAAGGTGGAAAAAGGCGAGGTCGTGTCGATCATCGGCCCCTCGGGCGGCGGCAAGTCGACGATGCTGCGCTGCGCGACGCTGCTTGAGACCATGGACTCCGGCACGCTCGCGTATGGCGAAAACGTCGCCGCGCGCGAGGAAAACGGCAAAAGCGTCTACGCCGGAAAAGCCGCGCTCGCGCAGGTGCGGCGGCAGTTCGGGCTGGTGTTCCAGCAGTTTGACCTCTTCCCGCACTACACAGTGCTGAAAAACGTCTGCGACGCGCCGATCTCGGTGCAGAAGCGTGATAAAGCCGAGGTCGAGGCCGAGGCCATGGCGCTGCTCGACAAAATGGGATTGCAGGGCAAGGAAAACGCCTACCCCTATCAGCTCTCGGGCGGGCAGCAGCAGCGCGTGGCCATCGCCCGCGCGCTCGCGATGAAGCCGGAAATCCTTTTTTTCGACGAGCCGACCTCCGCGCTCGACCCGCTGCTCACGGGCGAGGTGCTGCGCGTCATCCGCTCTCTTGCCGACGAGCACATGACGATGGTCATCGTGACGCACGAGATGCCCTTTGCCCGCGCCGTGAGCGACCGCGTCGTGTTTCTGGACGGCGGCGTCATCGTGGAGCAGGGCAGCCCCGAGCAGGTCTTCGAAAACCCGCAGCAGGAGCGAACCAAGGAATTCTTGCAGTCTTACCGCGAGACGAGCAGCGCTCAGGCGTAGTAATTCACGAGCAGGTCGACGACCGCACCGTAGCTCTGCGTGCCGAGTTCATCGCCGTAGGATTTGATCATCTTATCATTGAGCGACTGGGTGACGGTGGCCGTGAGGCCCTTGTACTGCGCCCAGTAGGCGCTGTTGTAGCGCAGATCGAGCACGATCTCGTCGGGTAAGCTATCGCGAATCTGCTGCCACGCGTCGGGGTCGACGCGGTAGAGCGCGTTGCCGAGGTGAATGTAGCCGAGCATCCAGCCCGCATAGTTGTAATTTGCATTGTCACAGCGCGTGCAGGCGAGGACCGCAAGGAAGTTGCTCTGCTGCTCGGACGTGATGCCGCGCTGGTGCGAGAGCTCGTGCGCGCAGGTCGAGGCCAGCAGCATCGCGGGCGAGTCCATGTTCACGTTCGACTCGCCCGTGAACGGAAAGTAGAAGCCTGTGAAGTTCATCGCGCTCATGATCTTCGAAAAGAAAATGCCCTTGGGCTGCTGGTCCGGCATGTCGAGGAACGGAAATTCGTCGTACAGGCAGTCGTACACCGTGTCGGCGTAGTTAAGAATCTCCTGCCGGTCGGCGGTGAAGAGGCCGTTTTCGTCGCGCGCGATGTGCGTCGACGCCTCGGCAAGATGGTCCGCGAAATACTGCGTGACGCGCACTAAATCTTCATACGTGACGGGCTCGGGCGAAAGGCCGCTTCTGTCGCAGAAATCGTCCGCATAGTAGTTTGCGCCCCAGAGAAGCGAGAACGCGGCGCAGACCGTGAGAAACAAGTCGAGCACGAAGAGCGCGCAGCGGTACGCGGCGCGCCCTTTTTGGCGCGACTTTATAAGATAGCGCACCATCAGCACGAGCAGCACGACCGCCGTGACCGCCGCGAGCACATACAGAAGCTCCGCGACCGAAAACGGCAGCGCCGCGCACGCGCGGCCTAAGAATTGCTCGAAGGGCAGCGTGACCGAATAGACCCAGAAATTGACGGCCGCGCGGTTTCCGCGGAAAAGATAGAAAAGCACAAGGACTGCGCCGCAGGCGAAAAGCCAGCGGTGCAGTCCTTTGTTGTCACGGTACAGGGTTTTCATGGGGAGATCAGTCCTTTTTTTCATCCGGAGAGGCGAGCGGCGCGGGGGCGAACATCGCGTCGTCCGTCACGCCCTTTTTCGTGAGGCTGCGGTTCGTGAACCAGTTCACAAGCGAGCTGATGCACGCGAAGATCGGCACGCCGAGGAACATGCCCAGCACGCCGCCGAAGCCGCCGCCGACCACGATGGCCACGATGACCCAGAAGCTCGAAATGCCGGTGGATTTGCCGAGGATCTTCGGCCCCAGAATATTGCCGTCAAACTGCTGCAATGCGATGATGAAGAGAATGAAATAAAGGCACTGCTTGGGGCTGACGAGCAGGATGAGGAATGCGCTCGGAATGGCGCCGAGGAACGGGCCGAAGATCGGAATGATGTTCGTCACGCCCACGAACACCGAAATAATTGGCGTATACGGGAACTTGAAGATCGAGCAGCAGATGAAGCAGAGAATGCCGATGATGAGCGAGTCGAGCAGCTTTCCGCGCACGAAGCCGCTGAAGATACGGTCAGCCTCGGCCACGGCGCGCAGCGTGCGGCGGTACGGCGTTTCGGGCAGAATGGCGTAGAGGATCTTCTTCGACTGCTTGGCAAAGCTCTCCTTGCGCGCGAGCAGATAGACCGAGATCATCATGCCGATGAGAATGTTCTTGAGGAAGATGACGACGCTCCAGATGCCGCCGGTCACGGCGACGATCGCGACCTGCGCCTGCGGGATGACCGTGTCGGTGACCCACTTGACGAGCTTATCGTAGTAGCCGTTGAGTGCGGAGAGCAGCTGGTCGGAGTAGATGTCGTCGGAGAAGATCGTCTGATTCTCCACAAGGCTGTTGACCCAGTTGTAGACGGTTTTATAATAGCTTTCAAAGTTGTCGGCCAGTGTCTTCGTGCTGTCGACCAGCTCGGGGATGAGGATGCTGAACATCAGGTAGATGAGGGCGATGACGCAGATCCACGTGACGAGGATGCTCAGCCCCCGGACGAGCGAGGACTTGGCCTTCGGCAGCCCCTTTTGGATATACCGGTCGAAAAAGTCGACGATGGGGGCGAGAAGGTACGCGAACACAAGGCCGTAGATGACCGGCGAGAGCACGCTCATCAGCTTGTCGAAAAAGTCCAGCAGCACGCGGGACTGGAAAAACGTGTCGTAAAACATCAGCACCGCGCAGGCCGAGACGATCAGCGTTACGCCGAGGTGAAGATAGGTTTTGTTCTGCTTCATGGGCTCCCCCTTTTTTTGGGCAAAAGGCGTTAAATGACTGCTAAAAAGATACCAAAAACAGCTTACTATTTTTTGCCGGGAATTGCAACCGCTCATTTCGTGTGTTATGATAATCTTTACTCTCTGTTAATGAAGATGAACAGAACTTGACTTTTTTGGCAGAGGGTGATTTTGACCGACAGGGCGCAGGGTGCTTTGCCGGTCTGATGCTGTGAAGAGCAAACGAGGAGGAACCCATGGACGACAAAAAGCTGCTCTTTATCGTCAATCCCCGCGCGGGAAAGACCAAATCCCTCGCGCCGCTGTTTGACGCCGCCGCGATCTATTCCGAGGCGGGCTATCTCGTCTCCGTGCGCAAGACCACGCACCGCGGAGAAGCGACGGAGCTCGCCGAATCGCTCGGGCCGGAATTCGACGTCGTCGTCTGCCACGGCGGCGACGGCACGCTCAACGAAACGGTGAACGGTGTGATGCGCATTCCGCGAGAATACCGCCCGCTCGTGAGCTATCTGCCCGGCGGCAGCACGAACGACTTTGCCGCGAGCCTGAATATCTCGTCGAATCCCGCCGAGGCGGCGGCCTCCGCCATGCGCATGAAGCCGAGATCTCTCGATGTGGGCAAATTCGGCGAGCGGAACTTCGTCTATGTCGCGTCGTTCGGCGCGTTCACGAAAACGACCTACACCGTCCAGCAGGATATCAAGAATATGTTCGGGCACTTTGCGTACCTCCTTGAGGGCGTCAAGAATCTCGACACGCTCTGCCCGTACCGCATGAAGATCACGGCGGACGGCGAGGTCTTCGACGGGGAATACCTCTTCGGTGCGATCAGCAATTCGACGTCGATCGCGGGACTGATGAAGCTCTCGCCCGACGAGGTGTCGTTCGACGACGGCAAGTTCGAGCTGCTGCTCGTGCCCGTGCCGAGAACGCCGGCTGCGATGCAGGCGCTCATTTTAGCGCTCATCAACAAGGACTACTACGACTCCGAGGGGCTCATCTTCCGCCATGTCAAGCACGTGACGGCGGAGACGGCCGAGGACATTCCCTGGACGCTCGACGGCGAGTACGACCCCGGCGCGCCGGTCGTGGAGATCGAGATCGAAGAGAATGGGGTCACGATGCTATTATGACTTCAAAAAAGAGAGGCTGGCCCATAGCCACCCTCGCATAAGGGCAACATTTAAAAGAATCGTTTAGAGCAAGGCAAAAGCACAAGCGGCGCACCAGATTTGGTGCGCCGCTTGTGCTTTTATTTAGGAGCAGCAACCGATATGTGTATTTCTGAAATTTTGCCCAATATCAGTGCTCATACCGGGTCCAGTCGGGGTTTTTGTTCATGCCTGCCGGCAGGTCGCTGTTCTCCTCGGGGATGCGGTTCAGCACCCGGTTGATCATGGTTATGGCCTCGGCGCGGGTAATGTAGCTGTCCGGGCGGAAGGTGCCGTCCTCGAAGCCTTTGATCCACCCAAGCTCGGTGGCGCGCGCGATATACTGCTCCGCCCAATGCCCATCAATGTCGGAGAAAGCTTGCGTATCGCTGCTCTCGCCGGTGTGGAACCGGGCGTAGATGGCCGCAAATTGCGCGCGGGTGGTGGGGGCGTTGGGGTCAAAGGTGTCGGTGCTGCACCCCTGCACGATGCCCAGACCCGTCATGGTGGAGATGGCGGTATTTGCCCAATAGTCGTCCGGAACATCGGAATAGGTATTGCTGGTCAGAAGATTGCCGTCACGCACCTCATCTTTCAAAAGCCGGAAGAAAACGGTGGCGGTCTCCGCACGGGAGATCAGTCCATTTGGGTAAACATTGCCATCATTGTGACCGACGATATATTCGTAGGTATGATTGAGGATTTCGGACGGCTCCTGATGCAGTAGCCAGCCCCGGTATTTGTCCTGTTCGGCTTTCATTTTCTCATAAAGGCGAGCATTGTAATCTGTTACGCCCATAGCGAACACCTCCTTCAAAATAGAAATAGCCGCCTGATTTCTTTTGAAAACCAAGCGGCTATGTGTCGGCAGTATGAGATCATTCCCATACCGCATTAGTCAGCGTTCCAAGTCCCTCTGTTTCTTTTCGGGCAGTTCTTCACCCTCATCGGGTTCACCGCCGACGATTTCGTTCTCACGCTTATCCACATTGAGCAGGGCGTTGAGTTCATTCAGCCGGTCGGTCTTGGCTTTCAATTCTTTCTCCTGCGGGAACGGTCTTTCCACATCGACCTTCGCAGTTTCAAACTGCTTTTTAAGGTTATCAAGCTCCATTTCGTTCATCTCCAAACGCTTTGGAAGCCCCTCCAGCGCATTATCCGTAGCAAGCGGATAGCAAAGGAATACCCGGATGTAGAGCTGCTTCACATGTATGTGGATAACGCCGCCATGCAGATCGTCCGGGACCCCAGCCAGTTTGACGTCATCGTCACCGAAAACCTTTTCGGCGACATCCTCTCCGACAAAGCCAGCCAGATCACCGGCTCCATCGGCATGATTCCCTCCTCCAGCATGGGTGAGGGGACCCGGGGCCTGTACGAGCCCATCCACGGCTCCGCCCCGGACATTGCGGGCCAGAACAAAGCCAACCCCATTGGCATCATTCTGGCCGCCGCCATGATGCTGCGCTACAACTTCGACATGGCCGCAGAGGCGGACGCCATCGAGCGCGCCGTGGACGAGACACTGAAGGCCGGCATCCGTTGCGGTGACATCATGCGTCAGGGCTGCAAGCTGGTAGGCTGCCGGGAGATGGGCGCGGAGATCCGCAGCCGCATCTGACCGTCTGACTGCTGCCGGAGGACTGGGAAAACATGCCCTTCACCGGTCCGAACCCGGCCGCTGCCGCCAACTGATAACAGCTATTAGAGAAATTATACTTGACATTTGTAAATTTCTGTGGCAAAATCGCTCTTACCAAATACGATGAAGGGAACAAGTAGTCCGCTTCGCTCCGCTTTCAGAGAATTGCCGGTCGGTGCAAGGCAATAAGCGCCGGAGAGGGACGAAATCATCCCAGAGTAGCCTGCTGAACATTTTTTAGGCAGCGCCGGATGCACCCGTTACTGTGCAGGGCTTGTCGGAGCCTGCTGAGATGGCAGCGCATGTGCGCTGTTAACAAGAGTGGTACCGCGAAGGGTTTTAACGCCTTTGCCTCTTGATTTACAAGAGGCAAAGGCGTTTTTGATTTCCCGCCGCGTCAGAACCGGCCGGAACCGCCCGGATAATTCTCATCCGGCACACGATATTTTTACACATCAACACACCAACGAAGAAGAAAAGGAGAAAAACATCATGGTCAACAAGTATTACGATTCCGACTGCAACCTGGGCGTTCTGGACGGCAAGACCGTCGCCGTCATCGGCTTCGGCTCTCAGGGCCACGCCCATTCCGAAAACCTGGCCGAGTCCGGCGTCAACGTGGTGGTGGGCCTGCGGAAAGGCTCCTCCCACTGGGAGAAGGCCGCCAAGTTCGCCGAGACCTGCCCCAACTTCCACGTGATGGAAGTCGAGGAGGCCGCCAAGGCCGGCGACATCGTGATGATGCTGGTGCCCGATGAGCTGTGCGCCGACATCTACAAGAAGCAGGTGGCTCCCTACATGACCGAGGGCAAAACCCTGGCCTTCGCCCACGGCTTCAACATCCACTTCAAGACCATCGTCCCCCCCGCCAACGTGGACGTCATCATGGTAGCTCCCAAGGGCCCCGGCCACACCGTCCGCAGCCAGTATCTGGAGGGCAAGGGCGTGCCCAGCCTGATCTGCGTGGAGCAGAACTACACCGGCAAGGCCAAGGACGTGGCTCTGGCCTATGCTTCCGGCATCGGCGCCGGCCGTGCCGGTATCCTGGAGACCACCTTTAAGGAGGAGACCGAGACCGACCTCTTCGGCGAGCAGGCCGTTTTGTGCGGCGGCGTGTGCGGCCTGATCCAAGCTGGCTTTGAGACCCTGGTGGAGGCCGGCTACGAGCCCGAAATGGCCTACTTTGAGACCTGCCACGAAATGAAGCTCATCATCGACCTTATCAACGAAGGCGGCTTCGGCAAGATGAGCTACTCCATCTCCAACACTGCTGAGTACGGCGACTACCGCACCCGCAGCCGCCTGATCACCGAGGATACCCGCAAGGAGATGCGCCAGATCCTCAAGGAGATCCAGGACGGCACCTTTGCCTCCGAGTTTCTCACCGAGATGAATCCCAACGGCGGCCGCAAGACTCACTTCCTGGCTATGCGCCGCATGGCCGCTGCCCACCCCATCGAGAAGGTGGGTGCCGAGCTGCGCCAGATGATGAGCTGGCTGAAGAAGTAAGCCTTCTTCCGCACCATAGACGGGCCGGAGGCCGGGGGCCATGGCTCCCAAGCCTCCGGTTCTTCAAGTCCCAGGAAAATATAAGAAAAAAGAGGAATACACAATGCGCAGCGATAATGTGACAAAGGGCGCCGAACGGGCGCCGAACCGCAGCCTGTTCTATGCCCTGGGCTGCACGCCCGAGGATCTGGAAAAGCCCCTCATCGCCGTAGTCAGCGCCCACAGCGACATCGTCCCCGGCCACATGAACCTGGACAAGCTCACCGACGCCGTGAAAGCTGGCGTTGAGGCAGCAGGCGGCACGCCCTTCATGGTCCCCGCTATCGGCGTGTGCGACGGCATCGCCATGGGCCATGTGGGCATGAAGTACTCCCTGGCCAGCCGGGAGCTGATCTGCGACAGCGTGGAGACCATGTTCATGGCCCACCAGTTCGACGGCATGGTGCTGGTGCCCAACTGCGACAAGATCGTTCCCGGTATGGTCATGGCCGCCGTGCGGATGAACGTGCCCGCCGTGGTCTGCTCCGGCGGCCCCATGCTGACCGGCACCTATGATGGCCAGGAGGTCAGCCTCTCCAAAATGTTTGAGGCCGTGGGCTCCTACAAGGCCGGGATGATCTCCCAGGAAAAGCTGGAGGAGTGTACCCAGAACTGCTGTCCCAGCTGCGGCAGCTGCTCCGGCATGTATACCGCCAACAGCATGAACTGCCTGTGCGAGGCCATCGGCATCGGCCTGCCGGGCAACGGCACCATTCCCGCCGCCTACAGCAAGCGGCTCCAGCTGGGCCGCCGGGCAGGCGCCGCCATTATGGAGCTGGTCCGAAAGAACATCTGCGCCCGGGACATCATCAACGAGCGCAGCATCCGCAACGCCCTGACCTGTGACATGGCCCTGGGCTGCTCCACCAACACGGTGCTGCACCTGCTGGCCATCGCCAAGGAGGCTGGCGTACCGGTGGACCTGAAGCTGTTCAACGAGATCTCCGCCAGGACTCCCAACCTGTGCCATCTGGCCCCGGCGGGCCCCACCCACATGCCGGAGCTGTACGCCGCCGGCGGCATCCCTGCCGTACAGGCAGAGCTGGCCAAGCGGGACCTGCTGGATCTGGACTGCCTGACCGTCACCGGTAAGACAGTAGGGGAGAACATCCGGGGCGCCCAGAATCTGAACCCCAACGCCATCCGTCCCATTGAAAACCCCTACAGCCCCACCGGCGGTCTGCAGATCCTCTGGGGCAATCTGGCCCCCAACGGCTGCGTGGTCAAGCGCAGCGCCGTGGCCCCCGAGATGCAGGCCCACACCGGTCCTGCCCGGGTGTTCAACAGTGAGGACGATGCCATCGCCGCCATCTACGCCGGGAAGATCGTCCCCGGCGATGTGGTGGTCATCCGCTACGAGGGCCCCAAGGGCGGCCCCGGCATGCGGGAGATGCTGAATCCCACCTCCGCTCTGGCAGGCATGGGTCTGGATAAGACTGTGGCCCTCATCACTGACGGCCGCTTCTCCGGCGCCAGCCGGGGCGCTTCCATCGGCCATGTCAGTCCCGAGGCCGCCTCCGGCGGCCCCATCGGTCTGGTGCAGGAGGGAGACCAGATCGCCATCGACATCCCCAACGCCTCCATCCAACTGCTGGTGTCCGACGAGGAGCTGGCCGCCCGAAGGGCCGCCTATGTCCAACCCGCACCCAATATCACCACCGGCTGGCTGGGCCGGTATGCCCGCATGGTCACCAGCGCCGATGAGGGCGCCGTCCTGCGGTAAACCCACGGATACAAGGAAGTGAATCCATTGAATTTTGAAGAGATGAAGCGACGGCTGGACGGCCTGGTGGTCTTCCGGGAGCTTCTACGGGACGAGGCTGTGGCCATGTTCCGGGAGCTGCTTCAGGACCGCTGCCGGAATGACGCGGACGCCTTCACCGTCCACTGCGGCGAATTCATGTTCCGCCTGTTCCAGCAGGGGGACTGCTGGACAGACTATCTCCGCAGCGCCGTGATGGAAAGTGAAAACGTCTGCATCCGGAACTGGGCCTCCGGCACGGTAACAGCCTTGCAGGAGCAGTGCCTGGACCGGGAGCTGGCCTTTCTGGACCGGCTCTCCCATGTCACTCTGGTGGACCTCACCGCCGGGCTGGATAATGCCCCCGCCTTTCTGGAGGGCTGGCGGACGGAGGGCAGCTCCATCGCCCAGGGCTACCGTCAGCGGATGAGGGAGGTCAGTGCCAAGGGCTACGGCATTTTCGCCCGTTACCGCATGTTCACCGTGGAAAACGGCCAGCTGGTTCCGGTGAAGCACCCGGACCCCCAGCAGCTGGAACAGCTCCCAGGCTACGAACAGGAGCGGCAGAAGGTCATCGCCAACACCCAGGCCCTGCTGGACGGCAAGCCCGCCAACAATGTGCTGCTCTACGGCGACGCCGGCACCGGCAAATCCAGCGCCATCAAGGCCATCGCCAACAACTTTGCTCCCCAGGGCCTGCGGCTGGTGGAGGTCAAGAAGAATCAGCTCTACCAGATCCCCGATCTGATGGATGCCCTGGCCGCCAATCCCCTGAAATTCATCCTCTTCATCGACGATCTCAGCTTCACCTCCAACGACGATAACTTCGCCGCCCTGAAGGCCATTCTGGAGGGCAGCGTAGGCGGCCGGGCCCAGAATATCGCGGTCTACGCCACCAGCAACCGCCGCCACCTCATCAAGGAGACCATAACGGATCGCACCGGCGATGACATCCACGAAAGCGACACCCGGCAGGAGCTGATGAGCCTGTCCGCCCGCTTCGGTCTCACCGTCACCTTTGCCAGCCCCGACCGGGACCGGTATCTCTACATCGTACGGGAGTTGGCCAGGCAGTACGGCGTGGACCTGGACGAACACCTGCTGGCCGTTCGCAGCGAGGCCTTTGCCATCCGCATGGGCGGGCGCAGCGCCCGGGTGGCCAAGCAGTTTATCGAGCTTTGCAAATCCGGCGTGCAGGTCTGACCGGCCCCACCTGAAAGAGAGAGGACACCCCTATGGGCGCATCTGTTTTTATGGAGCTGGCGGTCTCCGCCTGCGCCACCACCTTCACCCCCGGCCCCTGACCTGCGGGAACGGCTTCCTGCTCCAGTTTTTGAATGTCAAGATTCTGATGCTTGGGATTGCTTTCTATTCCGGCTATATTCTGCCCTATGGCTTCCATCCCGGCCGCATCGTAGCCTTTGCCCTGGTGATGGCCCTGCTGCTGGTCTGGTGCGCTTGGAAGATCGTAAAAACCTAATACTAAATGCCGTCCCAGAGGCCATAGTCTCTGGGACGGCATTCTGTCTGCCTGGGCAATTCCCGGCAGTCCAGCCATCAAATTACAGAATGCATAAAAATAATATCTTAATTACGGGGGCACAAAGCGTCAATATAAGAGAGAAACGCACTTGGACTGCTCTTGGAATTGATAATCGAAATGTTTTGGTGAATAGGATAGTCAAAGATGCATTGCGGTACACGAAAGTAAATGCAGGATAGAGGCTCCAATAACCGGAAGAGTAAAGATGTATAAAAGCATTTCTCTCACTATTTTCCTCGAAATCAGGTGCTCTATCCATACCAATAAAGCAGCACCCCCGGTTCGACTGAATCAGGGGTGCTGCTTACGCTCTTATAATCTCCGGAAATTCAATTTCCTTCAATCCTTGATGGCAGCCTGTGCGGCGGCCAGACGGGCGATAGGCACACGGAAGGGGGAGCAGGACACATAGTCCAGACCCACCTTGTGGCAGAACTCCACGGAGGAGGGGTCGCCGCCGTGCTCGCCGCAGATGCCCAGATGCAGCTCCGGACGGGTCTCGCGGCCCAGCTTGGCAGCCATCTTCACCAGCTTGCCGACGCCGATCTGATCCAGCTTGGCAAACGGATCGCTCTCGTAGATCTTCTTGTCGTAGTAGGCGCCCAGGAACTTGCCGGCGTCGTCGCGGCTGAAGCCGAAGGTCATCTGGGTCA
>ENA-OUQG01001229-OUQG01001229.1-human-gut-metagenome-genome-assembly--contig:-NODE-1229-length-14158-cov-9.185492_pt1 | contig 14158 bp, 13 predicted proteins | sample MGYA00237943_ERZ548823 | MGnify/ENA primary metagenome ERZ548823 (study PRJEB26490, sample SAMN05194731) | human gut metagenome | biome: terrestrial biome; feature: human-associated habitat; material... | reverse complement strand
CTCTTCGTCGGCAGCGTCAGATGTGTATAAGAGACAGGTGTTTGAGGATGCGGAGGGGCTGAGCTTTACAGAGCTTGTGGTGGACGGCAATACGGCGGACGCGCCGGAAAGGGCGGAGGTCGAACCGACGCAAATGCCGGAAGCAACGGCTGAACCAACCGCTGAGCCGGAAAACAAGAAAGGCTTCAATGACTATGGCGAGCTGCTGGATTTGACGGAGACGGATGGTATCTGCGTGCTCAAGTACAAGATTACGTCAAGCGCAACCAAGAAGATGACGGTTAATCAGAACTATTACACGGTTGTCAATTTCATCAAGGATGGCGGCGGAGACCAGTACGACGAGATTCAATATTGGGCGGTTGCAGATATGCAGGATGGCAGCGAGAGCAAGGTCATCAGCTTTACGGTGCCCAAAGATCTTATCGAAAAGATTAAAGCCGGGACAGTTTTGCCTACGAAAATGGGCGATTATGTGGATGAACTCTGGCTTTTGCCGAGTCTCCGCTAAAAGACAATCAAATCGCAGAAACGCTCCAAACGGGGCGTTTTTTGATTGCCCGAAAAAACGCCCTGTAACGCCCGATGGTGCGCGGGGCTAAAATCCCACGCGGAAAGCCGCGGACGCGCTGAAAACGCGCGTTAAACGCGACAAACGCGCAAAAGGAAAGGAGCGAGCGGCAGCATGGCGCAGGGGATGACCTACAAGGACTTTGAAGCGCGCATGGCTGCCGCCCGCGCGGCGCATCTGAAGAACATCGACATCACCAGCAAGAAGATTCAGGGCATCTACACACAGGCGGCGCGAGACTTGGCGAAGCGGGCGGAAGCGACCAGGGCGGGAACGCTGACCGAGCGCTGGGTGAAGGATTACCAAAAAGCGCTTGAAAAGCGCATTGAGCAGCTGCGCGGCGAGCTGGGCGGCACGATCCTCTCCGGCATGCGAAAGTCGGCAGGGCTTCCGGGTGATACGGTGGAAGGGTGGCTCAATGACGCGCTGGCGATGGTCGGCGTGGACGGGAGCTTTTCCGGCACATTTTCCCGCACGCCGGACGCGGCGCTGCGAATGTTGATCGACGGGCGGATGTACCGCGACGGAAAAAGCCTGTCGCGCCGGATATGGAACCGCACCGACCAGCTGCAAGGCAGCATTGAGGACATTCTGACGCAGGGGATCACCCAGCATCGCAGCGCGCTGCAAATCGCGCAGGACTTGGAGGCGTATGTCAGCCCGAAAGCGAAAATGCCGGTCAGCTGGCTGACGCTTTACCCGGATATTCCCTTTGACCGGCAGCAGCTGGCTGATTATCTGTGCATTGACCGTGCGGCAATGTCTACGGAGATATCGAAGTTACAAAAAGAAGGCTATCTAAAAACAAATAGAAAACATTTTGAATTGACCGTTTCTAATGACACAGATTCAAGAATAAAAATGTGACATATGTCACGGAAAATAGAGAATCAATTCAAAAGCTATTCTATAATGCAATAGGAGGAAGCATTAAGATGATAAATAAATTACATTTGGCAATGATTGAATTATACAGAGGAGATGCAAAGAGGATTCAACATTTTTGTAAAGTGCATAGTTATGCAAAATTGATCGCAGAAACAGAAAATGTAGATAAGGAATGCTTGTTTATCATTGAAGCAGCAGCTTTGACACATGATATTGGAATTCATTTCTGCGAAGAAAAATATGGAAACTGCAATGGAAAATTACAAGAAAAAGAAGGCCCTGCAATTGCAGAAAAGATGCTCAAAGAATTAGGCTTTGATCAAGATGTATCTGATCGTGTCCAGTATTTGATTGCACATCATCATACATATAACAAGATTGATGAAATTGATTATCAGATATTGGTAGAGGCTGATTTCCTGGTTAATATTATGGAGGATGGTTTATCGAAAGAAGCTGCATTAAAAGCTTATGAAAGTATTTTCAAAACAACATGCGGGAAAATGATTTGCAGGGAGATGTTTGATTTTTGCAGTTGATAATCAGACGAATATTTAGACCAGCTGTGAAGATAAAGCAGCATTTAAATACGGCAAAACAAAAGATGGAAAATTTGACGAACACAAAGGATTAACTTGATTTAGCGTTAGAAAAGAGGATGTGAATACATGCTTATTTATGCAGGTACAAAAAGTGATTTTATGATTGATACAGAGAATGATCGTTTGGAGACAAAATTATATGAAAATATAAAATTAAAGATGAACCGAACGACAGGACTAAGTGAGCTGAATGCCTGGCGGAATTCATTAAGAGAAATGTATATTACATTGAATGATTCCGATATTCCAAAGGATGCAGGTGTGGCGATTGAATATAATATTCCTCAGACTTCAAAACGGGTAGATTTTCTTATTTCTGGTTATGGATGGAATGGAAAAGGAAATGTTGTTATTGTTGAATTGAAACAATGGGAGAAATTAACAGCGATAGATGGTCAGGATGCAATTGTTGAAACATATACGGGTGGAGCGAACCGAAGAGTTGTACATCCATGTTATCAAGCATGGTCTTACGCAGCGTTAATCAGGGATTATAACGAATATGTTCAAGACAACGAAATCGGTCTTCATCCCTGTGCGTATCTTCATAATTATCCAAGAAGCGAAAATGATCCATTGGATAAAGAACAATATCAGGATATTATGGAAGAAACACCTGCATTTACTTACGGGCAAAGAGAATCTCTTCGTACATTTATCAAAAAGCAAATTGTAACAGGTGACAAAGAGGATACATTGCTGAAAATTGAACATGGAAAAATTAAACCTTCTAAACAACTTCAAGACGCGCTTGCAAATATGCTTAAAGGAAATCAAGAATTCGTAATGTTGGATGAACAGAAGGTTGTATATGAAAGTATTCTTGATTATTCCTGTCAATGTCAAAAAGATGGTAAGAAAAGAACGATTATTGTTGAAGGTGGTCCTGGAATCGGAAAAACAGTCGTTGCAATTAATCTACTGGCTGAACTCACGAATCGCATGCAATTTGTTCAATATGTTTCGAAAAATGCTGCACCTAGAACAGTCTATCAGTTCAAGTTAAAGGGACACATGAGGAAAAATAGTGTAGATAATCTCTTTAAAGGTTCCGGAAGTTATACCGAAGCACCAAGAAATTCAGTCGGAACATTACTGGCTGATGAAGCCCACCGGCTTAATGAAAAATCCGGTATGTTCCAAAACATGGGTGAGAATCAGATAAAAGAAATTATTCATGCCGCTGCTTGTAGTGTGTTTTTTATTGATGAAAGTCAGAGGGTCACACTGTCAGATATTGGAAGTGTCGCGGAAATAGAAAAGTGGGCGGCCTTGGAAAAATCAGAAGTTATTAAAATGCAGCTTGTTTCTCAGTTCCGCTGTAATGGTTCTGACGGATACCTGGCATGGTTAGATCAGGCGTTGGAAATCCGTGATACAGCCAATTATGATCTTGACGGAATTGATTACGATATTCGTATCTGTGATACACCTGCAGAGATGGAATCAATTGTGGTTGAAAAGAATCGTGCTAGAAATAGAGCGAGAATTCTCGCAGGTTATTGTTGGAATTGGCCGAAGGCTACCAGAAATAATACAAATTATCATGACATCGAAATTGGAGATTATTCTATAAGCTGGAATCTCGATGGCGGAGATGCTTTTGCAATCAGTGAAGAGTCCATTCATGAAGCCGGATGTATTCATACATCGCAAGGGCTAGAATTCGATTATGAAGGTGTTATCATTGGTGACGATATGCGATTTGAAAATGGTAAAGTGATCACCGACTACACAAAACGTGCAAGAACCGATAATTCGTTAAAAGGAATAAAAACACTGGCGAAGAAAGATAAAGAAAAAGCTGATCAGGTGGCAGATGAAATTATTAAAAATACATACCGGACACTTATGACGAGAGGCATGAAGGGATGTTATGTATATTGTACAGATACCGCCTTGGCAGAGTATTTAAAAAAGCTTTTGAAACAAAAATAATGAGGTAGAATTTCATGAAAGAAAAAACAATAGAGCGCATTCGTAAATTTACAGAAGATCGAGACTGGGATCAATTTCATAGTCCGGCAAATCTTGCAAAATCAATTGTGATTGAGGCAGCAGAGTTGTTGGAGTGTTTCCAGTGGAATGAGACAGAATATGATCTGCAGCATATAAAAGAAGAATTGGCAGACGTACTCGTTTACTCACAAAATCTTTTGGATAAGTTAGAACTTGATGCTGATGAAATCGTGAATATGAAGATGGAACAGAATGAAGCAAAATATCCGGTAGATAAGGCAAAGGGAAATGCAGTGAAATATACGGAGCTGTAGGCCGTTTATCTCATAGTTTACGGAGGTGACATTATGGTTATAAATGAAGAATGTAAAAAATGTCAGATAAAACGAAATATCAATAAATATCCTGTTAATGCAACAGAAGAAAAGATAACAGAATATCAATATAAGGTGAAGGAGATTGTAAAGAATAGTGATGGGTTATCTACACCACAGGTTGCAGAAAAAATGGATAATCTTCGTCAGGAACTTTTTGGAAATGTGATGGATTATACAGAAATCAAACAGCATTACAATCAATTAATGCTTGATCACTTTCCGTATATGAAAAATAAAGTTGATACATCTGAAAATCATTTAAAAACAGCAATACAGTATGCAATGGTTGGAAACTATATTGATTTTGGAGCTTTAGAAAATGTAAATGAAGGTGAGCTGAAAGCTCAATTAGATGAAGCAGTAAATATAACTATAGATTCTAAGCTGTTAGATGTATTTAAAAACGATTTGGTCAATGCAAAAAGGCTGGTTTATTTTACTGATAACTGCGGAGAAATTGTAACAGATAAGTTATTGATTTCAACCCTTCGCGATATTAATCCTGATTTACATATAACTGTGATTGTAAGAGGAAAACCGGTTTTAAATGACGCCACATTGGAAGATGCGAAACACATTCACATGGAAGATGTTGCGCAAAAGGTAATCGGAAACGGTACAGGATTGCCGGGTAATGTGATCGGAGCAATATCCCAAGAAGCAATGACAGAGGTAGAGAATGCGGATCTGTTAATTTCTAAAGGTCAGGGAAATTATGAAGGATTAAGCGGTTGCGGATTAAATATCTATTACCTGTTCTTGTGTAAATGTGAGATGTTTATGAGACGATTTGGTGTTGAACAGTTTACGGGGATTATGACAAGAGAATGTAATGAAAAGTAATGCCATTCTTTAAAGTTTTATAACTAAAGGTGTAATAAAAAAGAGGTGTCACAAATGAGAGAAGAGATAAAAGCTCAGCTTCGCAGAATCGAAGAAGAGCAAAATATAAAAATACTTTTAGCTGTTGAATCAGGAAGTCGCGCCTGGGGATTTACACCTTATTTACACCTTTGGAAGATCGGATTGGTAATCAAGACATATGGAAACTACAAGGGATATGTTTTGAAAATTAGGAATTCATATACTTATCCCGCTTGATGCGTCATTCTTGTTCTGAAAACAGGAACAGAATCCTTACAGCGACTGTAAGTGTTCTTTATTGTGTTTCTGTGCTATCATTTGCCTAGAAATGGATAGGAGGTATTCACATGAAACCAATTTTGAATATTGAAAATCTTACCAAAGTCTATGGGACTTTGCCAAACCAGACGAGAGCCCTGAACGGAATCACTTTTCAGGTCATGCCGGGAGAGTTTCTCGGTATTATGGGAAGCAGTGGTTCCGGTAAATCCACGCTTCTCAACTGTATTGCAACTGTGATTCAGCCCACAGGTGGAAGCATTCAGGTGGAGGGTGATACTCTGCAATCGATCAAGGGAAAGGCTCTTGCAGAGTACCGTGGGAAAAAGGTTGGTTATCTATTCCAGAACTTTGAATTGCTGGACAACCTGACTGGCAGGGAAAACATCCTGCTCCCGACTTCCTTGCATGGGGTATCCGAAGCAGAAAGCAGCCAGCGGCTGAAGCAGTTGGCTGACTATCTGGAAATCACTGATGTTCTGGATAAGTTTCCGTCCAAGATGTCCGGTGGCCAGCGTCAGCGTGTTGCGGCAGCAAGGGCTCTGATCTTACATCCCCAAATGATCCTTGCCGATGAACCGACGGGTGCGCTGGATTCTAAGAACGCAAGAAGTCTTATGGAGAAGCTGTCCGGCCTGAATCGTGACGAACAAGCTACGATCCTGATGGTAACCCATGATTCCAATGCCGCCAGCTTCTGTAAGCGCATCCTGTTCATCCAGGATGGCGTGATCTTTCATGAGCTTCGGCGTGGAGACGAAAGCCAGCAGGAGTTCTACGGGCGCATCCTGAAGGTGATGGCGCAACTGGGAGGGGGCAGCGCAAATGTTCTCTAATCTCATTCTTCGGAACAGCCGCCGCAGCCGAAAGGAAAACGGTCTGTTTTTCAGCTCCCTGGTGATTTCCATTGTTGCCTTTTACATGATTCTTTCCATCTCCACTCAAGATGTAATGCTCTTTTTGCAGAAAATGGAGAGTGACGCAGTTAACAAACTTCTGCTTCTGATTCCTGCGTTTTATGGAATGACCCTCGGTATTCTGTTCTTTTTGATCTATTTTGCCTGCAAGTATCAATTCGAGCGCAGACGGCATGAGTTTGGTGTTTATCTAATGTTGGGGATGCGTAGAAGTAAACTGTTTGGTATGCTTCTGGCGGAAGATTGCCTGATCAGTATTCTTGCCATGTTCATAGGCTTAGCTGTAGCTGTGGTGCTTTCAGAAATTGTCAGTCTTGTCACCGCTAAGCTGGTAGGCATGGGAATCATCGGTCATCAGTTTTCTTTATCCTGGTCTGCAATCGAATGGACGATGGCAGGATTTCTGGCAATTAAGCTGTCGGCACTTCTGATTTTGAGTAGACGAATCAGCCGCCAGGAGATAGACGCTTTGCTATCCCAGTCAACGAACCGCACCAAAAAGCAAATGCCCTCTGTTATCTATGGACTGGCTGCTATATGCGGAAGTGTGATGTTGGCAGTGGCTTACTACATGGCGATTCAGGAAATTGCATGGACAAAGGTAAGTATGATGGGACTGACTTTGCTGTTGGGCATAATTGGTACGATGCTGCTTTTCTATGGGATACGTGCGCTGATTGCTTTGATTGTTAAGAAAGGAAAAGGAAATAAGCAGCTTCATGTATTTACCTTCCGGCAGATTCAGGAGAATGTCATTCATCAGTCAAACTCCATGGCCATCAGCTCCCTGCTGATTCTGGCAGCGCTGTGTTGTTTTGGTGCGGGCGTAGGAATTGCAGGAACGAATAACCTGTCTTCTGGTCATGTAATCGACTATACTTTTGAAGATCATACTGCAGAAGATTCATCGCAGGTTCTTCCGAATATAAAGGCAGTCCTGAAAGAAAACAGTTTGGAAAATCAATTTTCAGAGCTTTTTGAAATGAGGGTTGGGCGTATTCGCACCATAGAAGATTATGATAATGCCTACAGCATGAACGCTGTTATGGACTCTCTTCGGAGCTTGCCCCAGTCAGAAGACCGGGATGTCCTTTTGAACAATCTTGATTATGCCACATACCCATATTTGATTTGTTTATCGGACTATAATCGTTTGTTGAAATTGTCCGGCAAACCGGCTCTCCAATTAGGCGAAAAAGAGGCCGCTGTCTATATTGATACAGAGTTTACTACGGTAAGCCGTACCGCAATGCTGAACCAAGTATTGGCCGGACAGCCCAAGGTGGAACTGGATGGTAGTCCGATTCATCTTACAGGAGAGGTTCAGTCTGTGAATTTGGTCACGGACCGTTCTATAACCTTGTCCTTTGCATTGATTCTTCCGGATGAAGCATTCCTATATTATAGCCAAGGAATGTATGATACCTATGTCAATGCGGTGCTCAGTGAGCAGGCTTTGGATGGAAATAGCCTTATGACTGCATATTTGGATTTGAACGAGAAGCTGGACGAAACTGGCATTGAATATGAAAGCTATCTTCAGAATATGGGTCGTCAGCTTTTCTACACCATAGCATCCAGTTATATTACCCTCTATCTTGCGATTGTTTTCCTGGTAGTTGCCAACACCATCGTGGGTGTTCAGTTCCTGATGAGTCAGCAGAAAACCGGGCGCAGATACCAGACCCTGATCCGCCTGGGAGCTACTTACGAAACCCTTTGCCAGTCTGCTAGAAAGCAAATTACCTGGTTTATGGGACTTCCTGTATTGGTTGCGGCTGTCAGCAGTCTGTTTGGAGTCAGGGCGTTATTTACAGGGATACTCTCGTCTCGAACCCGTGGGACAGTGTCTGAAATGCTGCTTGTATCTGTTGCTATGATTTTGCTGCTTTGCGTGATAGAATATATTTATATGAGAGTGGTCAAGCGATCCAGTGATCGGTATTTGCTGACACTGATGCAGCCACAGAGAGAAGAATAATTTGGAAGGAGGTGCTGTCGTGAAAAGAATTGCTGTTGTGGAAGATGAAGTCTATATGCGGGAAGAACTCTGCAATATGCTCCAAAAGGACGGGTATGTTGCGGAGGCAATCAGCGAGTTTGAAGATGCCGCGCGGCTCCTGGCAGCCCTCCGTCCTGACCTTGTGATCTTAGACCTGAATTTGCCGGAGATCAGTGGCTTTCAAATCTGCCAGGAACTAAAGAATAAAACCGCTATCCCCGTCCTGGTACTGACTTCCAGAGATCAGGTAAAGGATGAACTGCAAGCGTTCCACTTGGGTGCCGATGAATATTTGACGAAGCCGTGTAGAAAAGATCGACTTCTTGCCAGGGTATCCAATATTCTCAAAAGGTATGAAGGCCGTACCAATCTCATGGAGGGACCAGATTTCCTGTTAGACCAGCAGACCTACACGCTTTATATTCATAATACCTCTGTCGTGCTTCCAAAAAATCAGGGAAAACTGTTGGTTGCTCTTTTGTCCGGCGGCGATGCTCTGGTCACGACGGAGCAGCTTTGCGTAGCACTATGGGGAACCACGGAATACATAGACGAAAATGCCTTGCAGGTTAATCTGACCAGGCTGAAAAAGACGATGTCCGGTCTTGAGATGAAGCAGCGAATCGTTGCGGTTCGTGGGATGGGCTATCGTCTGGAAACGGGGGTGGCTCCATGAAGCAGCTTTGGCGCATAACAGAGCGATACTATCCCTGGCTATTGTTGCTGTTGGGCGTGGATTGCTTTTGTGCTATCATTCTTTGGATTTCTGACATTCAGGCATTTCAAACCTTGATTGGGTTACTAGTTCTGACAAGCCTCTTTTTGTTTTCAGCGATTCTGTTTGTACTAAACAAGCGGGAGACCACCTGCCGAGAGCTGTTCCGGGATTTCCTCAGTGATCCTACCATCTGCAACGAGGAACGGCTGCTAAGTGCCATCAGCCAGGAAGAAGGAGAATCTATCCGGCTTCTGGCATCAGTTTTACAGGAACACGAAACTGAGAGTAACAGTATGGCAGATGCCCTACAGGACTATGAAGAATATGTGGAGGGCTGGGCACATGAAGCGAAAACGCCCCTATCGTTGTTGACCATGCTCCTGGATAATCGGAGTGACGAAATATCTCCTCCCCTGCAAACAAAGCTAGATTATGTCCGCAGTCAGCTTCAGGAGGATGTCACTCAAATGTTATACTATGCCCGGTTAAAGAGCAGTACAAAGGATTATCAGTTTGAGGATATCAATTTGAATGACTGCTTGGGGGAAGTTCTGGATGACTATGCCCCACTTTTGGAAGAAAAGCAGTTTGCAATTCTCAATAAACTGCAATCTAAAACAGTCTATACAGACCGTAGAGGGCTTCAGTTTATGTTGGGACAGATCGTGAGCAATGCCATAAAATATAGCAGCGATAGTCCCATGCTAACGATCTCTATGATACATTCGGAGACCGCAGATGTCCTTTCAGTTGAGGATAATGGCATCGGTGTAAAAAAATATGATCTGCCGTATATTTTTCAAAAGGGCTTTACCGGGGATTCTACTGACAGCAGAAAGAAAGCTACCGGTATAGGGCTTTACCTGGTTAAGAAGATGGCAGACGATCTAAACCTTCGTCTGGAAGCTGCTTCCCAATGGGGAAAGGGCTTTAAGATAGTCATCTTCTTTCCAAAATTGAGATGAGACTCCGAAGGTCATTCCAGGTGCTGTCAGCATCAGCTTAGCTACGCAGGAAGAACAAGAGAAGCAAGTGCAGTTACCGGATCCGCTTACAGTTCCATCAACGAGAAGATACCCGGTTTTGGCAGATATATTTAATCGGCTAGGATATATGGAACGTAAAAGTAGTGGATTTGGAAAAATCATCGGCGGCTCCCTCGGAATGTCCCTCAGAAAAAATGGCTATGACGTTAGGAATAAGTTCCAAGACTGTAAAACGTCATATCAAAGATATAGGTATTGTCCGATTTATTGGTCGTGGTTCCAATGGACACTGGGAAATAATTGATGATTAGAAATAGTTTACTGATATTGATACAATGATGGGAGAGTAAAAATGATTATCAGAAAAGCAGAAGAAAAAGATATTCCAAGAATTTTAGAGCTATTAAAACAGGTATTACAAATTCATGCAGACATAAGACCTGATATTTTTATTCCGGGTACGACAAAATATACTATAGATGAATTGGCAGAGCTTCTGAAAAATAAAGAAAAGCCGATATATGTTGCAGTAGATGAGAATGATGTTTGCAGGGGATATGCATTTTGTCAATTACATGAGCAGCCCTTTTCAAATAATATGGTGCAGTTTAAGTCTCTTTTTATTGATGATCTATGTGTCGATCAAGAGGCTCGAGGCCAGCATATTGGCGAAAGTCTGTTTGAATATGTAAAAAGTGAAGCGAAACAGCTGGGATGTTATGAAGTGACATTAAATGTATGGGCAGGAAATACTCCTGCTGAGAAATTCTATGAAAAAATCGGAATGCGAACGAAAGAAAGACAAATGGAGTACATATTATAAGATAGTTTTCATTTCTGGGATTACAATCAATAAAGCCGGTGGAGGATTTTGAATCCCGCATCGGCTTTGTTGAATTTATAGATAACTCGAAAGCTTATGCAACTGTAAAGGTGCTGAACCGTTAAAACTTTATTTGCTATGGTTCAGCAGTGCTTTAATGTCTTCTTCCGGTGTGGTAATAGGTGCAATGCCATAATTCTCCACTAGAAAATTCAGAATATTAGGAGACAAAAACGCCGGAAGAGAAGGACCAAGACGAATGTTTTTGATACCTAAATGCAGAAGCGTTAACAAGATGCAGACAGCCTTCTGTTCGTACCAGGAGAGAACAAAGGAGAGTGGAAGTTCATTTACGGAACATCCAAATGCATCTGCAAGTGCCACAGCAACCTGAATCGCACCATAAGCATCATTGCACTGCCCCATATCCATCAGCCGTGGCAGACCACCGATTTCTCCCAGTTCAAGATCATTAAAACGAAATTTTCCACATGCCAGGGTAAGGACAATACTGTCAGAAGGTGTCTGTTTTACGAATTCTGTGTAATAGTTTCGGCCCGGTTTGGCACCATCACAGCCGGCAACCAGGAAGAAATGACGGATTGCTCCTGATTTTACAGCTTCTACTATAGTACCTGCATGAGACAGGATAGCCGCATGACCAAAACCGGTTGTCACTTTTGTACCGCCATTGATGCCTGTGAGTATCTGATCTTCCTTGTAACCACCCAGTTCCAGTGCCTTTTCAATAACCGGCGTAAAATCTTTCTTTTCATCGATATGAACAGCACCTGGGAAAGCAACCATTTCTGTTGTAAATACTCTGTCAGCATAGCTGCTTTTTGGCGGCATCAGACAGTTGGTAGTGTAGAGAATCGAAGCAGGAAGATGATCAAACTCTTTCTGCTGATTCTGCCATGCGGTTCCAAAATTCCCTTTTAAGTGAGAGAATTTTTTTAAGAACGGATATGCATGGGCAGGGAGCATTTCACCATGAGTATAGATGTTGATTCCTTTTCCCTCTGTTTGTTCAAGCAAAAGCTGCAGGTCTCTCAGATCATGTCCGGTCACGACAATAAAAGGCCCCTTTTCTATTGTAAGTGTCACATCGGTTGGTTCTGGTATTCCATAGGTTTCTGTATTTGCCTTGTCAAGAAGTGCCATACACTTCAGATTGATTTCCCCTACTTTGAGCACTGTGGGAAGCAGAGTTTCCACACTCTCTCCATAACCAATCATAAACAATGCTTCGCAGAAGAATCGATTCACCTCGACATCTTCATAATTCAGAACATTTGCATGATAGGCATAGGCTGCCATCCCACGAATCCCAAAAAGAATAAGAGACTTCAGAGAACGGATATCTTCGTTGGTATCCCACAGCTGCTGCATATCGTATTCATCTGTTTTACCGCATGGTGACTGACATTTGCTGCAGTCAGGAACCAGTCTTTCTTTTTCAGCTCTGACTTTTTGTATCATGTTTTCAATTGATGCATCGTCAAAATTCACATTTGTAACTGTAGTAAACAATCCTTCAATTATGATTTGCCCGGTTCTTTTAGAAATAGCAGTTGAACCGTCAACAGCTCTTGCAAGGCTGATCAACGCACCTGTCAGTTCATCCTGTAATCTGGCTGTATCTGCTTTTTTCCCACAGGCGCCGGCATTTCCTGTGCAGCCGGTACATCCGACTGTCTGTTCACACTGAAAACAAAACATTTTCTTATCCATTATTGCATTCTCCTTCTTTTTTTATTCTATAGTTTTCCCATCAATACCTATCGTTATAACCTGCCATGGTAAGAATTTTCCACTATTTTGAAGCGCTTTTTTTGCTGCCATCTCCAGACCACCACAGCAAGGAACTTCCATCCTTACGATCGTTACGCTTTGGATGTTGTTATTTTGAATGATTGCAGTTAATTTCTCACTATAATCCACCTGATCTAATTTAGGACAGCCGATTAATGTTACCTTATTCTGAATAAAATCCTTATGAAAACTTGCATAAGCGTAAGCAGTGCAATCGGCTGCAATTAAAAGCTTTGCACCGTCAAAATATGGTGCACTGACTGGGGCAAGTTTAATCTGGACTGGCCAGTTCTGAAGTTTTGATACAGAATCTACGGTTGAAGATGGTTTTACAGACTCAGGTGTTTCTGTCCGCCGAATCTGCATGATTTTAGATCCCGGACAGCCGGAGTGAGAGGACATTGCCTGATTTTGAGTAACTATTTTTTTCTGTGCTTCTTTTACGGCTTCTTCGTCATATGCAGGAGCTTCCCTTTCTTCAAAAGAAATGGCACCTGTAGGACATTCCGGGAGACAATCACCAAGTCCGTCACAGAAATGTTCTCTCACCAATTCTGCTTTTCCATTAATGATATCAATGGCACCTTCATGACAGGCATCTGCACAGACACCACAGCCGTTGCATTTTTCTTTATCGATTCGAATAATCTTTCTTATCATTTTTACCCTCCATTTATAACATTTCACTTTTGTTTCTGCTAGAATCATAGTATAATAAATACAACTTGTATGTTTGATTTCCAACAGGAGGAACGATTTTGAAAAAATATTTGCCTATTCTAAGAAACAGTCCATTCTTCAAAGGTCTTACAGATAACGAAATATTATCCATATTGCATTGTGTAAATGCAACAATAATTTCCAAAGAACGAAATTCTTATGTTTTCAGAGCAGGAGATTCTACTGAAGTAATGGGACTTGTGTTGTCAGGCTGCGTTCTTGTGATTCAGGAAGATCTTTGGGGACATCGGAATATTCTGTCAAAATGCCATACCGGTGATTTCTTTGGTGAGCCATATGCAGCAAGTCCGGGAGCAGTTCTGAATATCAGTGTGATAGCAGATGAGGATTGTGAAATTATTTCCCTGAATGTCCAGAGACTCCTTGTTTCCTGCCCGACGGCATGCGAGCATCATCAGAAACTGATCCGTAACCTTGTCAGTGTCCTGGCGAATAAGATACTGATCCTGAACGATAAGATCACCCATGTCGGGAAACGAACAACCAGAGATAAACTATTGTCGTATCTGTCAGCAGAATCTATCAGACATTCGTCGTTATCTTTTGATATTCCTTTTGACCGGCAGCAGCTGGCAGATTATCTTTGTATTGATCGTGCAGCAATGTCTACAGAGAT
>ENA-OUQG01001228-OUQG01001228.1-human-gut-metagenome-genome-assembly--contig:-NODE-1228-length-14159-cov-9.349475_pt1 | contig 14159 bp, 13 predicted proteins | sample MGYA00237943_ERZ548823 | MGnify/ENA primary metagenome ERZ548823 (study PRJEB26490, sample SAMN05194731) | human gut metagenome | biome: terrestrial biome; feature: human-associated habitat; material... | reverse complement strand
ATTGAAAGAACGTTTTTCAGGTCAGTCGTATTGACATTGCTGCTGAACCGATGCGCAAAAACCGATGATATGAGCTCGAGCAAATAATCATTTAGCCGGACGGATGCATTGGAGCAATGTGATCAGAGTAAGAGCTATTCACGCTGTGCACAGTCAGCAAAGCCAGATTCCTGCTTACGAATCTGTGCCTAAAGTGTCCCATTCTCCATGTCGCACCGCCTTGACGCTCGGCGGAATCGCGCCGCTGTTGAGCTGGCTGGCGGTGAGTCAGTTCACGGCACAGTCGTTCGCGATGCTCGTTGTATTCTGTCAAGTTGTCTTGTGCGGTGTGAGCTCTGAGCTCTCATGAAGCACTGGGTCGTTTGCGCCGCAGATTATGGTTTTTGGGGACGGTGTGTGTTCTTCTTGTTGTTTGATAACTCAAGAGTGAGTGATCTGCTGGCATGTCGCTTCAGCGGTTGCGTATCGGGGAAGATACGGATGGATTGTACCGTGCAATCGATGCCGTGGGACGGGCGGAGTATTCGTATTTTGGGACATGGAGTCCATTCTTGCGTCGCACCCCGCACGGGGTGCGACGCAAGAATGCGCCAACGTCTACTGCGCGCCGATCGCGGCCTTGAGCTCCTCGACCTTGTCGGTCTTCTCCCACGGGAACTCAACGTCCGTGCGGCCGAAGTGACCATACGCGGCGGTCTTCAGATAAATCGGACGTTTCAGATCCAGCTCGTCGATAATCGCAGCGGGGCGCAGATCGAAGACCTTGCGCACGGCGGCGGCGATCTGGCTGCGCGTCACACCCTGCTCGGTGCCGAAGGTTTCCACGTTGACGGACACCGGATCGGCAACACCAATAGCGTAGGCGATCTGGATCTCAACCTTGTGGGCCAGACCGGCGGCCACGATGTTCTTCGCAACCCAACGGGTGGCGTACGCGGCGGAACGATCGACCTTGGACGGGTCCTTGCCGGAGAACGCGCCACCGCCGTGGCGTGCATAGCCGCCGTAGGTATCCACGATGATCTTACGGCCGGTCAGACCGGTGTCGCCCTGAGGGCCGCCCACGACGAAGCGGCCGGTGGGGTTGATATAATACTTGGTGTTCTCGTCCAGCAGCTCGGCGGGGATGGTGGCCTTGATGACCTTTTCCATCACGTCTGCCCGCAGCTGCTCCATGCTCACACTCTCGCTGTGCTGGCTGGAGATGACCACGGCGTCCACGCGCACGGGCTTGTTGTTCTCGTCGTACTCCACGGTCACCTGGCTCTTGCCGTCCGGGCGCAGGTAATCCATTTCGCCGCTCTTGCGCACTTCGGTCAGGCGCTTTGCCAGCTTGTGGGCAAGGCTGATGGGCATGGGCATCAGCTCGGGGGTCTCGTCACAGGCATAACCGAACATCATACCCTGATCGCCTGCACCGCCCACCTGATCGTTGGTGCCCAGTGCAATATCGGGGCTCTGGCCGTCAATGTTGGAGATGACGGCGCAGGTGTCGGCGTCAAAGCCGAACTTTGCGCGGGTGTAGCCGATATCTGCCACCACCTCGCGGACGACCTTCTGGAAGTCCACATAGCAGTTGGTAGTGATCTCGCCCATAATGTGCACAAGGCCGGTGGATGCGCAGGTCTCGCAGGCCACGCGGGCGTTGGGGTCGTGGGTCAGGATCTCGTCCAGAATTGCATCAGAGATCTGGTCGCAGATCTTGTCGGGATGTCCCTCGGTGACGGACTCCGAAGTAAACAGGTGTCTAGCCATTTTTTGCCTCCTAAATGTTGCAGTTGCGTGTATTTACCATTCCATCAAGTTTGTTCTGAAAAATAAAAGCGCCCAGAGCCGAAAGCTCTGAGCGTTGCACTCTTATCTTCCGGTTTCCCGCAGGATTTGGCACCTTACGCTCTCGCGCAGGTTGTCGGGCTTCACAGGGCCTGTCCCCTCAGCCGCTCTTGATAAGTCGGTATTCAATTGGTACGCCACATATTCTATCATTGCAGCGTCAGATTGTCAAGATAAGTCGCACTTATTTTAGACATTCCTTTTAAATTGATGGAGCATTTCCCTGCTCCGGTGCGGCATGGCCGTCCCGGGCGGCGTGGAAAGCGCGCTTTTCCGCATACATCCGCTGATCCAGCTCCACCAGAAACTTCTCCACGCTGCCGCCCTCGTACTTTGCCACACCGGTGGAGAAGGACAGCTGAAAGCTGCCCGCCGGAGCGGTTTCGTTATAGTGCTGCACCCGCTGCTCGATGGCGGTGCAGATCTCGTCCAGCAGCTCCTCCGAGCCGTGCCGGATCAGCACCATGAACTCATCGCCGCTCATGCGGATGGCTACCGAGTTTGCCACCAACGCCCCGGACTGGATGTGCCCGATCTCCTGAATGGCGCGGTCGCCCTCGGCGTGACCATAGGTATCGTTGATCTCCTTGAAGCAGTTCACGTCCATCATGATGCCGTAAACGTCCTTCTCCTGCGTGGCGTGGATGCGGTCCAGACAGTAGTTCATGTACTTGCGCCCAAACAGGCCGGACAACTCATCGGTATAGCCGCGCAGGCTGCGGGTCTGGCTGTCCACAAGCACAAAGGCGATAGCTACCGACAGCCAGCCAAAGGCCATACCGTAGAATGCGCCCTGCAGCAGCGTGCCCACCGCACAGGTGACCACGAAGTAGTACACCGGGAAAAACTCCACCGTAATGCCATCGCGCTTGGCCTTATGCACCTGCCACACGCTCTCGGCGTAATAGCTGAACAGCAGCAGATACAGCAAAATGTTCAGCGGGCCCCGATGGTAAACGTTGTCTGCCGAAATGGAAAAGATCCACCACGTGCCAAAAAGGTTTGCCACCAGCAGCACCAAAAGCGCCAGCAGCGGCGCACCCAGCAGCAGGTGCCTTCTGCGCAGGCGTCCAATGCTGCGGTAGACCCGGAAGTCCACATACAAGCACCACGCATAGCCCACGCACACGGTAGCGCCGGTGCAGACGGTGTTGGTCAGGTACAGCCAGAACCGGCTTGCCGCGCCGGGCACGCCGTCCAGCAGAAAGCTGATCGTCTCTGTGGCCTGTGCCAGCAGCGTCACCACCAGAATCCGGCAAAACAGCTCTGTTCCCACGCTGTTTTTACTCTCGCCGCGCACCCGCAATAAAAGCAGAAAGCTTACCAGCACCGCCCCTGTGCCATTGGCCACAAGGATCTCGGGTATATTCATTGCATTTCCTCCTCTGCCCGCCTTACCCCATAAAGCGGGCAGCCTCCTGTTTTATACAGTATCTATTTTATTATACACCCTGCTACACTCTGCTTGCAAGGCTTGGGCGCAAAAAAGGCCGCTGCACAGCAATTTGTGCAGCAGCCCTTGAGAGATCATCCTTTGCAGTTCAGCCAAGCCCAGAGCTTTGCCGAAATACATTTTTTGCAGAAAACTTAATAGCCCTTTGCCTGCTCGCCGTTCAGGATCTTGACAGCGCGGGAGGTACCCAGACGGTCAGCGCCCAGTGCAAGGAAAGTCTCCATATCCTCCACGGTGGAAATGCCGCCGGCAGCCTTGACCTTGCAGCGGCCACGCACGCCCTTGACCATCAGCTCCACATCATGGAAGTTTGCACCTGCGGTAGAGAAGCCGGTGCTGGTCTTGATGTAGTCGGCACCGGCCTCGCAGACGATGTCGCACATCTTTTCCTTTTCTTCCTCGGTCAGCAGGCAGGTCTCAATGATGACCTTCAGAATCTTATCGCCCACAGCCTGCTTCACGGCACGGATGTCCTCGCGGACAGCATCGTACTCCTTGTTCTTCAGGCGGCCAATGTTGATGACCATATCCACCTCGGCTGCGCCGTTGGCGATGGCAGTCTCGGCTTCAAAGGCCTTGCTGGCGGTATCCATGGCACCCAGAGGGAAGCCCACCACGCAGCACACGGGGATGCGGCCTGCCATATACTCCACAGCCTGCTTGACGTAGCAGGTGTTGATGCAGACGGATGCGGTGTGGTTTGCAATGGCTTCGTCACACAGCTGCTGGATCTGGGGCCAAGTGGCCTCCGGCTTCAGCAGGGTATGATCGACATGGGACAGGATCTCTTCGCGGTTCATGCTCGTTCCTCCGTTATTTTACTTGCTGGCACGGCGCACCTTTGCCATGCCCACAGCGCTCAGTGCGATCGCAGTCACCGATGCCGTTGCACCAATGATGCCCAGCACCAGACCGGAAACCAGGAATGCGAACCCTTTCAGACCACGTTTCATAATACCGTACCTCCTGAAAATTATTGTTTCTTTTTAAAGATAATGAGCTTGCTGAACACATAGTTCAGCAAGATCACCAGTACATTGGAAAAGACCTTCACGGCAAGGCCCCACATTGCCTGAGCATCGTAGGCGCTGGTGACGAAGATGGCTGTGGGGCCGTCCGCCCCGCCGATGACGGCAATGGCAGCGGAGCCATCTGCCACGGCGGCATGGCTCCCGGCAAAGCTGTTTGCCATGTAGAGGGTAGTATCCGGACCCAGCCAGCCCGCCACGGCGCCCAGCAGACCCTGCATGGCGGTGTCCACCAGCGCCGCGCCCTGCGCAGCCAGCAGATTGCCACCCACGATCATGATAGCGGCATCCAGCACCATGGTGCCCAGACGGCAGGTGACAAAGGTGCCAAACTCTTTTGCCATGGCTTTGCCGGTGGTCTTGCTGCGGAACACGAACGCCCGGTTGGTGCAGTAGGCAAACAGGATGCACAAAGCGTTATCCAGCACATTGCCCCAGCTGTTGGCTGCGGTATAGCCGAACAGTCGGCTGAACAGCGCATACAGCACAATATTCAGCAGGGTGGTCAGCACGCCGAAGATCAGATAACTGAGCACTTCCCAGTGCTTTTTGAAAAATTTCATCATGACTATCTTAACAAAAACAGCCCCGCCGCCGTTTTCCCGGCAACGGGGCTGCAGATCGCATTGTGTCAGAAGCTATGCTTTTGCACGAAGGGCTGATTACTCAGCGTCGTCGTTCAGCAGAGCCTTCATGGACAGGCTGATGCGCTTCTTGTCGAAGTCAACATCCAGCAGCTTCACATCGACCATATCGCCGACCTTCAGTGCGTCAGAGACCTTCTCAACGCGGTCATTGCTGATCTCGCTGATGTGGACCAGACCGTCAACACCCGGCAGGATGCGGACGAATGCACCAAACTTGGTCAGAGAAACGACCGGAGCATGGAAGGTGCTGCCGATGGGGTAGTTGTTCTTCAGCTGCTCCCAGGGGTTGTCCTCGGACTTCTTGTAGCCCAGAGAAACCTTGTGGTTCTCGGTGTCGATGTCCTTGACATACACTTCGATGGTGTCGCCAACAGAGACGACCTCGGAGGGGTGCTTGATGCGGTTCCAGCTCAGCTCGCTGATGTGGCACAGGCCGTCAACACCACCGATGTCAACGAATGCACCATAAGAGGTCAGGCTCTTGACAACGCCGGTGTAGGTCTTGCCCACCTCAACGTTTGCCCAGAACTCCTCGCGCTTTGCCTTGTTCTGCTCAGCGGTCACCTTGTTGATGCTGCCCACGATCTTGCGGCCGGAGCACTCGGTGACGACCAGCTGAACGTGCTGGCCGACCAGAGCAGTGTAGTCCTCGTCGCGGCGCATAGTGGCCTGAGAACGGGGAACGAACACCTTGACGCCCTTGACGTTGACGACAACGCCGCCCTTATTGAACTCGGTAACATCGCCCTCGACGACTTCACCGGATTCTGCTGCCTTGGCGATCTCTTCCATGCCCTTGCGAGATGCGAGCTTCTTGCGGGAGAGCTGGATGACGCCATCCTGATCCATAACCTTCTCGACGATGAGGTCCAGCTCATCGCCAACCTTCACCAGGTCTTCGACCTTGGCGGAGGAATCATCGGTCAGCTCGCTCAGCTTGACAAAGCCGGTCTGCTTCGCACCGATATCCACCTGGATCTCGTTGGCAGAGATGCTGGTCACGATTCCTTTCACAATACTGCCTGCATGAACTCGCTTTTCTTCGGATGCGTTCAGCATCTCCTCAAAGCTCATGTTGTCATTGATTTCTGCGCTCATACTGTTAAGTACCTCCTCAATAATAGACGATGGCGTTGAAGCCCCGGCTGTCACGCCCGCCACTTTAACATCTGCAAACCATTCCGGCCGAAGTTCGCTCGCTGTTTCGACCGTTACGGCACGCGTGTGTTTTGCGGCGACCTGTACCAGCTTTTGGGTATTGGAAGAATGATGACCGCCAATGACAACAACAATGTCGCATTTTTGGCTGAGGTCTTCCGCTTCCTGTTGCCTCGCCCACGTCGCATTACATATTGTATCAAAAATTCGGGCGTTTGTATAGGCTTTTTTGAGAAACTCCGAACTTTCTTTCCATTTTGTAACCTGAAATGTGGTCTGTGCAACTGCAAAAAGGGGTTTTTGGGGGTCAGAAGGGCCGTTCCACGCCTCTAACTCGGCTAAATCGGCAAAAACGAACACCTCGCCCCGGGTGTGTCCCACAATGCCCTGCACCTCCGGGTGGGTCTTATCCCCCGCCACCAGCAGCACCGCACCCTCTTTTTCGGCCTCGGCGGCAATGCGCTGGATCTTCTGCACAAAGGGGCAGGTGGCGTCATGGTACGGGATGCCGCGCGCTTCCAGTTCGTCGTAAACGCTGCGGGGCACGCCATGACTGCGGATGACCACCTCACACCCGGCGGGCACATCCTGCACGGTGTCCACTACCTGTGCACCCTTGCGCCGCATATCCTCCACCGCCTGCGGGTTGTGGATCAGCGGGCCCAGCGTTGCTACCTTATGCCCCTCGGACAGCAGGCCGTAGGTCAGTTCCACGGCACGGTTCACACCAAAGCAGAACCCCGCCGTTTTTGCCAAACGGATCTCCATCTCTTACGCCCCCATCTTTTCCCATGCTTCCAGCAGCGCCTGCTTGTTGGCACGGAGTTTTTTGGTGTCCCGGCGGCCCTCCATGGCAAACTGTGCTGCGGGCATCGGCTCGCCGTAGATCACCCGCACCTTGCAGAACAGGTGCATTCTTCCGTCCGGGGTATCATAGAAGATGCGGCAGGGCACAACATCCACCCCTGCCTCGGCGGCAATGACGAAAAGACCGCTCTTGGGGGGCAGGAGCTTGCCCTCCTTTTCGCGGGTGCCCTCCGGGAAGATGAGCAGGGTCTTGCCCTGCTTGCAGGCCTCCACCGTCTGAGAGATGACCGCCATCTCGTCCTTGGTGCCGCGGACGCACACGCCGCCGCAGCAGCGGAAGAACCACGTCAGGAAGGCGTTGATCTCGAACAGCTCCTTTTTGGCGAACACCACCATCCGCCTGCCCCACCGGGTAACGACAATGAACACCGGGTCGATGGCAGACACATGGGTGGGCGCAAGGATATAGCCCTTCGTCTGCACCTTTTTCAGGTTTTCGCGTCCCTCCACCCGGATGCGGAAACCGATGTGCCACACAAGCCACGCAAGGGGCACCAGAATATAATATAGTACCATTTTTTATTCCTGTCCTGTTTGTTTTATCCGCCGATCTTTTTGGCAATGATCTGCTTCATAGCGTCAAGGCTCTGCTCAAAATCCAGCGCCGAGGTATCCAGCAGCACGGCGTCCTCTGCCTGCTTCAGCGGAGCGGCGGCGCGGTGGGTGTCCTGATAGTCCCGCTGCTTCACATCTGCCAGCACTTCCTCGTAGGGGGTGTCGATGCCCTTGGCCTGATACTCCTTCCAGCGGCGGGTGGCGCGTGCCTCCGGGCTGGCGGTCAGGAAGATCTTCACCGTAGCGTCCGGCAGCACCACCGTGCCGATATCCCGGCCGTCCATCAGCACATCCTGCTTTTTTGCCATGCTGCGCTGCAGCTCCAGCAGAAATGCCCGCACCGCGGGGTTTGCACCCACGGCAGAGGCTGCCATGCCCGCGGCTTCGGTGCGGATGGCGGCACTCACATCCTCGTCCTTCAAGTAAATGTGCTGCTCGCCCGCAATGGACGCCAGCCGCAGCTCGATTTCCGGCAGCAGGGCGTCCACCGCTGCGTTGTCCTTGGGATCCTTGCCCGCGCGCAGGGCGTACAGGCCGATGGCGCGGTACATTGCACCGGTGTCCACATAGATATAGCCCAGCTCTGCCGCCAGACGGCGTGCCAGAGTGGATTTGCCTGCACCCGCAGGCCCATCAATTGCAACAGATACCATGATATGTTCTCCTTATTATATATAGTACACAGGAAATTGGCTGCGCTGTTTTTTACAGGTTATTCGCAAAGCTTTGTGCGGTGCAGAAAGCGATCTGCAGATTGTAGCCGCCGGTGTAGGCGTCCACGTCCAGCACCTCGCCCGCAAAGTACAGCCCCAGCGCCTTTTTGCTCTGCATAGTCTTGGGGTCCACCTCTCGCACCGATACGCCGCCGCTGGTGATGACTGCGTGGGCAAGGTCGCCCCGGGCGTCAATGGTCACCTGCCAGTGCTTGATCAGCTGCACCAGCTCCCGCTTCTGCTCCCGGGTGATCTGGTTTGCCTTGGTGGCGGGGTCAATGCCCCAGCGCGCCACCATGACCGGCTGCATACTGGAAGGCAGCAGCTTGACCAGCGCACCCTGCGCCGCGTGGTTTGCCAGCAGCGCAAAGTCCCGGGTGATGCGGTCGTACAGCTGCTCCTCGCTCAGGGCGGGCTTCAGGTCGATCTCCGCGATGTACCTGTGCTTTTTCATATCCCCCAGATGACTGGACGCGCTCAGGGTCAGCGGCCCGCTGATGCCAAAGTGGGTGAACAGCATCTCGCCCTGCTCGTCAAAGATGGCCTTGCCGTCCTCCAGCAGGGTCAGGGTGACGTTTTTCAGCGCCAGACCCATCATCTTTTTGCAGTCCGGGTCCCGGCTGACAAGGCTGACCAGACTGGGCACCGGCTCCACAAGGGTGTGTCCCGCCTGCTGCGCCAGCTTGTAGCCATCGCCGGTAGAACCGGTGGTGGGGTAGCTCACGCCGCCGGTGGCCACCAGCACAGCATCCGCCCGGTACTCCCTGCCGGAGGTGCCCCGCACGCCCACGCAGCGCAGCGCCGGGCCAGCCTTTTTCTTTTTGGGGTGACGCGGGTTTTCCGCTGCCGCCGGGGCGGGCTCTGCCTCCGGCACGATGTCCTCCAGCAGCAGCTTTTTTGCGCCGTCGTAGACGATATCGGCGTCCTGCGCATAGCGCAGCAATGCCTGCCGGATCTCCTCGGCCTTATCCGATACCGGGAACACCCGGCGGCCGCGCTCCACCTTCAGCTCCACGCCAAGGCCTTCGAACAGTTCCATGGTCTTTGCCGGGGGGAACGCCCCCAGTGAGGAGTACAAAAAGCGCGGGTTCGTGCGCACATGGCGCAAAAACTCCTCTGCCGGGCAGTCGTTGGTCACGTTGCAGCGCCCCTTGCCGGTGACAAGGATCTTCTGCCCGGGCTTCTCGGTATGCTCCAGCACCGTTACCTGATGTCCCTGCCGCACGGCGGCACCCGCCGCCATCAGTCCGGCTGCCCCGGCTCCCACGATCAAAACCCTTGCCATCTGTCATCCTCCCAAAATCGCCTTTTAACTCTATTGTATCATACCAGAAACCCCGCGCAAAAGCAATGCAGCGCCGCAGGAAATGAATGGATTTTCGGTTCCACACCCTCTTGACAAAGCCGCCGGGCTGCTGTATTCTTTTTACAGACCGTTAGTTTGTAAAAAGGAGCATCCGCCATGCCGCGCAACAAATACCCGGAACAGACCGTTGAAAAGATCCTGGACGCCGCCGCCCTGCTCTTCATCCAGAAGGGCTACCAGAATACCACCCTGCAGGACATCATTGATGCCACAAAGCTTTCCAAAGGGGCGGTGTACCATCACTTCCGCTCCAAGGAGGAGATCGCGCAGCGCGTCGGTGACCGTTTGGGCGACCAGATGTGGGAGCCGCTGCGCCATATCCGGGACGACCCGGCCCTGACCGGGCTGCAGAAGCTGCAGGCGGTGTTTGCAGTTTCCTTTGCCGGGCAGCGGCAGCAGCAGATCGCGCAGACTTTGCCGCACCTGTGCAGCAACCCGCAGTTCCTTGCCATGGAGCTGACCAACATTGAAGCGCATTTAGCCCCGGAGTGTATTGCACCCATGATCCGGCAGGGCATGGCGGACGGCTCCATCCACACCGCCGATGCCAATGCGCTGGCCGAAGCGCTGTTCGTGCTGGCAGACATCTGGCTTTCTCCCCAGACGCGCCCCACCACACCGGCCCAGCAGCGGGCGCGGAACGTCGTGTTTCAGCAAATGACCCATGCACTTGGGCTGGACCTTTTGACGGATGCGCAGGCCGAACAGCTGGTGCAGCTGTGCACACCGGTCAAAGACTGAATTTCCCGGGCGGAACGCTCCGCCTTTTTTTGTATGCAAATACAGATCAATAGTCTGTAAATAAAAAAGCAGGAGGTTTCCATGAACACTTTTATCCTTATCGTCCTCGGACAGATCGTCTCCCTGTTCGGCAATGCCGCCCTGCGGTTTGCGCTGCCGCTGTATCTGCTGCGGCAGACCGGTTCCGCTGCGCTGTACGGCGGCATCACCGCTCTTGCTATGCTGCCCGCCCTTGCTGGAATGCTGACCGGCGGCGCGCTGGCAGACCGCTGCCGTAAAGCCCGCCTGATGGCACTGCTGGATCTGGTGACCGCCGGTATTGCGGCGGCAGCCGCTGCTGGGTTGCCGCATCTGCCCCTGCTTCCGCTGGTCCTGACCGTGCTGGGCAGTCTGTACGCCATGCAGGGGCTTTACCAGCCCGTAGTACGCGCCTGCCTGCCTCTGCTGCTGAACGGCACCCAGCTGCTGCGCGGCAACGCAGTCATCCAACTGGTGGATACCGTGGACGAGCTTCTCGGTCCCCTGCTGGGTGCTGTTCTGCTGGAGCACCTCGGCATCCGGGGTCAGCTGGTGCTCTGCGGCTGCTGCTTTGCACTTTCTGCCGGGATGGAGCTCTGTCTGTGCATCCCACAGGATGTCCCATCGGACACAAGGCTCTCCGTCCGTTCTCTGTGGGCCGACCTGCGGGAAAGTGCGCAGTTCCTCACCGGGCAGGCTGCGGTGCTGCGGTTAGCTGCCGCCATGGCGGCTGTAAACCTGCTGGAAGTCCCCGCCCTCACCGTAGGTGTTCCGGTGCTGGTGGTACAGACCCTGCAGAAAAGTGATGCCTCCCTTGGTCTTGTGCAGGCGGTGCTGAGCGCAGGCGGCATTCTGGGCGGCGTGCTGGCCGGAACCATCTTTGTCCGTTATCCCATCCGCAGCGGCACACCTCTTTTGCTGGCGCTCAGCGGCGTGTGCGCCGCGCTGGGTCTTGCCCTCCGGGTGTCAGTGCTGCAGTTCGGCAGCATTCTGGTGCTGGGGGCCGTGTTTATGGCCGTGGCAGCGCTGTTCAATGTATGGTTCTTTGCGCAGCTGCAAGTGCTGGTGCCGCAGGCACAGCTGGGCAAAACTACCGCCTGTTGCACCGTGCTGGCCTGCCTGACCCAGCCCATCGGGCAGGCAGCCTACGGCATTGCCTTCCAGCACTGGGCCGCACACCCCGCAGATGTACTGCTGGCAGCCGGGGTGCTTTCGGCGCTGGTTCTCTGGCTGCTGCAAACGCGCCGTACCGTCTAACACAGCAAAAAAGGAGCCGCTGTTGCAGCCCCTTTTATGGTTTGCTTACTCCGGCAGCTTTGCCGGGTCGAGGTAGCTTTCGCCCTGCTTTACCTCCACATGGATGTGGCTTTCCTCGGCGCATTCGCAGCCGACAGTGCCCACCGTGCCCAGCTTCTGCCCGGCGGCTACGGTATCCCCGGCCTTTACGGCAGGGTCTGCCACACCGCACAGCCGCCAACTGCGGCCGGCGGCATCTTCCAGCACCACCACAGTGCCCCAGTTGCCCTCTGCCCCGGCAGAGACTACCTTGCCCGCCACAGGTGCCGCCACCGCAGCACCCTGCGTGCAGGCGTAGTCCACGCCGTTGTGGGTGCGCCAGTCCCCAAGGGTCTTGTTATACACCAGTTCATCGCCGCTGAAGGCGTTGAGCACGCGCCCCGGCATAGAGGGCGCGGCGGCAGGCTGTGCCGAACTGCTGGCAGGCGAGGATGCGCCTTGCAGTGCCGAGGGTTCGCGCAGCGAACCAGAGCCAGACTGCGCACCAGAGGATGCCCCAGAGGGCGTCTGCTGCGGCACATCGGTCTTGCTGTTTGCAACGTCGGTCACGGGCTGCTGCCATGTGGTATCCTCCTGTGCGTCCCAGTCCGGTTCTGTTTCCGGGGTGGTCTGTTGGGTGGTGCCGGGGGCGTTTAGTCCATCCAGACTTTTTTGCAGTTCTGCCCGCAGGGCACGCACCGCCCACACCCCTGCCGCAGCCGCAGCCAGCAGGCTTGCGGTCAGCAGCAGAGCAAAGCCCTTGCCGTGCAGAAATTTTTTGATCTGCTCCATGCTTGTTACTCCCATCTGTTCGTTTTGTGTACGGGAACTTTTCTGGGCTTAGTGTGGGACAGCGGCGGGCAGTTTATGCAAGGGGGCAAAAAAGACACGCAAAAAGGCTGAGCAGCCACTTTTTGCAGCTGCTCAGCCTTGCTGTATCCCGTTTTTGGTTACTTCCGTGCGATCATTTCGGTATAAGCCAGCACCAGCGGGCCTACGCCCTTGGCATCGTTGCAGACCACCGGCTCGCTGAAGTAGTAGGCCAGAGAGCCGTCACGGTGATCCTTGCCGCCCAGACCCGCCACAAGGCAGATGCCGTCCAGCTGCAAGCTGCCGTCCGGGTTCTTGGACAGATACCGGTCGCAGGTGCCGTAGAAAGCCTTCTCCGCCCATGCAGCCATGCGTTTGGGCAGATAGCCCAGACGCACGCCCTTGAGTACGGCGTAGGCAAACAGGGCGGTGCCGCTGGTCTCCAGATAGTTGCCCTCGGCCTCCGGGTGGTCGATGACCTGCCAGAACATCCCGGTCTGCTCGTCCTGGAACTTGTGCATGTCCTCCACAGCCTGCTTGAGCATGGCCATGATGCCGCGGTACTCGTTGTACAGCTGCTCGTCCATGCGCTCCAGCACATCCACCATTGCCACAAGGAACCAGCCCATGGCGCGCAGCCAGAAGTTGGGGCTGCAACCGGTCTCGGGGTCTGCCCAGTACATCTGGCGGCTCTCATCGTAGCCGTGGTAGTACAGGCCGGTCTTTTCGTCCCGCATGTGCTTTTTGATGTTCATGAACTGCTTGTAGCTGTCGATGCAGCCCTGCATCTTGTTGAAGCGGGTCTCGTACTCCATGTAGAAGGGCTGTGCCATATAGGTGCCGTCCAGCCACACCTGCCACGGATAGATGTCCTTGTGCCAGAAGTTGCCCTCCTTGGTGCGGGGCTGGGTGAGCAGCTGGCTGCGGATGGTGTCGATGGCCTTGCGGTACTTCTCGTCCCCATAGATATCATACAGAATGAACAAGTTCTTGCCCTGATTCACGTTGTCCAGATTGTACTCCTTGGGGTCGTAGGTCTTGATGGAGCCGTCCGGCTGCACAAAGTAGTCGATAAACTCCTTGGAAAACTCCAGATACTTCTCGTCGCCGGTGGTCTTGTACAGGCTCAGGCAGGCGGTGATCATGCAGCCGTCGATGTAGTTCCACTTGTTGGGCTTGCCGCTGCGCACCTTCTCGATGTTCCACATCGGTGCCTCGGCGCTGGAATTGGCGATCAGGTAGTCCACATAGTCGCCCAGCATGGACAGGATCTCTTCATGGGTCATGGGTCAGTCCTCCTCAAAATGTCCTACGTTGGCAAAGTGCAGCCGCTCGCCCTCGTAGCCTTCGATCTTCACGTTGTGCAGGTCGATCTCCTTGACGTTCTCGGCATAGATGGCCAGCTTTTTCACCAGCGGACGGTTGTCGGCCATGGCCGCCTGTCCCTCCTTGGCGTTGGGATCAAAGGTGATGCTCACATCCCGCATGGTTACCCGCTCAATGGGCTGCTCCGGCAGGCCATCGAAATAGCAGCCTGCAAACTGAGCATCGGTGGCCACGATGTTCTCCATGGTCAGGCTGCCCAGCTTGGGGGTGTACTCGTCCACCGGCATCGGCTCGCGGCACTGTACATAGGGGCCGTGGCCGTCCGGGTCGCAGAAGTAGAACATATTGATGACAAAGGGTGCCTTGACG
>ENA-OUQG01001218-OUQG01001218.1-human-gut-metagenome-genome-assembly--contig:-NODE-1218-length-14251-cov-4.211609_pt1 | contig 14251 bp, 10 predicted proteins | sample MGYA00237943_ERZ548823 | MGnify/ENA primary metagenome ERZ548823 (study PRJEB26490, sample SAMN05194731) | human gut metagenome | biome: terrestrial biome; feature: human-associated habitat; material... | reverse complement strand
TGGATAAATCTGTCTCTGAAATAGAAATCTGTTTCGGAATCGAAGCGGAAACAGTGTAAGTGATTCCGAATGTACGTGCCTGCTCGGAAAAATATGAAAGAATTGCATTGACGGCAGAATTTTCACAGAAAAAAATATGTTCGTCAGGAATACTTTTCTGGTAGTTATTCAAATATTCATTCAGCGCATCGTAGTCTTTATCTTCAAGATATTTTTTCATAAGTGTAATGTGATGGCGGACATCATGCTTCGCGCGGCGGGCTTCCGTAATCTTATCCTGCAGTTTTTCATATTGGAGAGTCTGGGTGGACAGCTGATGGTTTCTAGTCTGTAAATTTATAATTTTCTGCTGTTCCAGTACAAGCTGAGATACAACTGAGTAAATCAGAAATGCACCGGCGTTAATGAAGAATAAAAACACAACATTGCCTGGACGCATTGCTGATTCCAGACTGGAGCGGTTGGCATTTCCGTAAATCGTATAATTCCACATCAGATAAAATGTACAAGGGATGATCCAAAGATAATGCCATTCCATTCCGGAAGATTTCTGTTCTACCGCAGGTTTATATATTTTTTTAATATAAAAAAATAGCGGAATACACAAAATAATTTCTACCAGAAAGAGCACGAATGAAAATGACCAGCGATAGGACTGGCGGGCCAGTTCCGGGAAAAGGTATCCTTCGATACATTTGGAGGAGATGACAGCCAGATTAGCAACATTTGAGATCATTAGTAAAGTAAAAAGTGTTTTTCCTACCGGCACATTTACTGCAAAGAAGTAAAAGATGGCATAAAGTGTTGTGCTGGCAACGCTAATCAGTCCGGTATTTCCGTGGGAGAAAAAGGCAGCCCAGATACCAAGCCATATCTGAATAATTGTAAGCAGAACAATCAGAATGGCGGTTGTGACATCAGAGAAGCGCAAATTTTTCCGGAATGGGTAAAGGGCAAGGAGCATAAATGGAAGGAAGTTAAGAAGTGAATATATGCATACTTCGATGATACGATATACAGGTGGCATTATACGACCCCTCCTTTGCGAAGCTGTTGGAAGCGAAATGATGAATAGGCGCTTATTACGTCCTTGGCTTTACGCCTGCTGATAGGAAGGTAAGAGCCATTGCTCATAATAAAAATGTTATCTTTCTGCATAAAAACTTCGTAAAAATTCAAAATGATACCACGGGAAGAACTGTAAAAATAAGGGTAAGCACATAATTTTGGCTCGACTTCTGCAAAAGAAAGCCGGGAGACAATATCGCCACTTTTCTTACAGTGGAAAACCATTCTGTGGGAGGTATAGTCGGCATAAATGATGTCACGAAGCAGGACAGACTGACCGTCTGGTAAGGAAAGAGAGCGGGTGCGTTCCAGCTCTTCCAGATTCAGACGGTCCAGCATGGACTTTACATTCGCTTCAGTATATGGTTTGTGCAGGTAATAGCAGGCAGCCACTTCATAGCTTTCGCTTGCAAAATCATTGCTGGTCGTGCAGAAGACAAGGCGGACGTTGTGATCCGTCTCACGGATCTTGCGGGCAACATCGACACCGGTCAGATCTCCCATGAAAATATCAAGGACTACAAGGTCATAAAGTCCGGCAGTAAAGCGGGACAAAAATTCTTCACCACTTGAGAAATCATCAATGGAAATTGTAGATGGATCAGTCAGGTCATTAAAATATGTATGAAGTATTTTTAATTCATTTGGATCATCATCAATAAAAGCGACTCGCATATGCCCACCTCCTGATGGATACGTTTTTGTTGTTTTTATCATAGCAAAATCCGATAAAAAATGCAAATCATGTGTTATAGAATAACGCGCAGAATAAAGTGAGTATCTGTCGCCGAAAACTGGCAGCTTCCATTCAGTTTTTCGGCAACATACCAGATACTTTTTGTTCCAAACCCGTGTCCGGCTTCGGAAGTATATGGAAGTCCATTCATAAAATCCGGCTTATCTGCATAAGTATTTTTCAGAGAAATCAGTAATTTTCCCTCATTCAGACGGATATCCAGTTTGATCTCACGTCTGGCTTCCGGAAGTTTCAGGACTGCATGAATCGCATTTTCCAAAGCATTGGAAAGAATTGCAGTCATATCCACGTCAGAGATTGTAAGAGTCTCCGGAAGTTGTATAGAGTATTCAAAATGAATATGGTTATGCTCCAGTTCACTCTCATGAGAAGATAGAATTAAGTTTACAATTTCATTTTTACAATATCGTTGTGTTATGGTTTTATCAGAAGTATGAATGACTTCATGGATATATTCCAATGCTTTTTCATTGTCGTTATTTTCAATGTAAGAAGAAATGCTTAATAAAAAATGTCTCATATCATGGCGCAGAATAGAGACTGCGTGTTCGGAGCGGCGGATCGCGTCCAGTTCTTTTTCAGACTGGATCCGCTTCATTTCCATAATCTGGTTGCGCTGTTCTGCTTCTTTATTGGCTTCGTATTCTTTGAAATACAGAAACAAAAACATCAGATAAGTGATGCAGAGCACGAATCCAAGAAATTCGCCAACTACCTTTGAGCCGGAATAAAGAAGTAAAGTATATTTACTTGTCATATAATCAAAGATGTAATAGACAAAAGGCATAAATCCGAGGATAGCCAGTGAACGAGCCGGCTTCTGCAGAAGCTGTGCAGTAATGTCGGAAACGTAATGGACAAGCAGGATAAATACGATAATAGTCACACAGATACGGACACTGTAGTAGACCCATTCCTGATTGGTCAATGTCAGTGCCGAGATTCCGGTCCAGTTACTGATCTGGCAGCAGAGGTATGCAGTCAGAACAGCCAAAATAGAGTTGGCGATTTTATATTTGTAATAAAAAGTGAGAAACAACACAAGCGGAATGTGGATAATGAAAGGATAGACCTGTTCTGTGAAACTGGTTCCATACAATACAAAAGAAAGCACATAAAAAACACCTGTAATACACGAAAAAGTTAGCAAGGCAAGGATATTCTTCCGGTTCATGCGGATGCCGAGAAATGCAGCAGATGCGTAGACACCGAATAATAATGTAGTTGTATTATGAATCAGGCTTAAAATATTTACAAGCATCGTAGTTTCCTCTTTTGTTCGAAAATATGTGGATAAAATCCAGATCCGGTGTATGAATCGTGGAAAATATATCTATAGATCAGGAGTCCTGGAACATCTGGGCAAAATAGGCCTCTTTGAAAGCTTTTGCGTAGCCTCTGGAAAGCGGAATGCTCCGCCCGGATTTCGTAGCAATCTCAGTAGTGGTAAAATGATCCACATTTTGCAGATACACAAGGTAGCTGCGGTGACATTTGAAAAATCCATCCTGCGAAGAGAAACGCTCCTCAAAGGAATGAAATGGTTCTGCAGACTCTATGATATTGCCGGAGCGCAGATGAAAGAAAACTCTCTTATTCTGGGCTTCCGCGTATTCAATTTCATGAAAATACAGTTTCTGATAACCGGTGACCGTTTTGATCACCATGTTCTTTGGTTCTTCTGCAAATGATTGGGCACATTCGTCCAAAAGTTCCTTGAGCTTATCATAGGCAATTGGTTTCAGCACATATCCCTGAGCTTTGACCTCATAAGACTCTAAGGCAAATTCCGGTGATGAAGTCAGAAAGATGATTTTAACGGACTTATCGCGCTGACGAAGTTCCCTGGCAGCATCCATACCATTTAAAAGAGGCATGATAATGTCCAAAAAAATAATATCCAGCCGCTCTTCTGTATTGGCAGCGACTAGCTTATCACCGTTATTAAAAGGGTATATCTTTACCGGAATCCGGCGTTCATCGGACCATTTTCGAATTAATTTTTCAGCACAGATCAGGAATATCTTGCTGTCGTCACAGATGCCTATTTTCAGCATATTCTCACTCCAGTTCATCTTTTCTATAAATACATTTTAATATAGAAACACTTTTCTTTCAATAAAATCAAATTGCAGTTCGCGCCGTATAAATGACAACTCGCGCCGGAGACAAAAATAGGACAGGAAAATAGATATAATGTTAGATGGGATTAGGATAATTAATTTGGTAATGAAATAGGTAGTATGAATAAAATACAAAGGAGACAAAAGAGATGAAAAAGATGAAGAAAAAAGCCTGGGCATGCCTGATGGCGCTGGCGATGGTACTGACCATGCTGCCGGGAATGGCGGTGAAGGCAGAGGCGGCGACAAGCTATGGTCTGTGGGTCGGAGACACAGAAGTTACAAGTGCATGCACGCGTGGCGAAGGATGGAGATATGAAGCAGTGACGAATACACTAACTTTGAATGGTTTCACCTACACGGGAGTAGGGACTAAAGCATCAACAGAGGGAAATTCTGGTGGAATTCGGGCTACTATGAAACAGACCTTGAATATTGTACTTGTAAATGATAATAATATCGAAAATACATCAGATAATCAGAAGAATTGGAGCTGTGGTATTTTGTGCGAGTATGATCTTGTAATTAGTGGCGATGGTTCACTTACTGTAAAAGGTGGTACAGGACATACCAGCCATGGAATTAGCGGTGGTAGTCTTACTATATACGGTGGAACCATTACAGCAGTAGGAAAAGCTGCAAAAGGGAGCAGTGGAATTTTTATGAGAAATGATGTGACTGTGAACGGTGGAAATGTAACAGCTACTGCAGATACGTCGTCCAGCAGCACAAGTCGAGGAATCGAATGTAATAAAACATTTACCATAAACGGTGGTAAAGTTACAGCAATAGCAAAGGAAGCGTCAAAGAGTAGTTATGGTATCCAAGCTGCATCCATTAAACATAAAGAAGGAGAATTGGAAGCAGAAGGGGCTACAAGAGCATTTTCTAGTAATCAGTGTCCGGATGGATATGAAAAGGGAAAAGTGTATCCAAAAAAAAAGTTAACAACAGAGATGTTTATATTTACGGCTCCGAGTGATTTAAAATATGATGGAAATCCTAAGAACGCAGTTGTAAATTCAAAAGATAATATTTCTTATGGAGAAATCACTATACAGTATTATAAAAATGGAGCAAAAATTGAGGGTGTCCCAATAAATACTGGAACCTATACAGTAAAAATAGATGTTGCTGGAAATAAAGATTATAATGCTATCAGTGATTTAACAGATGAATCATGGACATTTACGATTACGCATGAGCACAAATATCAGTATATGCATGATGACACAGAGCATTGGCAGCAGTGTACAGTGCCAGGATGTGTGTATAGCATCAATAGGGAGAAACATAGTGGTGGAACAGCTAGTTGTACGAAGAAAGCAATATGCACTACTTGTAAGATAGAGTATGGAGAAATAGATTCCCAAAATCATGTAAATGTAGAACATCATGAATTAAAGCCTGCAACTTGTGCAGTACCAGGAGTAGCAGAGTACTGGTCTTGTTCAGAGTGTCACAAAATGTTTAGTGATGCGGCATGTACAGCAGAACTTAATACAACGGAAGTTCCAGCACTTAAACATGCACACAAAACCTTTACCGAGGCAAAGAAAGCCACATGTACAGAAAAAGGGAATAGAGCATATTGGCATTGCGAAGATTGTGGATTATATTTTGCAGATAAAGATGGCGTAATTGATACAGAAAAATCCTATGATGATAATTCTTCATTTATCAGAAATTCTTTAGGACATGATTTTACAAAACAGATTGAAGATGAAGCGCATATGAAAGTGGCAGCAACATGTACATCAGAAGGAGAATATTACTATAGTTGTTCACGCTGTGATGAAATAAGTGCAGATGCCACATTTAAAGTTGAAAAATTAGGTCACAGTTTCACCAATTATGTCTATAATAATGATGCAACTTATGAGAAAGACGGAACAGAAACAGCAAAATGTGATCGTTGTGACGCAACAGATACACGTAGAAAAGAAGGAACAAAGCTTGTAGCAACACCAGTTACATACAAAATCATTGAAGGTGCTGACGGTACATACACAATCAATGCAGATGGAACTTACACAATCCGTGCTAACGGTGAGTTCAGCAAATTTGTAAGTGTTGAGATGGACGGAAAGGTTGTAGACAGCAAGAACTACACAGCTAAGAGTGGTTCTACAATCATCACATTTTCAAAGGAGTATATGAGCAGCCTTTCAGCAGGAAAGCATACTGTTAAGGTGAACTTCACAGATGGTTCCGCAGAGACAACTCTGACAGTAGCACAGAAAGATACAAAAGATACAGGTAAGACTGACGCAGGAAAGAAGCCAGCTTCTAAATCTCCAAAGACAGGAGACAATAGTAATTTGATTGCATGGTTTATCTTATTAGCAGCATCTGTTTGTATCTTAGGTTCTCTCAGAGCAATCAGAAGACAGAGAAGAAGATAGTGACTTTATAATAAAAAAACAGGAATGTATAGAGGACTCGCCGCAAAATATTCACATTTTGCGGTGAGTTTTTTCTTAAGAAAAACATAAGTATTTTCTTGTTGAGAAGACAAGAAAGCTATGATATGATAAGTCCACTCAAACATTCGAAATAGTGATCAAGATATTTTAAGAAGCAGTTCTGCTTCGATCAAAAACGGACAGAATCGTCTGCATGAGAGCATACGAGAAATCAAAGCCAGTGCGGATATGGAGGTAGAGTATATGAAGATGGAAGAAAGAGAACGGATTATACGAGACGAGGGAAAACAGATTGGAATTATTAATGGAAAAATAGAATCTGTTTTGGAATTACTTGAGGATAAAGGAGAAGTTCCAGAAAAGGTGAAGGCAGAAATTTTCGCAGAAACGGATCCAGAAGTATTGAAGAAGTGGCTGCGTTTGGCAGCAAAATCGGAAACGATAGAGGAATTTTGTAAAGAGATAGATCATTAAATGGAACTGTAAAATGCATAATATACGCCCCGTAAAATATTCACATTTTGCGAGGCGTTTTTGTATGAGATAATAATCAGAACAGCTACAATTTCAAGGAATGGTATGTCAGATATCAAATATCCACGTCTTCAGTATCGGATGCAGCTAATGTTCCATGTACAGTTGGTTCTATGGTATCGGCCATTATATGTTCCAGGAACTGCATTCCGCTTCCTTCGAGAAAGCGCCCGTAAAGTGGAAGCTTCGTCATCTCCCCTGTGATGGAAGACAGACCTTCTAAAATAAGCTCTTTCCCAGGAGACTCGGACCAATGTGCCATTAATTCGTTGCTTTTGAAATGTAAATAAAGCTTTCGGCTCATGGCTTCTTCCAGATAGACCATATCAAGAACAAGAACCGGAGCGTGATCTGCATCAGTAGTATACTCACATTTTACAGCTACAAGGTAAGTTTCTCCATGAAGTGTAATTAGGTTATCGATATAACGATCAAAACTTACAGTCAGCGTACAATGTTCTTCTCCTTCCAGAAAGTGAATATAAAATTTGTCTGGACAGTTGATTTTGTCATATTGAAAAGAAATCTGTCTGATTCCGTTTGTCATATTATTATGGAATACCTGAATAATCAGTGGAAACAGGCCAACACTTGCGGGATTTATATTGTAGCATTTTCCGTCTAAATCCTTTAGCAACCGGACATATTTGGGATATATTGCATGGCTTCTGGAATATCCGCTTTTCTTTGCCCAGCCGCCGCGTCGGATCTGCGGCATGCAGGAAGGTCCATGGGAAAGTGCGTGAACCAGGTGTGTCAGTTTGTGATACTCGGCAGGATTTTCAGGGAGAGCATATTCAGATGCCTGATATTCCTGTGGAAATGCATCACGTATTAGATCTAGCATGACGTTATTCTGGAATAATTCATTGTTTCCCGCGCAGGTGACAATGACCATGTCAAGGTCAGGATATACGATTACATTTTGCCCGAGCATACCATTGAATTCAAAACTGCCTAGACGTTGTTCCATCCAGACCTGATATCCGTAACCATAAGTACCTTCTATACTGTCAATCTGTTTGGTGGTAGATGCTGTAATCCATTCTTCGGGAATAATCTGTCTGCCGTTCCATACTCCGTGGTTTAGATAGAGCTGCCCTAATTTTGCCATGTCTTCCGGACAAATAAAAAGTCCCCAGCCGCCTTTTGTGATGCCTTTTGGGCAGGTCTCCCAAAGATAGCGGGTGATGCCAAGAGGCTCAAATAGACGTGGCCGCAAGTATTCCTCCAGTGTCATCTCCGTGCGTGCACTGACAATTGCAGATAATACATAAGTATTCAGGCTGTTATACTGAAATTCTGTGCCAGGTTTCCCTGATACAGGTGCATTCAGATAACTTTCCAGCCAGTCATTACCAGAGACAATCCCAGACTCGTTAAATGTTACACCACTTGTCATTGTCAGAAGATGCCGTACTGTGATTTCCGGTCGGAAGATTTTGATCAGTGGATTGACTTTTCCGGGAAAGATATTGTATATGTTTTCATCTAAAGAAAGTTTCCCCTCATCGATTAGCAATCCGATTGCCATACCGGTAATACTCTTACACATGGAATGGGAAATGTGCCATATGCCGCTCCGGTAAGGCGCAAAGCTACAGTCACAGATTACATTTCCATGTCGCAGTACAAGAAAGTGATGCATATCCGTGTATGGAGATGCAGATAAGTTACTTAGTAAATGTATCAGTTTCTCGGAAGAGACACCCTGGCTCTCTGGTGTGGCGCGCAGGAAAGCCTGTTCATACGGAAGGTTTTCCGGAAACGGGATTTTCTGTGGTGTGAAATCAACTTTACTAACCCCGTTGGTCTTGCCGAGAATCATATTTGTGATCATTTCAATCACAGCAAGCTGCTCTTTTGCCATGGCAGGTCACCTCCATATAAAAAAATAACATGCAGCAGAGCACATCCATCTCTGCTGCACAGTTTGCAAGTAAAGCTCTTGCTTATAGTATAACATTATTCTTCCCCGACTACCCAATCTTTTTTCAGATACCAGACGGCGCCTTGCCAGTAAGTCTCTTCCGGAAGTGGATCCGTAAAAAGATGCTGCCAGCTTTTCTTGATTTTCTGAGCCAGAAGCGGATAAAATGCAGACTTCATAATGTCTAATGGATCACGGACGCCCTGACGCTTATATTCCTGCTCAAAGGCGGCGATTTCTTCATCAGTTCCAACATATTCCATGTTCAGAATTTTATTCCATGTTCTCCGGTCAAAAAGAATCAACTCGTCTTTGGGAATTTCCAGGTGCATACGCCGGCAGCCAGCATTCGGAACTGCCCATTTTTTATCACGGTACATCCAGATTGGTGATTCAGCCTCTTGTGGCTTTGGAATGATCTTTACAGCTTCCAGGCGGAAAAACTTGTAAGCAGTGTCAAAAATCCAGGCAGTGTCTTGATATTTCTTTGTGATATAAGCCTGTTTTACATAGTTTACGCCATCTTTATCTACAATATCCCAGACAAGGTCAGGCTGCGTGCAATACATCGTGATAGTGTCTGAGGCTGATGATATATTATTCTCCGTCATAAAAACGTACCTCCTTGATCCACTCTTTCTTTAACTTCCAGCAGGTTCCGACCATGAGGGACGGATCATCCGGCTGAATCGTAAAAATTCGATCCCAGCTTTTGATAATTTTCTGCCTGAGCAGCGGGTAGAAGTTTCCTTTACTGGTTGTAACTAATGAATCTTCGGAGGCGATTCCATATTTTTTTAACTCTTCCATGTGGGCCTTTTCATCGGCCTCATCCAGCGGCACATAGAAGTAATTAACGCGATAGCCCCATTTGTCAAAATTGCAGATTAGGTATTCACTTTCTGGAATCTCGACTTCGAATATGATTGCGTGTTCGGTCGGCTGTAACATCATATCTTCACTAACACTGAGCCAGATTGGATATTTCAGATTTTCTGGGATGTCAATATATTTTCTTGCAGCTTTTGTGTACCATTCATACAATTCTAGATAGAATTCGGAAATGGTATCATTTTTTGCCTCGATATATTCTTTCTTTACAATATATTGACCTGTTTTTTGAAGCTCATCCCAGACAGCTTCATGTTGTCTTGTCCAAAACCGCATAGAAAAAACCTCCTTTATGATAAGTATAAAAACAGTTTCCTCTCGGGATGCTTTCGTGCTATTGAGAAATGTTTTGAAAATACTTAATTGTTAATTCTATGGTAAAACATCTGAAAAAGGTTTGCAAGACAATAATAAGCATGCTTATTAAATTTGTGGGTTTCGATCATATAAAAAAGATATATGGAAATGTATATGAGAATATGTTTTTTGTGGCAGAATAAAAATAGCGTGGTATAATGAAAAATATATCAGGGAACGTTAGGAAGAAAAGATATGAGAGTACTATTAGTTGGGAATACCGGATACATAACAAAAGAATTTGTGCAGGAAGCTTTTCCCGAGAGCGAAGTATTTATAATGGGGAATTCCTTGTTGAAGACAGAGCGGAAAAAGCATTTGATCGTGCGCCCGTTTCCAGAGCGAGATGAAGAGCTGGAAGACATTTTCCGCACTTATGATTTTGAACTTATGGTTTATTTTTCTAATTATATTACATTTCATGGAACGATGGAAGGTGAAGCAGAGAAGCTTCGAAAAGTGTTAAGTTATTGTAAACGCAGTAAAGAGATACATGTAATCTATCTAACTGGTCCGGAGGCGGGGTATGCAGCTACGACCGGAAAGACACTTCTTGTCCGTGGAGCCGAGAATCTGTGTTGTCAGTATGGGAAAATGTACCAGATTCCGGTCAAAATCGTAAGAATTCCGTATCTGTATTCCGGAGTTTATAAGGAAGATTATTTTTATAAAATGTTTGCAGCTATCCGTAGTGGGGAGCCGGTGGAGATTCAGGAATCACCTGATCAGCCACTCCAGTTTTTGAACTCCATGGATCTGGCAGAACTTTTGGAGAAAATGAGTGATAACTGGGACGAGGAATATCACTATCTGAATGTACCAAATGTATTTTCAAATACTTTTCGGGAGCTGGAACAGAAAATAAAAGAGATAGATGCAAGTGTACGGATCGAGAATAGAGGACTTACCCCGGTTGAAAAAATTCCACCGGATGATAAAGTCGTACGTTTTAAGTATGGCTGGTTTCCAAAGATTTCACTTCTGGAGGATTTTTCCGACATCTATGATCAGTATCTGGACTCTATCGGAGAAAAGGAGCGGCGGATCGATCGCTGGAAAATCTGGCTTGATAAACACAGGCCAATAGTAAAAATAGTAGAACTGGTCATTGGATTTTTTCTGTTTGAATTTTTGAATCATCTTGCCGGAAATCAGGCGCAGTTTAAGATGATTGATCTGCGGCTTGTATTTATTGTGCTTTTTGGAAGCTTGTATGGAATTAACTACGGGATTGCGGCTGCAGCTCTTGAGACGGTTTCGCTTTTGGCAGCTTATGAAAGAGAAGGTGTAGGGTGGACAACATTGTTCTATGAACCGTCCAACTGGATTCCGTTTATCTTTTATTTTGCAGTAGGAGCAATCTGTGGATATGTACGGATGAAAAATAAAGAAAATATAGAATTTGTTACGGATGAAAATAAACTGATCCAGGAAAAGTTTTTGTTCATGCGAGACATGTATCAGGATTCTCTCTATGACAAGAGAACGTACAAGAAGCAGATTATGGGGAGCCGGGACAGCTTTGGAAAGATTTTTGATATTACAAGAAAGCTTGATACGGTGCTTCCACAGGAGCTTTTTATAGAAACGATACATGTGATGGAGGATATGCTGGAGAACCATGCAGTTGCTGTGTACTCCCTTGGAAAAAACAGTGAGTTTGGACGATTGGAGATTGCATCGAAAGAAATTAGAAGTGAGTTTCCGAATTCTATACGGATCAGTAAGTATCAGGCAGCTATTTCGGAGCTGGAAGATGGAAATGTGTGGGTAAATCGTGAGCTTCTCCCGGATTATCCGGCTTACATGGCAGGAATCAGGAAAAACAAAGAACTTGTGATGATTGTCTGTATTAAGGAAGTCCGAAGCGATCAGATGACGCTTTATTATATGAATCTTTTCAAAATTCTCTGCGGATTGGTGGAAGTGGCACTGCTTCGTGCACTGGAGTATCAGGAGGCTGCGAAGAATATGCAGTATGTGGAAGGGACACATATTTTGAAGACATCCTATTTTATGGAACGATTGGAAACATTTCATGCGATGCAAGATGAGATGGTGGCGTCCTATATTCTGTTGCGGCTGGAACATCCGGGCAAGTCAAAAGAGGAGGCAGATCAGATCCTGCAGAACCTGATCCGTGCGAATGACGTATGGGGGATTTCTGAAGAAGGAGAATTATACCTGATTCTGTCTCAGACGGACAAGGAATCACTTCCAATTGTAAGCGGGCGGCTCAAAAAAGCCGGAATCATCACCTATGAGACCGGTATCGCCCAGATTGCACGAGGTGGAGGAGAAGTATGATTCAGATTGTAGTTGGAATAGTACTGATTCTTTTGCACATCATCTGCTGTATTCTTGTATGGGTAGGAATCTGTACTCATATTATAAATGTAAAGAAATATCTCATGTTCCCGGTCGTTTTTGTTCCGGTGTGGGGAGTTTTGTGTGTGTTGATCCTGCATTTTCAAATCTGGATACAATCAGATCAGAGAAAAGAAGTAGGCGTAGAGAAGATGAAGGTAAATGAAGAAATTTACAAAAATATCTTTCAGTCCGGGACGGAACAGGAGGGAAATATTGTTCCGCTTGAGGAGGCACTGATTGTAAATGAGCCGGAACTTCGAAGAGAGTTGATCATGAATGTTTTAAATGACAATCCAGAGGAGTATGTGGAGCTTTTGAAACAGGCGCGTATGAACGAAGACGTGGAGGTTGTACATTATGCCATCACTGCCATGGTAGAGTTGTCGAAAGAGTATGATTCAAAGCTTCAGGAGTTGGAGAGGCTTCATCAGATTTCGCCGGAAGATTCGGAAGTTATGGAGCAGTATTGCGAATTTATGGAGGAATATTTAAGCCAGGGACTTCTGGAAGAACAGATAGAACGAGTACAGAGGCAGCGATATGAACAGCTTCTGGAAAAGAAGTTAAAACATCAGGAAGATCTGCACACTTGCGTATGCATGGTCAAGAATTTGATGAAGCTTGGAGATTTTGAAAAAGCACATGAGATTTTACAAATTATAGAGAAAAAATGGCACCGACACGAAGCGTATTGGATTTTGAAGGTTCAATATTGCGTAGAACAGAAGCAGGGAGAAGAACTGAAAAGAACACTAGATAAGATGAAGAAAGAGCACATTTATCTTTCTTCAAAAGGAAGGGAGGATCTGGCTCTTTGGATCGATTCATAAAGAGTATGAAAGCATTTCCATTTAAAGGAATGTTGGTAATATGGGGAATATTCATGTTGATGGGGGCTGTGCTTTTTGCGGAACGCTCTGGCATCCATTATGAAGGAAGCAAAAGCCAGAGTGCATATCTAAGTGAGAACCAGATTGTGACGGAAAAAGAAGCAGTAAAAGAATTAAAAAAGACTTGCCTGGTCATTATGGACAGCCAGCAGGAGAGCAGCCAGCTTGCGTGGGAACAATTTGAGCGGATTTTTCAGGATATGAAAGTAGGAACAGATGTGGCAGATCTTAAGACCGATACGCTTCCAAATCTGGATTCCTATGAGACAGTGGTTGTACTGATGAGTGACCTGGAGCCATTAAAGGAAGGTATTATTGAAATCAGCAATTGGGTGAAAAACGGCGGAAGTGCCATGTTTGCCATGGCACTGCAAAAGGACACGTATGCGTCACTGATTGAGCAGAAATTGGGAATTATCTCTTCTGGATATGAAAATAGTTTTGTGGACAGCATTTATTTTGATTCGGATTTTTTGATTGGCGGAGGAAAAAGCTATGCAATCACGGATGGATTTGATTCTGCGAGACAGGTTGAGTTAAGCGAGAAGGCACAGGTCTATGCGTGGGCAAAAGAGCCGGGAGGAATTCCTTTAATATGGGAAAATGCATACGGCGACGGAAAGTTTGTAGTAGATAATTTTGGGTTATATGAAAAAGCGGTAAGAGGCTTTTATGCAGCGTCTTACAGTCTCCTGACAGATATAGGAGTCTATCCGGTGATCAATGGATCGGCCTTTTATCTGGATGATTTTCCATCACCGGTACCAAGTGGTGACGGGACATATGTCAAACGAGATTATGGGACAAGTATTCAGGAATTTTATTCGAATATCTGGTGGCCGGATATGCTGAATCTTGCATCCCAATATGGACTTAAGTATACCGGAGTGATGATTGAGAACTAT
>ENA-OUQG01001217-OUQG01001217.1-human-gut-metagenome-genome-assembly--contig:-NODE-1217-length-14255-cov-6.299577_pt1 | contig 14255 bp, 12 predicted proteins | sample MGYA00237943_ERZ548823 | MGnify/ENA primary metagenome ERZ548823 (study PRJEB26490, sample SAMN05194731) | human gut metagenome | biome: terrestrial biome; feature: human-associated habitat; material... | reverse complement strand
GTCGGCAGCGTCAGATGTGTATAAGAGACAGCTCTTAACGAAATTAGAGAAAAAGGTGGCAAGATTTATGCTGTTGGTACAACCAGCGTAAGAACTCTAGAAACAATCATGCAAACTAATGATAAATTTGTTCCAGCAAGTGGAGATACAAGCATCTTTATCTATCCCGGATTTAAGTTCAAAGGAATCGATGGGCTTATTACTAACTTTCACTTACCAAAAAGTACATTAGTAATGTTAGTATCTGCCTTCTCAAGTAAAGACAATATCTTAAATGCTTATAACGAGGCCGTTAAAATGAAATATCGTTTCTTTAGTTTTGGCGATGCCATGTTAATAAAATAAAGGAAGTGACTTATGAAAATAGAATACACACTAATTAAAAAAGAAAAAAATACCGGAGCAAGACTTGGAAAAATTAAGACAAATTATGGAACATTTGATACACCTATGTTTATGCCAGTAGGAACTCAAGCAACTGTAAAAACTTTATCACCAGAAGAACTAAAGGCTTGCGATGCTGGAATAATTCTAGCAAATACTTATCACTTATGGCTAAGACCTGGAGAGGATGTTGTAGCTAAGGCTGGCGGTTTACATAAGTTTATGAACTGGGATGGTCCAATTTTGACAGATAGTGGAGGTTTTCAAGTGTTTAGTTTAGCTAAACCAAAGGATATCTCTGAAGAAGGTGTAAAATTTAAAAATCAGTATAATGGGGATGCTCTATTTTTAACACCTGAAAAAAGTATTGAAATTCAAAATAAATTAGATAGTGATATTGCTATGAGTTTTGATGAATGTATTGGCTGGCCAGCATCTTATGAATACTGCAAAAAATCTATGGAAAGAACTCTTAGATGGGCTAAAAGAGGCAAAGATGTTTTTAATAATCCAAGACAAAGTTTATTTGGTATTGTTCAAGGTGGAGAGTATGAAGACTTAAGAAAAGAATGTGCTCTTAAATTAGCTGAAATGGATTTTGATGGGTATTCAGTAGGTGGTACTAGTGTTGGTGAAGATAAACCTACTATGTATAAAATGGTGAGTTATGCTACTAAATACTTACCAGAAAACAAAGTAAGATACCTAATGGGAGTAGGAGATCCGATTGACATCATCGAAAACGTTATTCGTGGTATTGATATCTTCGACTGCGTATCTCCAACAAGACTAGCACGTCATGGTCATGCCTTAACAAAATATGGTAAGATAAACTTAAAGAACGCTAAATATAAAGAAGACTTTACCCCAATAAGTAATGAATGTGATTGCTATGCTTGCAAACATTACACGAAAGCCTATATTAAACATTTAATTAACTGTGACGAAACATTTGGTGCAAGACTTCTTTCAATCCATAACATAAACTACCTTATAAACCTAACTAAAGAACTAAGAGAAGCCATCAAAAATGATACTCTTTTAGAATATAGAGAGGAGTTTATCAAGAACTACTATGGCGAAAAGAAATAACTTAATTCTAAGCATCTTTCTTATAACTATAAGCATATTCCTTCTGCTTGGTATCAATAAAACAATTAAAGATCATCATGATAGACAATATACAGTGGTATATAACAAAATAAAAGAAGCAGCCAAAGCATGCTATCAAAAAGCCGAATGTGAAGGTGAAATCACCCTAAAAGACTTATATGATAAAGGATACCTAGATGAAGCAATTGACCCTATAACTAAAGAGCCAATTGACTCATCGCTATGCCTAACAAAAGAAGAAAAAAATATTACGTTTTGTAAAGAAAAAGGAGAGTAATAATGAAAAATAAAGACCATTCATACATCGAATATATTGCAGTAATCATAACTGCTCTACTTATAATTGTAAGTATATTCTTAATAATATTTAATTATTTTAAAAAAGAAAAAATTAGAAAATATAGTGACTATGAAATGTTAATAACTGAAAGCACATATAAATATTTAGACAACCATAAAGATATTGTAGAGAAACTAAAAAAAGATTATGCCTATATCAATTTAAAAGTGGAAGATTTAGTAAAAGATTCATATCTAAACAATGATATTAAAAATCCTAAAACTAAAAAGTCGGCTTTAAATGATAAAATTGGCATAACCCTAGATGAATATGAAAACATCTCTGTAATATACCCATCAAAATACGATAGTGGTCTTTTCACAAAAAACATCATCAAAAACCTAAGCAACAAAGAACTAAGTTTAAAAGACATTCTAAACACAACATCACTATCTTTTGTCTATGATGGAAAAATAATAGATAACTATCTAACATCAGAAAACATAAAGTTAAAAGAAGAATATAATCTAAATGAAATTGGTCTTTATGAAATAACCTACATCTTTAAAGAAAAAGAATATAAAACAAATGTAATTGTCGTAGATGACAAAGCTCCTCTAATAAATGACATAACTTATAATAAAGAAAAATATGAAAGCAGTATAACTATAAGTGCCACAGTTTCTGATGAAGACTCAGGCCTTGCTTCATATAGTATCTCTAAAACTTGCAAAAACTATCAAAACATTACTAGTAACAAAATAGAAGGTGAAATTAACGAAAACGGTAAATGGTATATTTGCGTTAAGGACCTATCTGGTAACATGACTAAAAAAGAACTAAATATTACAAACATCGATAACACTGCCCCAGAAATAAAAATTGGTGAATTTGACGAAGAAAACAAAATAATTAAAGGTGAAATAACCGATGAAGAATCGGGTGTAGTAGCGTATGCTGTAACCAAAACCATATCTAAACCAACAAGTTGGATAATAATTGAAAATACAAAAAAATTTGATAAACTAAATTATCAAATTACTAAAAAAGGAACTTACTATATTTGGTCTAAAGATGCTTCTGGTAATACGTCAAGAAGTAAAGCAATTGACTTAAACTGGGTTAATTAAGCACTTTATCTACAATTCCGTATTCGAGTGCTTCAGAACTACTTAGATAATGATCTCTTTCTGTATCATTATCTATTTTTTTTATACTTTGACCAGTAAGATTAGCTAAAATACCATTAAGTTTTTTCCTTAAATTAAGAATTCTTTCAGCCTGTATCTTAATCTCCGTAGCCTGTCCCTGAGTTCCACCTAAAACTTGATGAATCATCACCTCAGAATTAGGCAAGATTAGCCTTTTACCCTTAGCACCATTAGCAAGAATAATTGCCGCCATACTCGCACACATTCCGCAAGCTACTGTTGAAACATCACTTTTAACATAATTCATCGTATCAAAAATACTCATTCCACTAGTAACAGAACCTCCTGGACTACTAATATAAATAAAAATATCTTCATGATTAAGTGAATCTAAATAAAGAAGTTCTGAAATAATTAAACCTGCCATATTATCATCAATTTCTCCATTTAAAAAAATAATACGACTACTAAGTAACTTCGTATAAATATCATAAATCTTCTCACCACTAATACTTTTCTCAATAATATTTGGAATTAAGACCATTATTTTTTCACCTAATACTATTTTAAATAAAATAAAAGCAAAATATACATTAAAAATAGTTTTTTTTTAAGACAAATTTTGATATACTTAACTATAGAATAACGAGGAGTGATTTAAATGTTACTAGATAGAGCATTACAAAAAAAATATCAATCTGGTATGAAATTTCTTTTATACGTTGCGGTAAGACATTTAGGTTATGAGGATATTAACTACCTTCATAGCATCGATAAAGGACTGTACTCAAAAATAATCGCACCAAGAACTTTAAACAATGAAGATATCGAAAAAATCAAAGTATATATAAACGAACTTATAAATAAAGACTTAAAGATAACTAAAAAAGTTGTAACTAAAAGTGATGCCTATACATATTATCTAAAAAAAGGCTTATATGAAAAGGCTGGCAATATCCAAAACTTAAACACGAAAACTGTAACTTTATATGAACTAAATGGGTACTACAATTACTTTATGAGTGATATGCCTCAAACTACTGGTGAACTTAAAAATTATAGAATAACATATCTTGGAAATAATATGATAGTCTTATCAACACCAGTAGATGACACAGGTTTCATCCCAGAATACATACCGCAAAATCTTATTATTAAAAGTTTTGACGAGTATACTTCTTGGATGAATAAACAAAATATAAAATATGTAGCAGATTTAAATAACATAATCTCTAAAAGTGAGATTAAATCATTTATTAAAAAGAATGATATTATAATGGATAGTACTTTAAGTGAAGCAGCAAGCGTAATCAAACATGAAGGAAAAAAACTTATCCTTCTGGGTGGTCCATCATCAAGTGGTAAAACGACTACTACGAGAAAATTATCACTATACTTATCAGCACTAGGACTTAACCCAATATACCTAAGTTTAGATGATTACTTTGTAGAACGTAAAGACAATCCTAAAAACCCAGATGGTACATACAACTTTGAATGCTTAGAAGCAATCGACTTAGAATTATTTAACACTCAAATAAATGAACTACTTGAAGGTAAAACTGTAAGCATCCCAACATTTAACTTCATCACTGGAACTAAAGAATATAAAGGTAAAGAAGTAACAATGAGAGAAAATGACATCCTACTTATTGAAGGCTTACACTGCTTAAACGAGAACCTTACTAGTAATATAGATAGTAAGGATAAAATGAAAATCTACTTAAGTCCTTTTATACCATTAAATATTGATAGACATAATCACTTGTCAACAGTAGATATGAGACTTATTAGAAGAATAGTAAGAGATAACCGAACAAGAGGTTATGATATTACTAAAACTTTAGAAGCCTGGGAAAGCGTAAGAACTGGGGAAACTAAGTACATCTTCCCATTTACCAAAGACGCAGATATGATTATTAATACGGCATACATATATGAACTTGGTGTTTTACGTGTATATATAGAGCCACTCTTATACAGCGTTCCGATGGACTCAAAATTTTATAGAGAAGCAAAAAGACTTATCAACGAACTACAGATGTTCTTCCCAATTCCAAGCGAATACATTACTGACACTAATGTACTAAGAGAATTTATTGGTGGAAGTTATTTTGAAGAAAGGTAAGCCATATGAAAAACGTTGTAAAAATAGTATTAGTAATTCTAGCATTATTTCCAGTAATCGTTAATGCTGAAATAACACTAACAGAAGATTTACTAGAACAAGGAATAAAAAGTCTTACAGAAGATTTAAAAAATAATAGTGAAGAGCAAGATTATGGTGACAACATAATCACTCTAGACAAAACAAATAAACAATTGATTATTACTACTGATGACGAAACTTTAAAATCATATTACAAAATAAATGATAATAACACCATTACATTTACTACATCTGGAAGATTTTATAAAGGAATGACATATGAAGAGTACAAAAATGCTGATATAGGTCTAGTCATGGGAATGATAGAATATGGCATCATATCGCAAATAAATAAAGTCAAAATAAAAGATTCAATGGTCTATTATGGACTTAGCATTTTACAATTTGCCTTAGGTCCTTCAACTGGCACCGGCTCATCAAAACCACCATTTATAGTTGTTCCAGATGATCAAGAAACTACGGCAGACGAAGGCGTGCAAGTCATTAAAGAAAGCGAATTCGGTCAATATTCTCTTGATTTAGCCAAAAAACAATATGCTGATTCATTTAATAAACAAGTACTGAAAGACAATCAAGAAGGTATGATTAATTCTTACTCCTATGGTTATAGTAACGATTTAAGTAAAATACCAGGTCTTATTCAAAAAGAAGATGAATTTTATATAATAGGTGAACTAACTATTAACCCAAATGCTGACTTTTCTAAACTTGTTGGCTTTGCAGATAAAATCTCCGACACACCAGACACCGACACGTCAGATAAAGATTCAGACACTAAAGATGGTAACACATCAGATAATGTAAATAAAGAAATTAAAAGTACAACTGATGAAGAAACAAATCCTAAAACTGGTATAGAAAACAATTATTTAATTTTAGGAATATCACTTATATTAGGTATATTTATGCTCACAGGTATTAGTCAAAAAGAAGTATTTAGAAAAATTTAGAAAGGTAGATAATATGAAAAAAATAGTAATTAATGGATTCGGTCGTATAGGCCGCTTAGCATTTAGAGAACTTATTGGAAGTAAAGAATATAAAGTAGTTGGAATTAATGGAAGAGGTACCAGTGAAGAGATGGCTTATCTTCTTAAATACGACTCAGCTCAAGGAGGATTCGAAGAATCATCAGTTTCATTCACTGAAGAAGGCATCATTTTTGAAGATGAACTAATTAAAACATATCAATTTGATAATCCAGAAGAATGTCCTTGGAAAGAATTGGACGTAGACTGTGTCCTAGAATGCACTGGAGCATTCACTAAATACGAAGATGCCTACAAACATATCAAAGCAGGAGCAAAACATGTTGTTATCTCAGCACCAGGTAAAGGAGATATGAAAACTATTGTCTTCGGTGTAAATGATAACGAATTAACTGGAGACGAAGAAATAATCTCAGCAGCATCATGCACAACAAATTGTCTAACACCAGTTCTAAGAGTAATTGATCACTATTTCGGTATTGAGTCAGGCTTTATGTCAACAATTCATGCTTTAACAAACGATCAAAACATCCTAGATGGTTCACATAAAAAAGGCATTACCAGTAGAAGAGGTAGAGCAGCAGTAAACAATATTATCCCAACATCAACTGGTGCTGCATCTGCAGTAGGGAAAGTACTACCTAACTTAGATGGAAAACTTGATGGCTTAGCATTTAGAGTACCAGTAGTAGATGGTTCATGCGTTGACTTAACATTAAATTTAAAAATGGAAGTCACTAAAGAAATGATTAACAATGCATTTAAATCTAATACAAATGTCGTACTAAAATATACAGATGATCCAGTAGTATCAAGTGACGTCATTGGTAATAGATGTGGTTCCCTAGTAGATGGTTCAGCAACTAAAGTATTAGATTCAAATAAACATCTAGTTAAAATAATCGCTTGGTATGATAACGAATTAGGTTACACATGCCAAATGCTTAGAACAATGATTAAACTACTAAAAAAATAAAACAAACATAAAATATAACATGATAAAAATATTTATAGGTGTAATCTTAACAAGTTACTCATTAGTATTCTGGATTATGGATTTAAACTTATTAACCATAGATAAAAATATCTTAGAATATCTATTATATTGTCTAACTCATCTAGAAACCCTTATCTTATTTTTAGGACTATACCTACTAAAAGATATAATCATAAAAAGGCCATCAAGGTCTTTTTAATTTGCCAAATATTTTATATAATAAAACTGGTGATAAAATGAATGTAGTAGAGCAAGCAAAAGAGTTTGCAATTAAAGCCCATAAAGGACAAGTTAGAAAAACGGAAAAAGATAAACCAATGATAGTTCATCTATTTGATGTTGCAAGTATCTTAAAACTATACGAATTTGATGAAAATGTCATTGCAGCTGGTTTTCTTCATGACACTCTAGAAGATACAAAAGTGGTAAAAGAAGACATCTTAAATAACTTTAATGAAGACATTCTATCTCTCATCCTAGGAGATACCGAAGAAGATAAAACACTATCTTGGAAAGAAAGAAAAACTATCACAATAAACGAAGCTAAAAACTTGGACCTAAGACACAAAGCAATTATAATTGCGGATAAAATAAGTAACCTAGAAGACATGCTAATATACTTTAATAAACTAGGAACAAAAGACTTCTCCGCATTTAATCAAGGCTTCGAATCTCAAAAATGGTACTTTGAAAACCTATATCAAAGTCTTATCTTAAATGAAGACGAAAATAAAGAATATTTTAAAAGACTAAAATCTTTAATTGACGAAATCTTCAATAACAAAGAAGACGAATTTTTAAAAAACACAATCTTTAAAAATAAAGAACAAGAATACATCGAAGTAAAAAAACTAGACGCTAAAAAATGGGAACTAGCAAAACTAAAAAGACTATTTGATATAGAGCCTTACACAATTGAATTTACCGGAACCCCTCGAACTGGTAAAACAACTCTAATAAATAATCTATACGACTTCTTTAAAAAAGGTAAATTTAAAACATCAATCCTAGAAGAATTTACTACATCAAAAAGATACAAAGAACAAATATATCCAAAACTAAAAAACGAATATAAAAATGTTGTAAATACTGAAATTCCTAAATATGTTTTAAAAGATTTAGAAGAAGAAATGCAAAAAGATTTAGATGTTATTCTTATTGATAGATCACTATTTGATCGCATTATCTGGGTTAATAGATTATACCTCAAAAATGGCATGAAAGAAGATGAATATAAAGACTATCTTAATACATACATTCCTCTAGTAAATGAGAAAATAGATGTTGTAATTGCTTTAAAAACAGATGCTATAACATCATTAAAAAGAGATTACAATGCTAATCTGTCCCTAGAAAAAAGAAACTTCTTAAATGAAGATAATGTAAATGAATACAACATTTCCTTAGACAATACTATAAAATTATTTGAAAATAAAGCATATGTTTTTGATACAACAGATACTTCTCAAAGAGAAACATCAATAGAAGTAGCCCATAAAATACTTGATAGTTATCGCAGTAGAGCACTAGACCAAGTAAAAAAGATGGTTAATTTTAAATAAAGGAATTAACTTTTGATAGAATAAAAAAGCGCAAAAATTAACTTGACACGGGGGGGGGTTGTTATATACTTTCTATAGAAAGATAGTGAGTATATATGAACCAGAGATTAAAACAATATAAAAAGATAAGAATAATTTTAAGTGTACTTTTAGTAGTAATTTTGTTAATTGGGACGTCTTTTGCTATATTCCAAAATTTTGCAAGACAAAGTGGAACTAATAATTTAGGAGCAACTAGTTGTTTTAGTGTAACATTTGAAGGGGTTAATAATGCTATTAATTTAGCAAATGATTATCCTATACCTGATAGTGAGGGTTTAGAAAGAAATCCTTATACATTTAAAGTAACTAATAATTGTAATCAGTATTTATCACTTAGTATTGGAGTAGAGACACTAAGTACAAGTGAAATACCTTCAAACTTAATTAAGGGTGTGATTGTTAAAAATGATGAGACACCAACAAGTGCATTTATTTTATCAAGTGGTAAAACTATGGAGGCCCAAAATGGTGGTACTGCATATGAATTATTATCTGAAGGCTTAGGAGCAAAAGTATCTAAAACATACGATTTAAGACTATGGTTTGATGAAAGTATGACTAAAGAGCAGGGAGCAAGTAAAAAATATCAAGGCAAAGTTATAGTAGGGGCAAGTGCTGATGTACAAGGTTCAAGAAATTTAAGAGAAGCAATACTTGCAGATAATGAAGTTAAGACGCCACTTACAACGCCAGGTAGTGAAATAAGTGCTCATACATTAGATGATGTGTCTATTGCAACATCATTTTTATCGGATGAATCACAAGCATATTATGTAACATATGGAACTGGTTGGACAACAAATGGTTCAAATTTTAATTTGACTGGTGTGTCTGTAACAAATAGTACATATGCGAATTCTTATTCTAGTTTAGTAGGTAAATATCTTGTAAGTAATATTATACACAATGCTGGTTCAACTACAGCTGGAACAAAAGTAACTACAAATGATTTGGGCAGTATATATTATGTAGTAAGTGCAACATCAAGTAGTTTTACCTATAAGGTACTTGGTTCTGTAAAAAACATAACGGAAGCGTTACTTGCACGTACTGAAGACGATGATGGGATTTCTTATTATTTTAGGGGGGGCAGTCAAAAATAATTATGTCGAATTTGCAAATAAATGCTGGCGAATCGTAAGAATTTCTGGTGATAAAACAGTCAAATTAGTGCTTCATAATGATAATACTTCAAATGTTTCAAACCCGTGCTCTTCTTCTAGTAATAGTACAACTTCAGCGTTTGCAAGATATTCTGGAACTTCATATGTAAGTCAATTTAATGAAATCTCTGATGATAATGCTGGCATAGGCTTTATGTATGGAACGCCATACTCTACTAGTTACGCTGAAACTCATGAAAACATAAATAAAAGTACGATACTTACCAGTTTAGAAAAATGGTATAATAATAATTTATTAACTTATGAAAGTAAAATTGCTGACACGGTATGGTGTAATGATAAAAGTATTGTGACAGATTTGACATATGATCCATGGGGTTGGAATCCAACTGGTTTGGGTTATGGTGAAAATGTAACTTATTATAATCCCACTAAACGATTAGTTAATGGTGGTGGTAGTACTGGTGGTACTGGTCCGAGTTTGAAATGTAATGGTACTTTAAGTAAAGTAACAACAAAGATAGGTTTATTGTCCGCAGATGAGGTAGCATTTGCTGGGTACGCATATAATTTAATTGGAGCTGGTTCTTATTTACAAGAAAATGCTACTGATGATTATTGGTGGCTGTTGTCTCCTGATTCTGATTTGGGAAATATGCCATGCGTTTGGCTTGTTATTGACGGCATGTTGCTTAATGATAGTGTGAGTGACGAAATCGGAGTACGCCCAGCAATAAGTTTGTCACCATCAATTACAGTAATCGGTTCTGGTACTTCAGAAGAACCATATGTAGTACAATAAAGTTTGTGCTTGACAAGTATGTGTTATTGGCATATAATTTATGGCATAAGCAGTTGATGAAGACGTTAATATGAAAGGTATTTAGAGAGCTTACGTTGTGGTGAAAGTAAGTATACTGGAAGTATTAAGGATCACTTCGGATGTTACTATAGGATAAGTATAGTACGGTATCTACGTTATAGATAATGAGTGTATGAAATAAGTTCATAAATTAAGGTGGTAACACGGGTTTGACTCGTCCTTAGATTATGGGCTTTTTTATTTTAGGAAGGGAGATTTTTATGGATTATAAGGAAACACTTTTGATGCCTAAGACTGAGTTTCAGATGAAGGGCAATTTACCGGAGAATGAGAAGGTACAACGTGCTAAGTGGGAAGAGATGGACTTATATAATAAGTTAAGAGAGAAGAATAAGGGAAGGGAGCCTTTTGTGTTACATGATGGGCCTCCTTATGCGAATGGTTCTATTCATATTGGTCATGCGATGAATAAGATTTTAAAGGATTTTGTTAATCGTTATGCTGCAATGAGTGGTAGGGATATGATTTATATTCCTGGATGGGATACTCATGGTCTTCCAATAGAGCAAGCAGTTACTAATAGTGGTGTTGATCGTAAGAGTATGGATAAAGCTGAATTTAGAGCTATTTGTGAAGAGTATGCTAAGAAGCAGATTGCTATGCAGATGGAAGGTTTTAAGGCTTTAAATGTTATTGCTGATTGGGATAATTATTATGCTACTTTTCAGCATGAGTTAGAGGCTAGACAAATTGAAGTGTTTGCTGAGATGGCGCGTAAAGGGTTAATTTTTAAGGGAATGAAACCTGTATATTGGTCACCATCAAGTGAGAGTGCTTTAGCTGAGGCTGAGATTGAGTATCATGATAGAAAGGATCCTTCTATATTTGTTGCTTTTGAAGTAGAGGAAGGTAATAGTGTTGTTGATAAGGGAGATTATTTAGTTATTTGGACTACTACTCCTTGGACACTTCCTGGTAATACTGCTATATGTGTTGGACCTAATTTAGAGTATTCTAGAGTACTTGTTAATGGTAAGAAGTATGTTGTTGCTGCTGATTTATTAGATTCACTTAAGGATGAGTTTGGATGGGAAAATGTAGAAGTAGTAAATAACTTCTATGGTACTGATTTAGAGTATGTTAAATATAAACATCCATTTATGGATAGAATTAGTCCAGTTGTTTTAGGTGATCACGTAACACTTGATGCAGGTTCTGGTCTTGTTCATACAGCACCTAGTTATGGTGAGGATGACTTTAATGTTGGTAAGAAGTATAATCTAGAGATGGTGTTTGGTGTTGATGATAATGGATGCTTAAATGCTGAGTCTGGTGAAAGATTTAAGGGATTATTTTTTGAGGATGCTAATAAAGAGGTTGTTAAGTATTTAGATGAGTTAGGTGTATTATTAAAGCTTAAGTTTATTACACACTCTTATCCACATGATTGGCGTACTAAGAAACCTATTATATTTAGGGCAACTGCTCAGTGGTTCTGTAGTATTGATAAAATTAAAGATGATATCTTAAATGAGATTGATAATAATATTAATTGGCTTCCTGAGTGGGGTAAAGTAAGACTTCATAATATGATTGAAGGAAGAGGAGACTGGTGTATTTCTCGTCAAAGAGTTTGGGGAGTACCACTACCTATTTTCTATAATGAAGATGGTTCTGCTATTTTAGATTATGATGTTATGATGCATGTTGCAGAGTTATTTAGAGAGCATGGTTCTAATTATTGGTTTATGAAGGATGCTAAGGATTTACTTCCTGAAGGTTATACTAATCCAGCAAGTCCAAATGGTAAGTTTACTAAAGAAATGGATATTATGGATGTTTGGTTTGACTCCGGTTCTACTCATACTGGTGTATTATTAGGTAGAAATTTACCATATCCAGCTGATGTTTATTTAGAGGGCTGTGATCAATATCGTGGATGGTTTAATTCATCATTAATTACTGGTGTAGCAGTTCATGGTAAGAGTCCTTATAAGACTTGTATAAGTCATGGATTTACTTTAGATGCTAAGGGTAATAAGATGAGTAAGAGTCTTGGCAATGGTGTTGATCCACTTAAAGAGATTAGTATTAGAGGTGCTGATGTATTACGTTTATGGGTAGCTTCTACTGATTATACTGAGGATGTAAGAATTGGTGATGAGATTCTTAAACAGGTTCAAGAGAGTTATCGTAAGATTAGAAATACTGCTAAGTTTATTTTAGGTAATTTAAATGATTTTGATCCTAATAAAGATATGGTTAGTTTTGATGAGATGAAAGAGTATGATAAGTACATGATGAGTGAACTTAATAAATATATTAAGAATGTTAGAGGTGCTTATGATAGATATTCTTATCAAGAGGTTTATAAGTATACTAATAATTTTATAAGCTTTACTTTATCTAATTTCTATTTAGATTTTACTAAGGATATTTTGTATATTGAGAAGAAGGATTCTTTAGTAAGAAGAAGTGTACAGACAGTGTTATATAATATTATTACTAAGTTAGATGTTCTTCTTGCACCAATTTTACCTTATACTGCTGAAGAAATTTATCGTTATATTCCAGGAGAGAAGAAGGAAAGTGTTCATTTATTAGATATGCCAGATGTTATGGATGTAAAGATAGATGAAGAGTTATGGAGTAATTTCTTTAAGGTTAAAGATGATGTTTATAAGGCATTAGAGACTGCTCGTAATGAAAAGATAATTGGTTCTGGATTAGAAGCAAATGTATATCTAAATCTACCTGAAGCATTTAATAATGTTAAGGAAGTTTTAGGGGATGTTATGCATCAGTTATTGATTGTATCTAAGGTAGTGTTTACTAGTGAGGAATTACCTAAGTATGATAATGTATCTGTTAAGATTGAAAGAAGTACTGGTGAGAAGTGTAATAGATGCTGGAATTATGTTGATAAATTAGAAGATGGTATTTGTCATAGATGTGCTAGTATATTAAAGGATAATGAGTAATCGTTATTCTTTTTTTTTAAATATTATGATATACTTCAGATAGAAGGGTAGTGTGAGATGAAAAAGAAGGTGTTTTTATTTGTAATTATTGTAATTGTTGTTTGTACATGTGGATATTTTTTGTGGAGTTATTTATCATATGAAAAGTTTGATGGAAGTTTTAATATAGGCACAACAGATTATATTAAGTCTTATTCTGACGGAGAATATGTAAATGTTTATGTAGATTATGAAACTTATGCGCAAATAAAGATTAAGAAGGTGTCATTTAAACTTAGATATAGTGATGGCTTAAAACTTGTTAAGAATGAGATTGTAAAGGGAAGTCAGATTACCGATTATGAAGTTAATAAAAATAAGTATACGATAAAGTTAAATGGTAATAGTATTTTAACTGATAGTTTAGGTTTTCAGTTTGTTGTATCTGATGAGACTAAGAAACTTTATGTTGAGTTATATGATATTAGTTTGATTGATAAAGATGGGATAGAGTACAAGGTTGGTAATAAGAAAACTTTACTTTATGAAGATGGTACTTTTTATAAATGTACTGATTCTGGTTATTATGGTTTAATTAATGGTAAAGATGCTGTCTCTTATACACATCTCCGAGCCCACGAGACGGACTCCTATCTCGTA
>ENA-OUQG01001215-OUQG01001215.1-human-gut-metagenome-genome-assembly--contig:-NODE-1215-length-14283-cov-4.666714_pt1 | contig 14283 bp, 12 predicted proteins | sample MGYA00237943_ERZ548823 | MGnify/ENA primary metagenome ERZ548823 (study PRJEB26490, sample SAMN05194731) | human gut metagenome | biome: terrestrial biome; feature: human-associated habitat; material... | reverse complement strand
GCGCAGCAGACCGCAAGCCTTTTGTCGGAAAAACCCGGAGGGTTTTTCGACAATCGCCGAAACCCGGACAGGCATTAAGTCTGTCCGGGTTTCTATATGAGAAAGGTAAATCGTATATCGAAGGGAAGTATCGCTCAGGAGAGAAGGAGCTTATCGTCATTTGCCTCCGTACCGCTGGCCTTGCTAAACAGGGTCAGCAGGTCGGAAACGGTGAGCTTTTTCTTTTCTTCGCCGGAGATATCCAGCACCACATGGCCCGCATCCATCATAATAAGGCGGTTGCCGTGGGCGATGGCATCGCGCATATTGTGGGTGATCATCATGGTGGTCAGGTGGTTTTCCTCCACGATCTTGTCACTGAGCTCCAGCACCTTAGCGGCGGTGCGGGGGTCCAGGGCGGCGGTATGCTCGTCCAGGAGCAGCAGCTTGGGCTTTTGCAGTGCCGCCATCAGCAGCGTCAGCGCCTGGCGCTGGCCGCCGGAGAGCAGGCCCACTTTAGCCTTCATACGGTCCTCCAGACCCAGATCCAGGTCCTTGAGCTTCTGATAGTATTCCTGCTCCTCCTGGGGGGTGATGCCCCACTTCAGGCCCCGGTGCTTGCCGCGTCGGGCGGCCAGAGCCAGGTTTTCCTGAATTTGCATGGTAGGGGCAGTACCCATCATGGGGTCCTGGAACACCCGGCCCAGGAGCGCCGCCCGTTTGAATTCGGGCAGACGGGTAACATCCTTGCCGTCAATAAGAATGGAGCCGCTGTCCACGGAGAAGGTACCGGCAATGGCGTTGAGCATAGTGGATTTTCCTGCACCGTTACCGCCGATTACGGTGACGAAATCGCCCTCGTGGAGGGTCAGACTCAGATTGTCCAGCGCTGTTTTTTCGTGGACGGTGCCGGGGAAGAAGGTTTTGGAAATGTTTTTCAGCTCAAGCATGGCGTGCGCCTCCTTTCTTATGGGCTACTTTTCCCTTCCAGTAAGGGACGGACAGGAATACGGCCACGATCAGGGCGGAAACCAGCTTCAGATCGTTGGTGTTCAGGCCCAGCTGCAGGACTATCTGCAGCACGAAGTAGTAGATCACGGCACCCAGGGATACGGCAAACATCTTCAAACCGAAGTTTTGGAAGATCTTGCCGAAGGTCACTTCACTGATGATAACGGCGGCCAGACCGATAACAATGGCGCCGCGCCCCATGCCCACATCGGCAGAGCCCTGGAACTGAGCCAGCAGGCCGCCGGAAAGGGCCACCAGACCGTTGGAGAGCATGAGACCCAGAACGATATTGGCACCGGTGTTGATGCCCTGGGCCCGGGCCATGTTGGCATTGGCGCCGGTAGCGCGAACGGAGCAGCCCCGCTCAGTGCCAAAGAACCAGTACAGAGCGACAACCGTCACGACGGTGATGACCAGCAGCAGCGCCAGGGGATTGCTGATAGACAGATCCCGTACATACCGCTGGGAAACAGCCAGATCGTACTTGTCCACGCCTACGGGCTGGTTGGCCTTGCCGCCCATGATCCGCAGATTCACAGAGTACAGGGCAAGCTGTGTGAGAATACCGGCCAGGATGGCGGGAATACCGCACTTGGTGTGAAACAGGCCCGTAACCAGGCCCGCCAGCAGGCCGGAAGCAAAGGCGCACAGCAGAGCCAGCCAGCAGTTCATGCCCCCTCGAATCAGCATCACAGCCACAGCGCCGCCGGTGGCAATGGAGCCATCCACGGTCAGGTCGGCTACATCCAGCACCCGGAAGGTGATGTACACGCCGATGGCCATGATGCCCCATACAAGGCCTTGTGCCGCCGCGCCGGGCAGCGAATTCAAAAGTGAAGTCAGGAATGCCATTTTCTTTTCTCCTCAATCTGCCGCCCTTAGGCGGCTTCGTGTAACGGGGGAGGGGACGAACGCCCCCTCCCGGCGGTTTATGTTATGGGGAATTACTCGGTAGCCAGAGCGGTGTAGTCAGCGGGAACGGTGATGCCCAGCTTCTCACAGTTGGCCATGTTGGCCTGCTTGGTTGCAGTGGGAGCGAATTCCACAGGCATGGTGGAGATGTCGGCCTCACCGGTGAGGATCTTAGCAGCCATCTGACCGGTGATCTTGCCCAGCTCGTAGTAGTCGATGGAGAGCGTCGTCACGCCGCAGCCCTTGCAGATGCCGGACTCGCCTGCAATGACGGGGGTGCCGGCGGCCAGGACCACATTGGCAATGGCCTCGGTGTTGGAGGCAGCGGTGTTATCGGTGGGGATGTAGATCACATCGGAATCGTCGCAGGCCTTCTGGGTGACGGAGGAAACATCGTTGCTGTCGGTGAAGGTGTACTCGGTGCAGGTGATGCCGGCGGCGGAGAGCAGCTTGGTCACCTCATCAACCTGGTATTTGCTGTTGGGCTCGCTGGAGCAGAAGAGCATACCCACCTTCTTGGCGTTGGGGAACAGCTCCTGGAGCATGGCAGCCTGCTTGTCCAGAGGAGCCAGGTCGGAGGTGCCGGAGATGTTGCCGCCCACAGTGCCGGTCCAGTCGGCAATCTCCAGAGCGGTGGCGTAGTCGGTAACGGAGGTGCCCAGGATGGGAATGGTGCTGGTGGCAGAGGCGGCAGCCTGGAGGGCCGGGGTGGCGTTGGCCATGATCAGGTCAACCTTGTCGGAAATGAATCCGTTAACGATGGTGGTGCAGTTGTTGGAATCGCCGGAGGCATTCTTTTCAACTACCTCCACCTTGTCGCCCAGGGCTTCCTTCAGGGCATCGGTGAAGCCCTTGGTGGCGGCATCCAGAGCCTCGTGCTGCACCAGCTGCACCACGCCTACCTTATAGGTTTTGTCGCCGGTGTCTTTGTCTTTGTTGCCGGAGCCGCAGGCCACCAGGGAAAGGGCCATTACCGCGGCAAGAACGAGAGAGATAAGCTTTTTCATGATTTTTCTCCTTTGCGTTTGATTTTGTTTGGTTGTGTTTTTTATAAAAAAGAGGCCGCTCTGTCCGAACCAGAGCGGCCTTTTCTTTATCTGCGGAAAAGAACGAAAACTCTATTTTGATACGGACGGCTTTATGAATTTGTCGCAGCAAAAGAAACCCGCAAAATAGCGAGCCATAAAGCCGTAATAGTAGCCCCGACGGGAGGCGCTGGTGGAAGAAGAAATGTTACACATATCGGGGCTCCTTTCTGCCGCGTGGCGGCGTTGTTTCGTTGTGAAAAATATAGAACTTTAAAGGCTTAAAGTCAACAGTGAAAATGCACAAAAAGATCGGAATATTTTAGATATTTTTTATAAGCACGAGACTTTTTTCTCAAATCCGGGGGCAAAATGCGAAAAACAGCGGGGGCTGTGGCCCGGCGCATAAGGCGTAATTATTCGTCGCAGCTTAACTCGTCAGCGCTGAAAAGCTGGGTAAACTGAGCCTGGCCGTATGCCTGCATCCGGCGGCAGAATTCGTCGTACTGCTCCAAAAGCTTTTCCCCCTGGGGGGTGAGTACGGCCCCGCCGCCATTTTTGCCGCCGGCGGAGGAATAGAGCAGCTTATAGCCCAGGGCATTCTCTGCGGTGCGCAGCACTGTCCAGGCCTTGGAGTAGGCCATGTTCATGGAGCTGGCTGCCGCCCGGAGAGAGTGGAGCTCCCGAACCCGGTGCAGCAGCTGTGCGATCCCCGGCCCGAATACCTTATTCTCGTCCTGATAAATACGGACGCTCATTTTGAAAATCATCGAATCCTTCATAATCAAAAAACCTGTCATTGCGAGACCGGCGCACACGCTGGTCGTGGCAATCCGCATCCCCCGTCCCCAAGGCCCCCTTGCCTAAAGGACACGAAGCACCGAAGGGGTTGCACCCAGCACTCCTTGTAAGCTATTTTTTATTTTATCAATTCTCCCGAAAAAGTCAATGGAAGGGGTTTGAAAATCCAAAATAGTTTTGCCCCCGGAGAGACGATTATGCAGAAACCATAATTTTTGTTAGGTTATCTAAATTTTTTTGTAAAAATAGTGGAGATAAACAGTGGATTCTTTTATTTTTCTATGTTATAATACAGATATTAAAATAGTGGGACAATGCTTATTCCGGCGGAATCCTATATTATTTTATATATGAAAAGGAGACATTATTATGGCCATTGATCTGAGCAAATACGGCATTCTCGGTACCACTGAGATCGTCTACAACCCTTCCTACGACACTCTGTTCGCAGAGGAGACCAAGGCAGAGCTGACAGGTTATGAGGTCGGCCAGGTCACGGAGCTGGGCGCGGTAAATGTGATGACCGGCATTTACACCGGTCGCTCTCCCAAGGACAAGTATATTGTCATGGATAAAAACTCCAAGGACACCGTTTGGTGGACCAGCGAGGGCTATAAAAACGATAACCATCCCATGAGCGAGGATGTATGGGCCCAGGTGAAGAAGCTGGCCGTCAGTGAGCTGTGCAACAAGCGCCTGTTCGTGGTGGATGCCTTCTGCGGTGCCAACAAGGACACCCGCATGGCCGTGCGCTTCATCGTAGAGGTGGCCTGGCAGGCACACTTCATTAAGAATATGTTCATCCAGCCCTCTCAGGAGGAGCTGGAGAGCTTCGAGCCTGACTTCGTGGTGTATAACGCCTCTAAGGCCAAGGTAGAAAACTTCAAGGAGCTGGGCCTCAACTCCGAGACCTGCGTGGCCTTCAACATCACCTCCCGGGAGCAGGTCATCATCAATACCTGGTACGGCGGCGAAATGAAGAAGGGCATGTTCTCCATGATGAACTATTACCTGCCTCTCAAGGGCATTGCCGCCATGCACTGCTCTGCCAACACCGACATGAACGGTGAAAATACCGCCATTTTCTTCGGCCTGTCCGGTACCGGCAAGACCACCCTGTCCACCGACCCCAAGCGTCTGCTTATCGGTGATGATGAGCACGGCTGGGACGATAACGGCGTCTTTAACTTCGAGGGCGGCTGCTATGCCAAGGTCATCAACCTGGACAAGGAATCCGAGCCCGACATCTATAACGCCATCCGCCGGGACGCTCTGCTGGAGAATGTCACCGTGGACAAGGACGGCAAGATCGACTTCAGCGACAAGTCTGTTACCGAGAATACCCGCGTCAGCTATCCCATTGATCATATTGAAAAAATCGTGCGCCCGGTCTCTGCGGCGCCCGCTGCCAAGAATGTGATCTTCCTGTCCGCCGATGCCTTCGGTGTGCTGCCTCCCGTTTCCATCCTGACTCCGGAGCAGACCCAGTATTACTTCCTCTCCGGCTTCACCGCCAAGCTGGCTGGCACCGAGCGCGGCATCACCGAGCCCACCCCCACCTTCTCCGCCTGCTTCGGCCAGGCCTTCCTGGAGCTGCACCCCACCAAGTACGCCGAGGAGCTGGTCAAGCGCATGAAGATGAGCGGTGCCAAGGCCTATCTGGTGAACACCGGCTGGAACGGTACCGGCAAGCGCATTTCCATCAAGGATACCCGCGGCATCATTGACGCCATCCTCAGCGGCGCCATCAACGAGGCTCCCACCAAGACCATTCCCCACTTCCATTTCCAGGTGCCCACGGCTCTGCCCGGTGTGGACCCTGCTATTCTGGATCCCCGCGACACCTATGCCGATGCCTCCCAGTGGGAGGAGAAGGCCAAGGATCTGGCCGGCCGCTTCGTGAAGAACTTCGCCAAGTACGAGTCCAACGAGCACGGCAAGGCCCTGGTGGCCGCCGGCCCCAAGGCGTAACCCCATCAAACCTAAAAGCGCCGGAATACCATATTCCGGCGCTTTTACCGTATCAAAAAACCCATGTCACTGGCTGTGGCAATCTGTACTCCAAGGTTTCTCTTGCCTAAAGGACGAGATATAAAAGTACCCGTGACTTCAATAAAGGAGACCCTATGATCGAACTGAAAGTCCTTATCGACGACCTGAATTATGACTCCATTGCCGAGTATCTGATCCCGGCCCTGGCCGAAAGTATGGCCCGGGACCAAAAAGGCGGCATTTTAGGCGGCGTCCTGGCCAATAACCCGGATATGCTCACCTCCATGGCCCGCACCCTCCTGGGCACCCTGAGTCAGGAAAAGCGGGACGAGCTGCTGGTGCAGCTACTAAACAAAAATAGAGAAAAACTCCTGCAAAAAGCCACCAAAGCCGCCACCGATAAAGGCATCCAAGTCAAACTCTGCGACCTGACCGCCAGGAAATTTTGACCCCCCAAAAATCAAATCCATCCGCCCGGACTTGTACTGCAAATCTTGTTGCCACCCGTAGGAGCAGACACCCCTGTCCGCCCGTTGTAAAATCTCTCAAATATGCGTAGGGGCGGGGTTCTGCCCCGCCCGATAACGGACGAATTTCCGCGTCCCCTCCGTAGGGGCCGATGCCTACATCGGCCCGCCTTACCGAACCTCTTGCGATACTCCGTAGGGCGGGCTGCCCTCATCCCACCGCCCTTTAACCCACCGCACTCCATGTAAAAAACCCTGTCATTGCGAGACCGGCGCACACGCGGGTCTCGCAATCCGCATCCCCCATCCACAAAAAAATCCGGCCCCACCGGGCCGGATTTTTTAGAGGCTGTCGGAAAAAACCTCCGGGTTTTTCGACAGTCTTAGTTACTTCTTCAGCGCTTCCACGCCCTTGCGCAGGGCGGCCACATTTTCCTCCGTGGTGGCCCAGCTGGCGGCGAAGCGGATAGCGGAGTGGGTCTCGTCCACCCGCTCCCAATACTCATAGCCGAACTCTTTCCCCAAGACGGCCAGCTCCGCATCGCTCATAATGGGATACTGCTGGTTGGTGGGGGAGTTAAAGAAGAAGGGATAGCCGTTGTCCTCGAAGATGGCGTGTATTTTCTTTGCCATTTCGTTGGCGTGGCGGGAGATTTTAAAGTACAGGTCATCGGTAAACAGGGTGTCGAATTGCAGACCCAGCAGCCGGCCCTTAGCCAGCATACCGCCCCGCTGCTTCATCATGAAGCGGAAGTCCTTTTTCAGCGCCGGGTTCATCACCACCACGGCCTCGCCGAACAGGGCGCCCACCTTGTTGCCGCCAATGTAGAAGATGTCGCACAAACGCGCCACCTCCGGCAGTGTCAGGTCGCAGTCGTCGCAGGTGAGTCCGTAGCCCAGCCGTGCCCCGTCGATAAACAGCGGCAGAGAGTACTTTTTGCACACCTCGTACAGCTCCGTCAGCTCCGCCTTGGAGTACAGGGTGCCGCCCTCAGTGGGCAGGGAGATATAGACCATACCGGGCATGACCATGTGCTCATAGTCGGGGCTGAAGTGGTGCCAGTTATAATAGTCCTCTACCTGCTTCGCGGTGATTTTACCGTTGTCCGTGGGAAGGGTCAGCACCTTATGCCCGGAGGACTCGATGGCGCCGGTTTCGTGGCAGTTTATGTGGCCGCTGGTGGCGGAGAGCACACCCTGATAGGGGCGCAGAACAGAGGCAATCACCGTGGTGTTGGTGAGGGTGCCGCCCACCAGGAAATGCACATCGGCGTCCGGGGCCTGGCACGCGGCCTTGATCTTCTCCCGGGCGGCGGCGCAGTATTCATCCTCGCCGTAGCCCACGGTCTGTTCCATATTGGTCTGCATCAGGCGCTCCATAATGGCGGGATGTGCGCCCTCCAGGTAGTCGCTGTTGAAATAGATCATCTGTGATTTCTCCTTTCAGTTCCTCTGACGGTATTTTACCGCAAAAAACAGGCACTGTAAATGGGGAATTTCAGTTTGCCGAAAATCCAATTTCCCTGTGAGAAAAACCGCCGCTTGCCAAATCTGCGAAAATCGTTTATACTATGAATTACCAGAGCCGGAAAGGAGGCTGCGCCATGAAGAAGAAAACAGCGAAAAATGTACTTTATTATGTTGTGCTGGCCGTGTTGGTGGCCGTTTTCTGCTTCTCTGCCTATAAGATATACAGCTATTACGCGGAAAAAAGGGAAAGCACCCGCCTCAATGAGTCTGTGGCCCGGGAGTATACCATTCGCAAAACCGGTCAGGCTAAGGAGGAAGAGGAGTATTTCCAGGTAGATTTCGACCAGCTCTGTCAGCAGAATTCCGATGCTGTGGCTTGGCTCTATCTCAAGGGCACCCCCATCAACTATCCGGTGCTTCAGCACGATGACAATGTTTATTATCTGGACCATCAAATCGACGGCTCCGTAAACTCCAACGGCAGCATTTTCATGGACTACCGCAACGCTCCGGACTTTTCCGACCGCAATACATTGATCTACGGTCACCATATGCGCACGGGCAATATGTTCGGCAAGCTGGTGAATTTTAAGAGCAACAGCTACTATCAGCAAAACGACCATATGTACCTCATGACCCCCCAGGGCACCTATCGCCTGGACCTGCTGTGCGGCGCAGTGGTGGATCCCACCGACCCCATCTACTCCGTGGACCCCACTCCGGAGGCTCTCAGCGCCTGCATGCGTAAGTCCACCTTTCAGACCAAGCTGGACCTGCCCTCGGAGGATGCCAGACTTGTGACCCTGTCCACCTGCAGCTACGAGTTCGAGGATGCCCGCTACATCGTCATCGGTGTCCTGACCCCTGTGCCCGATGCGCAGACCTGACACAAAGCAAAGAAATCCACACTGTCCGATGAAAGACAGTGTGGATTTTTCATATGCAGACTGGCTCAGACCATGATCCCCGTGCGGTTCTTGCTTTGGGCAATGAGGCGGTTCAGCCCCTTGGCCGGGCGGTACAGCGCCAGCCCCAGCACCGTGAACACGACCAGGAAAATGAGCAGGATCCCCAGATCCTTCCAGTAGTTGGTGCCGTAGCTCCCGGCCACGCACTCCCGCATGGCATCCATAGCGTAGCGGAAGGGCATGTAGGGGTTCAGCTTCTGGAAAATCTCCGGCAGGACCTCCACCGGATAGGTGCCGCCGGCACCGGCCACCTGCACCACCAGCAATATCACATCCAGGGCCATGCCGATGTTGTCCAGGGCAAAGACCATGGCGTAATTGATAAGGGAGAATACCAGGCCGTTTACACAGGCGGCCAGCAGGAATTTCCACGGATACAGGCATTGGATCTGCACATACAGCAGGTCTCCTGCGGCCACAATTACAGCCTGGGCCAGGCCCACCAGCAGGAAGATACCGTAGCGTCCAAAGAAATGGGCAGCCAGGGAGGGCCGCTCCAGCTCGGGCCGGGGCTTGTAGCCCACCTTCAGGAAGGTGGCACACAGCAGGGTGCCCACCCACTGGGCCAGCACCGTATAAAACGGAGCCATAGCTGAGCCATAGGTGGCGATGGGGTAGGTGTCCACCGTCTCCATGGCCACAGGGGAGGCCAGGTATTCCGCCAGGCTCTTTCCGTTCCCCTGGAGCAGATCCGTAAGCTCCTGTGCCGCCTTGTCTCCGGAGAGATGCTCCAGGAGCTTGTCGGCGGTGTCCAGAGCGCTGCTGACGGAGCCCAGGCCCGACCGAGCCTGCAAAAGCCCCGTCTCCAGAGACGAAAGCTGGGTGTTGAAGTCGGTGATGGCCTGTCGGATGGACACACTCACCGAGTCGGTCCCGGCCAGGAGCTGGGCCGCTCCGTCCAGGGTCTGCTGCAGGCCCTGAAGCTTCTGCTGCACCTGCTGGGTGGTCTCCTGGCTCACCAGCTCGGAGAGACTGCCTACAGCCTCCTGGGCCTGGGCTGTCACCTGGGAGGCAGTCGCCAGCAGGGCGGCGGCCTCATCCAGCTTGGCATCTGCCACGCTCTGCACCGTCTCCAGGGCCCGGCGCACGCCGTCAAGCTGCCCGGCCAGGGCTTCCAGGGCCTGTGCTGCCTGGGTGGCGCCCAAGGCCTGCAGCTGCTGGGACATAGCCCGGCACTGCTGCGATAGAGCCGCAACGGACTGGATCTGCCCCGTCAGCTTTTCCCGGGTATAGGTATGGAAGTCGTCCAGGGATTGGCTGGCCTTGTTCAGGTGTGTCTGAATGTCTCCCAGGACAGTGGAGACGGCCTCCAAAGCATCCCGGGTGGCGGCGTTGGTCTTGTCGATAAGGCTGCCGGTGCCGCTGAGGACGGTATTGGCGTCGCCCAGAAGGACTCCGGCGGAGGTAGCTGCGTCGGCGGCGTCACTGGTAAACTGGTAGGCGCAGGTGAGGATGGTCTGGGCGGTGTTATTAAGCCCCGACAGGGCATCCAGCGCCGTGGCCGCCGTACCCAGCTGCCCCCGGATGGATTGACTGGCCGATTGCAGCTTGGCAATCAGCGTAGGCCCGTCCACGCCCATAGAGCTGAGGAAGTGGGCAAAGTCCGCCAGGTAGCCGGTGATAGTCTCTATAAAGGTGGTGTTCACCTGCTGCTGCACGGCGGTTTTCGCCTTGCCGGTTATTTTGGGGGCAATGGCGTTTTTCTTGTCGTTTTCGTAGTAGTGCAGCTTAGGGTTTACACTGCCGCCGGAGAGGGAGTCAAAAACATCCTGGGTGAAGTCATCGGACACCACCAAAACCGCATAGCAGTCGCTCTTTTCCAGGAGCGTCATGGCCTCGTCCTTGCTCTCGGGAAACACCCAGCCGATGGTGTCGTTGGCCTCCAGGGCCTCCAGAATCTTATCGCCGATGTTCATTTCCAGGCCCAGGAGGCTTCCACCCTTGTCCTCGGACACCACCGCCACGGGGATACGGGAGGTGGCGTCGGGGCCGTAGGGATCCCAGTTGGAAAAAATATTAAACCAGGCGTACAGGCACGGCACCACGCACAGACCCAGCAGGATCACAATGGACACGATGCTGGCGGTGACCCGGCGCAGGTCGCCCCGGAAAATAGCTCGAATGGATCTCATTTTTCCCCCTCCTTTTCCTCTGCCGCCGTAAAGGAGCGTATGTACAGGTCCAGGTGCTGGGCATTGGCGCGGATGGTCTCCATCCACTCAGGGTGGGCGGTGTGTGCGTAGGAGCACAGGGCAAAGTAGCTGTGGCAGCCGCAGCGGGGGATGTAGTCCTCCACCTGAGACAGCAGGGAAACGCTGTTCTCCGCTGCCGGACGGGCCGCTGGGGCGGGCTTGTCCTTCGCCGGGGCCTGAACGGGAGCCGCAGGAGCCACCGCCTGGATCATAGACGCTTTATCCTCCGATACATGGGGCAGGGGAGAGGGCTCTTGGGCGGTCTCCTCGGGGCCGCCCGGCTCCTCCGGACCCACCCGCTCAATGCGGCTGCCGTACTTGGCATCCAGCCGCTCGTAAGCCTCCAGCAGCCGACGGGGCGGCTCCAGGGAGAGTAGGTCGTCGAATTGCTTCTCCGTCTCCAGGGCCTCCCGCATCTTTTTCTGAATGGAGTCGTCTATGTATGCGATCCAAATGAGGTACCCCACCAGGACGAACATACAGAATATCCAGATCAGCAGGAACGCCACCCGATTGCTGTCCGTGAGCCGCCGGGCCAGCAGCAGCACCACCGGCAGCACCAGCATGCACCACAGCCCTCCGCGAATACGCTTTTTATTGCTGCTGTGCAGCTCCTGAACGAAGGACAGAAGCTGGTCATAGAGCCTTTTATACTGCTGATTATTTTCACTCATGCAAACTGTCCTCCTTTCACATCAGTTCCGTTTCTTCCAGCTTTTCGCTGACGAAGTGGTTGGTGCCGATGAAGGGCTTGCGCACCAGCAGACCGATGCAGAATGCCAGCACCGCGAAGATCAGCAGCTCCAGCAGATACACCGCATAGTCCATCTCATAGGTGCCGCAGATAGCCTCGCGCATAGCGTTGATGGCATAGGGGAAGGGGAAGAAGCGGTAGATCTTCTCAAATATCTCCGGTAGGATCTCAATGGGATAGGAGCCGGAGGACCCGGCGATCTGCACCACCATCACCACCACCACAATAGCCTTGCCGATGTCCCCGAAGGAGACGGTAAGGGAGTAGATCAGTGTCACGAAGGTGAACGAGGCCAGCCCCGCCGCCAAAAACAGCATCCCCGGGTGCAGACACTGGCACTTCAGCAGGTAAATGTCCCCCAGCACAATAACCGCAGCCTGGAGCTGTCCTATGAGCAAAAACAGGAGCAGACGGCCAAAATAGCACTGGTTGTCCGTGGCCGTGGGGAACTTTTTCCGGTCCGGATGGACCTGTATCAAGGCCACCAGGATAACGCCGCCCACCCAAATGGCCAGCACCGAGTAAAAGGGCGTCATGGCGGTACCGTAGTTTTTCACCGGGTACACCGTCTCCGACTCCACCTCCACCGGGGAGGCCAGGAAAGCACCGAAGCGGCTGGCGTCGCCGCTGAGGGCGGTGTCAAGCTGATGCAGCAGGTCGGAGCTGGAGCAGGCGGCAGCCAGCTTACTCAGCTCGTCCATGCGGTCGGCCAGACCACCCAGCACCACCTGCAGGCAGCCCAGGGCGGCCACTGCATCGTCCTTGCTGCCCTGCACCGCGTCAATGGCCGGAACGATGTCCTGCTTCATGGTCTCCATGGCCTTTAGAAGCGGCTGCACATCCGTGGCGGCGTTCTTCACGCCTCCGGCAATTTGTTCCAGGTCGGCGCGTATTTCGCCTGCTGCCAGTTTTTCAAGACTCGGCATAGCCTCCAGGCAGGTCTCTATCTGCTCATTGGAGACGGCTTTGTCCTCTATTACCGTACGAATTTGCTGCAGGTGCAGCTCCGCTGTGTCCAGCAGCGTCAAGGTTTGGCTCACCCCGTCCAGGCGGCTCAGATGGGCCAGAACGGAGCGGATGTTCTGCACTTTCGTCTGGGCGTCCTTGGCTGCCTGGGCCGCGTCGGTGAGGGCCGCTTGGTCGCCCTTGGCCGCCTGCTGCAAGGCGCTCTCCAGATCCTCGAGAGAGCCCGTCAGAGCGCTGGCGGCCTGCCCGGACTGCTCCTGCACCTGACTTAGGAGGGCGGTGCTGTTTTCGATTTGCTGCTGCCAGGTGTCGGCCCCCTCAAAGGTCAGCCCGCCCCCCTGGGTAAGCTGGTCCAGGGCCACGCTGTCACCCAGGATGTTCCCGATGACATTGCTGTATGTCCGCAGCTTAGCCCCCAGTGCCGCAATGTGCTGGGATACCTGTCCGGCGGCCTGGGCGATGTTGGCCGAGCCCGTCAGCTCGGTGGTATCGCTGTAAAGCTGGGAGAACAGGTTCCCCAGGTACTTGGCCCGCACATCCTGCTGCAGGGAGGTCACAGCGGTCTGGGTGATCTTACTGGCCACGGCGTTTTTCTTGCCGTTTTCGTAGTAAGTCATACCGGCCCCGCCGCTGGAGACGGCGGTGGAGAGATCCGTCATTCTTGCCGTGAAGTCCTCGCTGAGGATCACAGCGGCATAGGTGTCCCCGGCATATACGCCGTCAATGGCCTCCTGCACGGAGTCTGTCACGATCCAGTGAATGGTGGTTTTGGCGGCTAAGTCGTCCATGACCTCCTGCGCCATGTTCACATAGGAGCCGTCGTCCAGGGTCACGCCCGGGTCGTCCGAGGCCACGGCAATGGCAATGTTTTTGGTGCTGCCGTAGGGGTCGGTATTGGCATAGATGTTGAACCAGGCGTATAGCGCCGGGAGAATGCAGATGGCCAGCATGATAACAATGGCGAAAAACTGCCGCCCCACGGCGCGAAGGTCGTTTATGAAGATGTTAAAAATCTGCCTCATAATAGCCTCCTTGGTTGTCATAACACCCATTTTACCATATTTTTTTCTCCCGTCAATCCTTATTCTATGGAGGCAGACCGGTTGTATATTTGTGCAGAATATGATATAGTAGACCCGAAAAAATCATTGTGCGGCAGAGGTACGATATGGAACGCATACAATTGCAGGATAATAAGAGAGACCTGGCGGTGCTGGTGGGCCTGCGCTCCCCGGTGCTCCGGGAGGACAGCACCGACGAGGAGAGCCTGGAGGAGCTCTCCGCCCTGGTGGAGACCGCCGGGGGTCAGGTGGTGGGGAGCATCCTCCAGAGCCGGGATAAGCCCGACCCTCACAGCTTCATCGGCGAGGGCAAGGTGGAGGAGGTCAAGACCATGGTGACCCTGGAGGGCGCCACCCTGGTCATCTTCGATAACGAGCTGTCGCCCTCTCAGATCCGTGTACTCACGGAGCTTTTAGGCGTGCAGGTCATTGACCGCAGCGGACTGATTCTGGACATTTTCGCCCAGCGGGCCAAGACCAAGGAGGGGTGCTTGCAGGTGGAGCTGGCCCAGTATCAGTACCTGCTGCCCCGGCTTATCGGTATGTGGACGCACCTGGAGCGTCAGGCGGGCACCAGCGGCAAGGGCCCCATCGGCTCCAAGGGCCCGGGCGAGACGCAGCTGGAAACGGACCGCCGCCACATCCACCGCAAGATCGACAAGCTCAAGGAGGAGCTGGAGGAGGT
>ENA-OUQG01001208-OUQG01001208.1-human-gut-metagenome-genome-assembly--contig:-NODE-1208-length-14322-cov-6.038480_pt1 | contig 14322 bp, 9 predicted proteins | sample MGYA00237943_ERZ548823 | MGnify/ENA primary metagenome ERZ548823 (study PRJEB26490, sample SAMN05194731) | human gut metagenome | biome: terrestrial biome; feature: human-associated habitat; material... | reverse complement strand
CTCTGTACGACAAAATACAGCCTGACAACGCGGAAAAATCTGCCGAACGGCAGGCTGACCATCGTGCAGGTCAGTGATGTCCACCCGCGCGCCTGTGCGGCGATGGATCACACCCGCATCCCGGAGCTGAAAGCAAAAATCGAGGCGTGCCGTCCCGACCTGCTTGTGCTGACCGGCGATATTTTCGACGAGTTCACCGAGCCGGAGGAGCTGGACGCCTTCTGCAAGCTGTTTGGCGAGCTGGACGCGCCGCTGGGCAAGTATTACGTCCTCGGCAACCACGACCTGTTCCACCACTGGCGGGAGCCGAGCTTTGGCCGCGCGGATCTGGAGCGCGGGTTCGCCGCCGCGGGCGTGCGCATCCTGGAGGACACGTCCGTCCTGCTGCCCTGCGGTGTGCGCGTCGTGGGCCGCAAGGATTATCTGTACACGAACGGCAGCCGCTTCACGGCGGCGCAGCTTATGCCCGGCGGCCCCGACGACCACTACACGGTCTGGCTCGACCATGAGCCGCGGGACTTTAAGAACGCCGCCGCAGCGGGGGCAGACCTGATTTTGAGCGGCCACACCCACGGCGGGCAGGTCTGGCCTGCGGGTGCGGTGGGCATGGTTGCCAAAAATGAGCGCAACTACGGCAGAAAGCACATTGCAGACCATTGCGATGCCATCGTCAGCGGTGGCACGGGCACCTGGGGCTACAAGTTCCGTACCCAGGGCCGCACGGAAATTGTCTGCGCGGAAATCACTACCGAAAGGGAAAACTGATTTATGAACGAACGCGAACGCCTGAGCAGCCGCTTGGGCTTTATCATGCTGTCGGCGGGGTGCGCCATCGGCTGCGGCAACGTCTGGAAATTCCCCTGGATGTGCGGCCAGAATGGCGGCGGCAGCTTTATGCTGCTCTACATCCTCTGCCTGCTGGTGCTGGGCCTGCCCGTCATGGTCATGGAGTTTGCCGTGGGCCGCGCCGCCCAGGCCAGCCCCGTTACGATGTACCAGCGCCTGGAAAAGCCCGGCCATAAGTGGGGTGTATTCGGCGTCGTCAGCCTCATCGGCAACATTGCCATCATGGCGTTCTACACGGTGGTCACGGGCTGGATCTTGTACTATTTTGTCAAGTTCCTGACCGGGCAGCATGCGGATTTCGGCTTTGCGCAGATGATCGCCGACCCCGGGCTGAACGTGACCTATCTGCTTGTGGTCCTTATAGCGGCGTTTGTGCTGCTGAGCTTTAATTTGCAGGGCGGGCTGGAGCGCGTGACCAAGTACATGATGAGCGCGCTGCTGGTGCTGATGCTGGTGCTGGCCGTGCACAGCCTGACGTTTGCCGGTGCGGCGGAGGGGCTGCGGTTCTACCTTGTGCCGGATTTCTCGGCCATTGACGGCGGGGTCATCGTGGCGGCCATGAACCAGGCGTTTTTCTCGCTGTCCGTCGGCATGGGCGGCATGGCGATCTTCGGCAGCTACATCGGCAAGGATCACGCGCTCATGGGCGAGTCGCTGCGGGTCATTTTTCTCGATACGTTCGTGGCCGTGCTGGCGGGCATCGTCATCTTCCCGGCGTGCTTCACCTACGGGCTGGAGGTCACGGCAGGCCCCAGTCTGCTGTTTGACACGATGGCGGGGGTGTTCGGCAATATGGCCGGGGGCCGCTGGTGGGGCGCGCTGTTCTTCCTGTTCATGGTGTTTGCGGCGCTGTCCACCGTGCTGGGCGTCTGCGAGAATATCCTTGCCATGGTGCGTGAGCTGACCGGGTGGAGCCGCCCGAAGGGCTGCGTGGTCTGCGGCGTCGGTATCTTTCTGCTGGCGCTGACGACGGCGCTGGGCTACAGCGTGCTGCACTTCCAGCCGTTTGCGCCGGGCAGCGCGTGGCTGGACTTCTGGGACTTCATCGTCAGCAACAATGTGCTGCCGCTGGGGTCGCTGGTGCTGGCGCTGTTCTGCTGCAACCGCTTTGGCTGGGGCTGGGACAATTTTGTGGCCGAAGCCAACACCGGCAGGGGCCTGAAGGTCCGCCCCTGGATGAAGCCGATTTTTAAGTATTTTGTGCCGGGTGCGATTTTGTTTATTTATATTTACGGCATGGTTACGTTTCACTGGCGGTAAAAAGGAAAAAGTCCTGTCTCCGGGAAAGGGAGGCAGGACTTTTCGGTTTTATGCTGGGATAAGCGGGCAGAGCCCGCGAGAAAGCCTCCTCACGAAGTGGGGAGGTGGCCGAGTAAAACGAGGCCGGAGGGGCTCTGCCCGTTTGCGGGTGCTACGACACCTTGCGGAAGTAATTTATCAAAATACTCTTGATATAATTATACCGCCGCGCGTAGCTGTTCTCGACACGGATCAGCTCAAAGCCGTGCTCGCGGCAGATCTGGTCCTTCTTGCGGTCACGGCGCTGGACGGCGGGGTCGTCGCGGTGCTCGCGGCCATCCAGCTCGATGGCTAAAATCGGCATCAGGCGGCGGCCCTCCCGCTGGTAGACGACGAAGTCGAACCGCCCGGTGTAGAAAAGGTCGGCACAGCCGGGGTTATCCTCAAACACCTGGGCGATGGGCACCTCCTTGCGGACCGTGCAGCGGCTGCCGTCCAGAAAGGCGTTGTCCAGCGCGTGGTTCAGGTTCTCCAAAAAGGCATCCTCGGTCTTGGTGCTGTAGGGCTTGATGCCCAGCGCACGGCTGGCGGCGGGCTTCTCGGTCACCTCGGACTGGCCGTTTTTGCGCACGTACTGCACCAGCTCATAAATATCGTCGTCGGTGCTGTCGGCGTGCAGGCGGTCCAGCGCGGCCTGATTCGAGAGGATGACCAGCTGCTCCCGCGCGCGGGAGGTCGCCACGTTGATGAGCTCCTTGTTCGTTTTCAGCCAGTCGTAGGTGTGCGGGCGGGTCTGGTCGGTCAGCGCTAAGGAGAAGATGACCACGTCCTTCTCGTCGCCCTGAAAGGCGTGCACCGTGCCGCAGGCGGCGTTCTCAAAGTGCTTCGCGCGCAGCATGGCCTCGATGGCGGCGCGCTGCTTCGCAAACGGCGTGATGATGCCCACCTGCTTGTCCGGGTGCGCGGTCAGGTATGCCTCGATGCGGCGCACCTCCTGCGGGGCGGTGTTTTTCTCGTCGGTGGTGTCGTTGGGCACGTCCACATAGACGAGCGGCGTGGGGTCGGTCTCGCGGCTGGCAATGTGCAGCTTGTGGTTGTAGTATTTGCGATTGTTGAACTCGATGATCTTGGGGCTGCACCGGTAGTGGTAGCTCAGCAGTGTCTCGTCGCTGACGGCGTCGCAGGCCAGAAAGCATTTGTAGATGGAGTTTTCAATGTAATCGTACTCCTGCGTGACGCCGTAGCGGCGGCGCAGCGTGCGGTTGTCGGCGGGGTCCAGCAGAATGACGGGCGAGAGCTGCTGCGGGTCGCCCACAAGCATCAGCGACGCCCCGCGCAGGATGGGCACAAGCGACATGGCCGTGTTGCACTGGCTGGCCTCGTCCATGATGACCATGTCAAAGCTCGGCTCCGGGTCGCCCAGGCGGTGGGCGGAGATGCAGGTCGTGGCCACGATGGGAAAGACGCGCAGCAGCTTTTTCAGGTTCTCTGGCTCGGAGATGTACTTGTTGAACTGCGCGACGCGCTCTTTGTCGGTGTCGGGGCTGTGGACAATTTCCATCAGCTCGTCATATTTCGGTTCTTCCAACCGGCGGATGCACCGGGCCGAGGTGTAGTAGAGGTAGCGCAGCAGCTCGTCCTCGTTGCGGTCCAGCAGAGCCAGCGCGTCGGCAGAGTCGATGCTGCCGTAGGCGGCCAGCTCACGGTCCACCTGCGGCAGCTGCCCGGCCTGCAGCTCGTACTGGAAGTTCATCTGACCGCGGGCGTCCAGCAGACGCCGGATGGTCTCCCGCCGCTCCCGCAGATCAAGGATGCGCTCATACCGCTCGAGCAGGGCGGTCAGCTGTTTGGCGCGGGCCGTGCGGTCCGCGTGGTTTTTGTCCAGCAGCCGCTCCGGCACGGGGATTTTTTTGCACTGCTCAAACAGCTGGTCGATGGTGCGCAGGGCCTCGGCGGTCTTCTCGTTGTTGCCAAGGCGCAGGATCGGGAACGGCACGGTCTGGCCGTGGTAGGTGACGGCCTGCAGCTTTTCCACAACGCCGTCAATGGGATGGTTGTTGTAGCTGGAAAAAAGCACCGTGCGCTCGTTGAAAAACGCCGTCGTCAGCGTGTTGACGATGGTGTTGGTCTTGCCGGTGCCCGGCGGGCCCTGCACGTAGGCCAGCGGGTAGCGCATGGCGTTGTTGATGGCCAGCAGTTGGTCCAGATTGACCTTGTTGTTCAGCAGCGCCAGCGGGTAGGACTTGCGGCGGCGCGGCTTGGCGGTCATCTCGCCGAAGAAGGCCCGCAGCGGGGCGGTGGCCGTCTCGCCGGAGGGGTCCTCGAACATAGTAAGGATGCCGCGGTACTCATGCTCCAAGTCCACGGGGCAGTCGCGGCTGATGGCGACGAGGTAGGGCAGGTCATCGACCCGCACCCGCGGGTTGCTGCGGGTGATGCGGTCCTTGATGGTCTCGGCGTGCTTCGTGAACTCGTCCAGCAGCGTATAATCGTCGGCATCCAGAAATTGATGGATGCTCAGCTTGCTGCCGTTGACGGTGAACTCCCGGCAGATGACCGGCTCCGGCTCGGCCCGCAGGGCGCGCTTTTTCACGTCGAGCCGCAGCGGGCGGTAGGCCAGCACGTACAGCCCCTGCCGGGTGTCAATACTGATAAGGTTCAGCCCCAGCGTGGGCAGGCTGGGGCGGGCGGCGTTCTGGCGGCGGTCCTCGACCCGGCGCTGGAACCGGCCCACCAGCTCACGGAACTGGTCGTCGGTCAGCTCCAGCGTGTCCTCCTTATAATCGGCAAAGCAGTCGGCGTCAATTTGATGGATCAGGCTGTAGTTGGACTGGTAGGGCGTGGCGTCCAGCCGGTTGCAGGCGGCCAGATAGTCCAGCACCCGCAGGTTGGCGGCGTTGTCAAACAGCGCCGCGTACCGCCCGGGGTTGTCGCGGATGTCGTCGATGAGCGTCTGGTTGACGGGGCACCACGAGCCGTCCACGACCTCGGCGGTCTGGATGCGGTCAATGCTGATATGGTCGAGCGCCTGCACGCTTAATTTGCCCAGATGCAGCCCGTCAACGTTCAGGGTGCGGGTCCTGGGGTTCAGCCCGCGGATAGCGACCCAGTATTTGGTCTGCTGGGTCTGTTGGTTTTTGTATTCAATGCTCAACCACCGCCCCTCATGAATGGCACGGAAAATCGAGCGCGTGATGTTGTTCAATTTTCCGCTCCTTTCGGGTCGTGGCTTTCTTGCCTCCCACTGCGAGGGAGGTGGCCAAGGGCATTTTACTTCGACAAGCGCCGGTATTCCAGCGGGGTCAGGCGGAACTGGTCGTAGAACGCCTGGGCAAAGCGGCCCTGGCTCTCGTAGCCGACCCGGGCGGCGATGTCCTGCACCCGCTGGGGGGTCGTGCGCAGCAGCTCGGCGGCTCTTTCGAGCCGGCGGCGGCGGAAGTAGGCGAGATACCCCTCACCCAGCACGTTCTGGCAGTACAGCTTGAAGCCGCTCTCGCTCAAACCAAAATGGTCGGCCAGCTCACGGGCCGGGCGGCGGACCGAGAGGTCCTGCAGAACCAGCGTCTCGGCCTCGCGCACGCATTCGACCTGCCGCGCGGGGCAGCGGGCCGTGTCGGCCTCGTCGGGCAGGCGCAGCAGCTCATACAGCAGCCGCACGGCGGCATAGCGCAGCTCGCCGGGGGCGGCGTAGGCGGCGTCGTCCCAGACCTCGTCCACAATGGCCGTGATGGCGTCGCTCATCGGGCAGCAGTGGACGCCGCCGCGGCAGAAATAATCCGCGATGCCGCCTATTTCCAGCCCCATCAGCGTCAAAAAGCTGTCTGCCTGCACGGCGTCGGGGTCAATGAAAAGCTGCAGCGCCTCGTACTGGCTGCCGGGCAGGTAGAAGTCTGCACCGGGCACAGCAAAGCTGACGGCGGCATGCCCCTCCGTCACGATGGCATATTGTGCGCCGTCCGGGATGGCGCGTCGTCCGCTGCGGCAGAAATCAAAGACGAGCAGCCGCGGCCAGTCCAGCGGGGGCGGGCAGAGCGGCGCGTCCAGCCGGGTGAAGCAGAGCTGCACGCCGGGTGCAAGCTCCCGCCGGTCAAGCGGGGCTGCGGGAATGAGGTTGTCTGTTTTCATGGTTGGTTATACAGTAACTAAATATTTTGAATTCTTGAAAAACTGCGCGCAAAATTCCGATACTGAAATGCACTGAAACAGCCACAAAAGCCGAAAATGTGCGGATAGAAAACTGCTAAAAAGGCAAAATGTGCGAAATCGGAAAATTGGCAAAATAAGGGAAATACGTGCCAAAAAACCAAAAAAATCAGTCTGTGACCGGCACATCCAGCCCGAACTCCTGCGGGCGGAAGCGGGGACAGACGTTCTCGGTGATGCAGATGACCGAAGCAGCAAGACGGCTGCCGATCTCGCAGGACTCTGCCAGCGTTTTGCCGTAGGTCAGGCCGATGACCGTGCCCGCAAAGAAGGCGTCGCCCGCACCGGTGGTGTCCATGACATCCACCTTTTTGGCAGGCACGATGCCGCAGCTGCCGTCTGCACAGGCGTATACCGCGCCCTGCCCGCCCATGGTAACCACCATGCTGGGAATGTTGGCGCTGCGCACGTTGCCCGTGAGCACCCGGCACATCTCTTCCGGGGAGAGGTGGTCGTAATCATCCGAGAACAGCAGCCCGGCCTCCTGCTGGTTGCAGACGAAACAATCGATCTGCTGCAAAAAATCCCGCCGCTCCATGGCGATGCTCATGTTGGAGACCACGGCAAACACCTTTTTGCCGTACTTTTTGGCGTAGCGCAGGGTCTGCTTCACCGTTTCTTTTTCGAGGTCCAGCTCCAGTGCAATGGAATCGCAGTCTGCAAAAATGGCATCGCCCTGCTCCTGCAGAAGGCCGGTCAGCGGGGTGGTGTCCGGCCGCTTGGAGATGGCGGCGTGCACATCGCCGTCGTTGTCAAAAATGGCCAGCCATGTGCCCATGCCGTCCGGCTTTTTCTGGATAAAGCGGGTGTTGACCTTGTGCCTTGCCAGCTTGTCGATGACGTCCTGTCCCATGCCGGTGTCATCCACCAGACCCACAAAGGTGGGGCGCAGCTCTACGTTGGCGATATCCTCCACCACGTTGCGGCTCACACCGCCGTGTACCTGCTCGATGCGTCCGGCGTTGCGCCCGCCGGGGATATAGGTGGAAAGGGGATAGCCCTTGATATCCACAAAAACAGCTCCGATGACTACGATGCCCATAAACGATAAACCTTTCTGACTTCAGTTGATTTTACCTGTATTATACAGGAAGCAGACAAAAGATGCTATCCCTTTGCCGTTTTTTGCGGAAAAATATCTTCCGCTAAGACCCTTCCGTGAAAAGGCCAATCGGGAAAATCCGCAGATTTTCCCGATTGGCAAATATAAATAGTCTTTCCGCTGATGATGCCCAGAGCGCAGCGGAGGGCATTCTGTATCAGCCCCTGTCACATCGCCGTGCGGGCGGTGCGCACCAGATACTCCATGGTCTGTACCGGGTACTGCCCGACGGCGGTCTCGCCGGTGAGCATCAGGCTGGATGCGCCGTCCAGTACGGCGTTGTAGATGTCGCTCACCTCGGCGCGGGTGGGTACAGCCCGGGTGTGCATGCTGTCCAGCATCTGGGTCACCACCATAAAGGGCACCCCGGCTGCCCGGCAGGCAGCAGAAAGCTGCTTCTGGCAGCGGGGCAGCTCCCACAGGGGCATGGCGTTGCCAAGGTCGCCCCGGGCAATGACCACCTCGTCCACCAGCGGCAAAAACTCCGGCAGCGCCTGTACGCCCGCAAGGTTTTCAATTTTGGCAAGAATTTTCAGTTGCGGTGCACCGGCCTCTGCCAGCGCCTGCCGCAGGTTGCGGATATCCGCAGCGCCGCGCACAAAGGGCAGCATGACCCCGGTAACGCCGCAACCGGCGGCGATGGCAAGGTTCTCCTTGTCCTCGGTGGTCAGGGTGGGCATCTGGATGTCTGCCCCCGGTGCTGCCAGACTTTTGCGGCTTTGCAGCACTCCGCCCCGCACTACGGTGCACACGAGTGCTTCCGGCTCTGCGGTGTCCACCCGCGCCAGCAGCTTGCCGTCATCCAGCAGCAACTCCTGCCCGGGCTGCACACCCTGCACCAGCGCGGTAGGGCAGGGGATGCCTTGCACGCCCAGACGCACGGTCTGCCCGGCGGTCAGGGACAGCGGCTGCGGCAGACGGCCGATGCGTAATTCCGGCCCCTGCAAATCAATGAGCAGCTTTTTGACCCCGGCTTTGCGCAGCAGCGCCAGCCAGTCCTTGTGCGCTGCCAGCGGCCCGTGAGAAAGATTCATGCGGATGCCGGTCATACCGGCTTCCACCATCTGCTGCAAAAGCTTTACATCGGCACAGGCAGGGCCGATGGTTCCGTAAAAATCCATAATTCCTCCTGCAATTCACGTTTTCTTTCTATTGTAGCATGACCGCGCTGCAAAAGATAGCCCGGCGGCGCACAAAAAAACACCGGAAGCTGATGCAAAGCCTCCGGTGTCTTTTTATGATGCCTTATGGGGTTTACTGCTACACTTTGCACCGCCTGCGTTCAGTACAAAGCTTACAGCTCCCTCTATTTTTAAAGGTTGTACTTAGTTTACAGCATTTCAGGCATTTCGTCAAGGGCATTTTCCAGCTTTTGCCGGGAAAAACTGGAATATCACAACATTATCACAACTGCAGCTGGTGGTAGCACACGCCCTCCATGGTCTTCCAGCAGGCGGTGCTTCCCTCCAGGGTCATGTAGCTGTGGGCAGTGTTTTCCTTGGGGATGCTCACAGAGCCGGGGTTCAGGTAAAGGTTCCCCTGCCCGAAGTCTGTCCATGCGGGCACATGGGTGTGGCCGTGGAGCAGAATGTCCCCCGGGGCAAGGGGCGGCAGATGGTTTAGGTTGAACACATGGCCGTGGGTGACGTAGACCAGCCGCTGCCCCACCGGCAGCACGGCGTAATCTGCCAGCACCGGGAAATTGAGCACCATCTGGTCTACCTCGGCGTCGCAGTTGCCCCGCACGCATAGCAGCTTGGGCGCAAGGCTGTTCAGCAGCGGGATGACCTGCTTGGGGGCGTAATCCCGGGGCAGGTCGTTGCGGGGGCCGTGGTAGAGCAGGTCTCCCAGAAACAGCAGGCGGTCGGCCTGCTCCCGTTCAAAGGCCTGCTGCAGCTGCTGCGCATAATAATAGGAACCGTGCAGGTCTGATGCGATCATCCATTTCATATACAATGCCCTCCCTCAGAGCCGGTTTGCCTTATTGTAGCGCCTGCTGTAAAAATGGTCAAGTGATCACAAAAGTCATACTTTTGCACCAAAACCCCTTGACACGCCGCTGAGGATGTGGTATTCTGCTAAAGTTGCAGCCCGCAAATGCGCAGGCTGCATATCGCGGACAGCTGCCGCGATCATAAAAACCGTGTGGATTTTTACAGCAACATTGCTACTTTTCGCCACACAATGACCTCACAAGGGCCATTGTGTGGCTTTTTTGTGCGCCGGAAACCGGCTGCAGGCCGGTGCTGCGCCTTCCACGCTTTGAACTTTTACAGATAGCAGGTGAATTTTTTCAATGAACGAAACTTTTATGAAGGAGAAGCCGGTGCTGCCGCTGCTGCTCTCGATGGCGCTGCCCAACGTGGTCTCCATGCTGGTGAACAGCCTCTACAACATCGTGGATAGCCTGTTTGTGGCGCGCATCAGCGAGGATGCCATGACCGCTTTAAGTCTGGTGTTCCCTATCCAGAACTTTTCCAACGCCATTGCCATCGGCTTTGGCATCGGCATCAACGCCATGATCGCGCTGTATCTGGGCGCGGGCGACCGCGAAAAGGCCGAGATAGCTGCCACCCACGGTTTTGTGCTCAGCCTTGTGCACGGCGTGGTGATGATGGTGGTCAGCATCGCCATCATGCCCGGCTTTCTGCGCCGCTTTACGCAGGACGAGACGCTGATCGCCGCCGGCATCACCTACTCTACCATTGTGTTCCTGTTTTTGGTCGTGAACATGGTCTCGCTGGCCTTTGAAAAGATCTTTCAGGCGGTGGGCCGCATGAAGGTGTCCATGGTCGCGCTCATCACCGGCTGCGTGTGCAATATTTTGCTGGACCCGGTGCTCATCTTCGGGCTTGGGCCGGTGCCTGCCATGGGCATTGCAGGCGCGGCACTGGCTACCGGCATCGGTCAGGTGCTCAGCGTGGTGGTCTACCTTGTAGTCTACCTGCGCACCGAGCTGCCGGTGCGGTTGCGCCGCAGCTGTCTGCGCCCGGACGCGGCGCTGGACGGCAGACTGTACGCCATCGGCGTTCCGGCCATCCTGAATCTGGCACTGCCTTCACTGCTGGTCACCTTCCTTAACGGGCTGCTGGCAGCTTTCTCCCAGAGCTATGTGGTGGTGCTGGGCATCTATTATAAATTGCAGACCTTTTTGTACCTGCCCGCCAACGGCTTCGTGCAGGGCATGCGCCCCCTTATTGGCTACAACTACGGCGCGCGGGAGCACGCCCGGGTGAAAAAGCTGTTCCAGTTGACCCTGCTCATGAGCGCGGCCATCATGGCGGCGGGCACTGTCATCTGTCAGGTTGCTTCCGGGCAGCTGATAGGACTGTTCACCCAGAACCCCGAAACCATCGCCGCCGGGCAGACCGCGCTGCGCATCATCAGCATCGGCTTTGTCATCTCGGCGGTCTCAACAACCGTCTCCGGTGCGCTTGAGGGTCTTGGCAAGGGCACAGAATCTCTGGTCATTTCGTTGTGCCGGTATGTCGTTTTCATCATGCCGCTGGCTGCGCTGCTGTGTAACTGGCTGGGCGCAGACGGCGCATGGCACGCCTTTTGGCTTACCGAGGTGCTGGCGGCGGTGGTCTCCGGTATCGTCTACCGCCGGGCGGTCACACATAAAAAATAAGAATTTCTGATAGGGGCGTTTCATAACGTCCCTATTTTTCATTGACACTACGGGAAAAGTACGGTAAAATAATTTTCGTGTTTTGACAAAAACTGTCAGTGCGCAAGATATTACAGAGGATGTGGAAGTATATGATCGAGACCATTGCCGCCGTCAATCAGGCGGTGAACAGCTTTATCTGGGGCATCCCCGCCATGGTGTGCATCATTGGCGTGGGGCTGCTGCTCAGTGTCCGCACGGGCTTTTTGCAGATCCGCAAATTCCCTTATGCCATCCGCACCACCGTGGGCCGGATGTTCCGCAAGCGGGATGCTTCGGATGGTGCCATGACCCCTTTTCAGGCGGTGTGCACCGCGCTGGCGGGCACAGTGGGCACCGGCAACATTGCCGGTGTGGCGGGCGCTATCGCCATCGGCGGCCCGGGTGCTGTGTTCTGGATGTGGTGCTCTGCGCTGCTGGGGATGTGCACCAAGTTCGCCGAGGTGACGCTGGCCGTGCATTTCCGGGAGCGCAGCGACACCGGCGAGTGGGTGGGCGGCCCGATGTACTATATTAAAAACGGCCTTGGCCGCCGCTGGCAGTTTCTGGCCGTGCTGTACGCGCTGTTCGGCGTGCTGACCGTGTTCGGCACCGGCAACGCAACGCAGGTGAATACCATCGTGGCAGCAGTGGATACTGCCCTGCTGGAATACGGGCTGGTGGGCGGCAGCTTTCTGCCCACCCTCAACCTCATCGTGGGCATCCTTGTGGCGGTGCTGGTGGCGCTGGTGCTGCTGGGCGGCATCAAGCGCATTGGCAGTGTGAGCGAGAAGCTGGTGCCCTTTATGGCACTGTTCTATATTGTGCTGTCGGTGGGCGTGGTGGTGCTCAACTTCTCCCGCCTGCCCTATGTGCTGGAATCCATCGTGGCGGGGGCGTTCAACCCCGCTGCCTTTACCGGCGGCACCATTGGCAGTCTGTTCGTCAGTATGCAAAAGGGCGTTTCCCGCGGCATCTTTTCCAACGAGGCCGGTCTTGGCACCGGCTCTATCGCCCATGCCTGCGCCGACACCAAAAAGCCGGTCAAGCAGGGCATGTTCGGTATTTTTGAGGTGTTTGCCGATACCATCGTCATCTGCACCCTGACCGCGCTGGTCATCCTGTGCAGCGGCACCCCGGTCAGCTACGGCGCAGCGGCGGGTGCTGAGCTGACCATCTCCGGCTTTACCACCACCTACGGCGGCTGGGCTTCCATTTTTACCGCTGTGGCGCTGTGCTGCTTTGCCTTTTCCACCATCATCGGCTGGGGTCTGTACGGCTCCCGCTTTCTGGTGTTCCTGTGCAAGAGCAACAAAGTGGCGCGCCCCTTCTTTGTGGTGTATGCTCTGGTAGCCATTCTGGGTGCTACCATGGACCTTGGTCTGCTGTGGAGCATCGCCGATACCTTCAACGGCCTGATGAGCATCCCCAACCTCATTGCATTGCTGCTGCTTTCCGGCACGGTGGTGCAGCTGACCCGCGCCTTTTTTAAATCGGAGGGGTGAGCGGCAGCTCTGCCCATAGTGGACAGAAACACCGGAACGCGGTATACTGAGAAAAAACAACGGTGTCTATGCACCACAGGAGGTTCTAACGTGGAAAACTTTAACGAATTGCTGCAGAAGTATGCAGATTTTATCGTCCGGGTGGGTGTGAACCCGCAGCCGGGGCAGACCCTGATCATCAACTGCCCGCTGGAGGGTGCCCCGCTGGCACGGCTGTGCGTGCGCAGCGCCTACGAGGCCGGTGCGCGGGACGTGCAGGTGAACTGGCAGGATGACGCCGTTACCCGCATCCGCATGGAGCTGGGCAGCGAGGACGCCCTGACCGATCACAAGGGCTGGCAGCTGCGCCGCTATCTGGACTACGCCGAGAGCGAGGGCGGTGTGTGTGTGCTGCACCTCATCGCGGACGACCCGGAGTTGTTCGCCGGGCTGGATGGTGCCAAGATCAGCCGGGTGAACAGCGCGAACCGCAGCTTTATGCAGCCGTGGCGGGAGTACACCATGAACGACAGGGTGCAGTGGTCCATCGCCGCCCTGCCTGCCGCACCGTGGGCAAAGAAGATGTTCCCGGAGCTGGACACTGCCGCCGCCATTGAGGCACAGTGGAAGCTGATCTTCGACACCTGCCGCGTGACCGGCGGCGACCCGGTAGGGGAGTGGCAGAAGCATCTGGATCGCCTGAACGAGCTGGGCGCAAAGATGAACGCTCTGGATCTGGAAAGCGTGCATTTTGAAAGCGCCAACGGCACCGACCTGACCGTGGGTCTGGCAGAGCAGGCGGTGTGGGAGAGCGCCGGCAGCAAAAACGAGAAGGGCGTGCCCTTCCTGCCCAACATCCCCACCGAGGAGGTGTTCACCGCGCCCCATAAGGATAAGGTGGACGGCATCGTTTACGGCACAAAGCCTTACGTCTTTAACGGTCAGCTCATCAAGAATTTCCACGTTACCTTCAAGGATGGCAAGGTGGTGGAGCACGGCGCAGACGAGGGCGCAGACCTGCTGGGTCAGCTGCTGGACACCGACGAGGGCGCACGCCACATCGGTGAGGTGGCACTGGTGCCCGCCTCCAGCCCCATCAACCGCAGCGGCAAGCTGTTCTACAACACCCTGTTTGACGAGAACGCTGCCTGCCACATCGCCTTTGGCGACAGCTACCCCGGCACCACCGTGGGCGGCACCGGCCTTTCCAAGGAGGAGCTGGCAGCCCGCGGCATGAACCACTCCTCCCTGCACGAGGACGTGATGATCGGTGCAGAGGACAGCCGCATCACCGGCAAATGCCGCGATGGCCGCACCGTGCCGCTGTTTGAAAACGGCGTCTGGGTGCTGTAAAAAAACCCAAAGGGCGCGCAACTGCAAAAAAATTGCGAAAATGCTTGCATAAATCGCAAGAGTATGCTATATTCTAGTAGTACGATATAGTTTAACCTGAAACGTGGGCCGCAAGGTCCGCGTTTCTTGTTTGTTTGGAGGTTTTTTATGGCGAAGCAGTCTGGCGGCAACACCGCGCAGAGAGTGGAAGCGCTTGTCCGTCCCACGGTGGAAGGCATGGGTCTGCGCCTGTGGGATGTGGTTTTTGAGAAGGAAGGGCCGGACTGGTATCTTCGCATCCTCATCGACCGGGACGGCACCATGGATACCGACACCTGTGCAGAGGTGTCCCACGCACTGGACCCCATTCTGGATGAGGCAGACCCCATCGATCAGAGCTATTATCTGGAGGTGGGCAGCCCCGGCCTTGGCCGCAAGCTGACCCGCCCGGAGCACTACGAGGCACT
>ENA-OUQG01001204-OUQG01001204.1-human-gut-metagenome-genome-assembly--contig:-NODE-1204-length-14385-cov-3.818283_pt1 | contig 14385 bp, 10 predicted proteins | sample MGYA00237943_ERZ548823 | MGnify/ENA primary metagenome ERZ548823 (study PRJEB26490, sample SAMN05194731) | human gut metagenome | biome: terrestrial biome; feature: human-associated habitat; material... | reverse complement strand
GGGCAGCGCGCTGCTCCTCGATCTTTGCCTCGGCCTCGGCGGGGGTCACAACGCCCCACATCTTGTTGAAGGTGTTCATGTTGAACGGCAGGTTGTACAGTTCGCCCTTATAGTTTGCCACCGGAGAGTTGGTATAGCGGTTGAACACAGCGAACTGGTTCACATAGTCCCACACTTCTTTATTGTTGGTATGGAAGATATGTGCGCCATAGCGGTGGACATTGATGCCCTCAACATTTTCGGTGTAGATATTGCCGGCAATGTGGTCGCGCTTATCGATCACCAGGCAGCTTTTGCCTGCCTTGGTAGCCTGCTGTGCAAACACTGCGCCAAACAGACCAGCGCCGACGATCAGGTAATCATACTGTTTCATGGGGAACCTCCTTGTTATTTGGCAGAATGGCTGAACGGATCAGCGGAACGGTTTTTCCACTGCTGCACCTGCTGCAGGTGGAATTCAAAATCGCGGTCATCCTTTGTCAGCTGGCTGGAAAGGATCACGCCGGAAATAAACAGCAAAAGCGCCGCCACCAGTACGCAGGCACACACGATCAGCGTAGGGAAGCGCGGCACAAGGCCGGTGGCAAAATATTCGCCCAGAACAGGGGCCAAAAAGCACAGGCTGATAATGCCAAGCACCGCAGCCAGGGTGCTGAAAAAGCCGAACGGGCGGTAGTTTTTATACAGCCGTGCAATGGTGCGCAGCACGCGGAAGCCGTCCGAATAGGTATTCAGCTTACTTTCGCTGCCTGCGGGGCGGTCACGATAGTCAATGATCACATTCTCCACCTGCATGTTGCGGTGCAGGGCGTGGATGGTCATTTCGGTCTCGATTTCAAAGCCGCGGCTCAGCACCGGGTAGGTTTTGACAAACTGGTAGCTGAACGCACGGTAGCCCGTCATGATATCCTTGATTTGGCCGCCGAAGAGGTTGTTGGTAAAAAACCGCACCAGGTCGTTGCCAAAATTGTGGAACGGGCGTTTGTTCTGGGTGTAATAGGTGGAGGAAAGCCGATCCCCCACCACCATATCAGCCTGGTGTTCGGTGACGGCTTTGACCATTTCCGGGGCCGCTTCCGCCGGGTAGGTATCGTCGCCGTCCACCATGATATAGGCTTCGGCGTCAATTTCGCGGAACATGCGGCGGATGACGTTGCCTTTGCCCTGCTGGTATTCGTGGCGCACCACGGCACCGGCTGTGCGGGCCAGCTCTGCCGTGCCATCGGTAGAGTTGTTATCGTACACATAGATCGTAGCTTCCGGCAGAACGCGGCGGAAATCCATCACAACCTTTTGTACTGTCTGAGATTCGTTATAACAGGGGATAAGAACTGCTATTTTATCCAATGATATTCACTTCCCTTTTGCGGGTAGATTTTTGTGTTTCAGGTGCGTGATTTTGGGGTATGCAGCGGGGTGGGTTATACAGCTTGATGCACGTAACATCTGTGCACAGCGTAGGCGCACCGCATGTCCCCCTGCGTAAGAGGTATTTCCCTATCCTGCAGGGCGAGGCAGCCCCACCCTGCCGAACCGTTATGTGCTTCTATTTTTCGGGGGGCTGTCCCAACCACTCTTACGCTTCCGCGCACTTTTTGATCTCATCCAGCCAGAACCGTGCGGTTTTCTCCCAGCTGTACTTGGCCAGCACTTTGTCCGGCGGGGCCGCAGGCTTGGCAAACAGCGCGTCAAGGTTCACATCATAGTCATAGGGATCAAAGTAGCGGGCGGTATCGCCATACAGCTCCGGCAGGCAGCTGGCACGGGCCAGGGCGATGGGTGCCCCCAGGCTGAGCGCTTCCAGCGGCGGAATGCCGAACCCTTCAAACACAGCGGGGTGCAAAAAGCCCTTGCAGTTCTGCATCAGCGCTTTGTTCTGGCCGTCCGTCACATAGCCGGGGTAAAAGATATTGCTGGTGTTTTGGGCAGCATCTGCTTCGGCACTGCCAAAGGCAGCAAGGTCCTTGCCGCCGGCCACAACAAAGGTTTTATCCGGGTTGCGGGCGGCAACCTCGCGCACCCACTTAAAGTTTTTGTGCCCGGCCAGGCTTCCCAGTGCGTAATAATACTCTTTTTTCTTCACGCCGGGCAGCTTGTCAAACACCGTCATATCCGGCTGGACGTTCTGCAGATGTTCCCAGCCGTTATAGGTCACGCCGGTCTTATCCAGTGGGATGCCCAGTCGCTCGCTGATCAGGTGGCGCTGGTTATCACTGACGGTGAACACCCGCCGGGCAAACCATTTGGTGGAAAGGCAGTGGAACCAGAACTTGAAGCGGAAAAACGCACGGTCGGTTTTCATTACCAAGGGGCGGATATCATGCAGCACCACCACGCTGCGGCGGGTCATGAGCATATCGCTGGCAAGGCCAACGTAAAAGGCGTGGTGTTTGCGCAGGTAGCGCGGCAGCACCACCAGATTGTAACTATACTTAATGGCCTTGAGCGGAACAATTTTGATGTTTTTCAGTTCGGGCAGGTGCAGCGGGCGGCCATCGTCCCGGTAGCACAGCCGCACATCCAGGCCGGTGCCCTCCAGCAGGGGGTCCAGCCGGGTCACGACTTCATACACAAAGCGCGGAATGCCCGTGATGGGGTCACACAACACTGTGCCATTGATCACAATGGGGTTCACTCTTCGGCCTCCTTGGCGGTTTCGTGGTGAGAGCAGGCTTCCAGCTCACGCTGCCAGTCCGCATAGCGGCGGGTGCAGTAATCCCGCAGCTCGTCCTCAAAGCGCTGCTCGCTGAAGCTGCGGCTGTGTTCCCGGATCTGCTGTGGGGGATAAGCCACGCCTTCGGTCTCAAACTTCTGGATGCAGGCTTCCAGGCTTTCGGGGGTCTGCTCGTGAAACAGCAGGCCGGTCTTGCCGTCCAGCACAGTCTCACAGGCGCCGCCGCGGCCAAAGGCCAGCACCGGGGTGCCTGCGCTCTGAGCTTCCACAGGGGTAATGCCAAAATCCTCCTCGCCGGGGAACAGGAACGCCTTGGCGCGCAGATAATAGCCGCGCACCTCTTCATCGCTCAGGCCGCCGCCCAAAAAGCGGATGGTCGGGCCAGCCATGGCGCGCAGCTTGTCGCCCTCGCCGCCGCCGCCGATCACGATCAGCGGCTTGTTCAGCTTGGTGCAGGCTGCCACAGCCAGGTCAATCCGCTTGTACCAGGTAAAGCGGCCCACCACAAGGTAAAAATCCTCTTTGGGCACAAAGGGTTCTTCGTTGATATGCACGCAGGGGTAGATCACATCACTGTCGCGCCGGTAATATTTTTTGATGCGCTTGGCAATATAATGCGAGTTGGCGATAAAATAGTCCACCCGGTCCGCGGCGCACTTATCCCACTGGCGCAGCTTGAGCATCTGGCCTGGCATGACCGCCCGCACCAGCGCGTTGGCATTGTTGCGGTAGGTATAATAAAAATCCCAGACATAGCGGGTGGGCGTGTGGCAGTAGCAGATATGCACGGCGTCCGGCCGGGTGATCACGCCCTTGCTGCAGGAAGAGCAGGACGAAATAACCATATCGTATTCCGAAAGATCCAGTGCTTCAAACGCGCGGGGCATCCACGGCAGCATGGCACGGTACAGCTTGGTGGCAAAGGGCAGCTTTTGGAGATAGGTGGTGCGGATATCATAATCCTTGAACCACGCAGGCATGTTGTTTTCGTCATAGACGAGGGTATAGATGGGTGCATCGGGGAAAACATGGTGCATACAGTCCACCACGCGGTCTGCACCGGCGTATGCCACCAGCCAGTCATGCACAATGGCTACCTTCGGCTTGCCGTTTTTCATCCTCAGCCCTCCTTTGGTTGGTTACTGGATCTTTTCATCGTTGACCATTTTGCCGCCAAACACGGTGCGGAACAAAATTTTGATATCCAGTGCAACGGTCCAGTTTTCGATGTACCAGATATCATAACGGATACGCTCCGCAATATCAGTGTCACCGCGCAGGCCGTTGATCTGCGCCCAGCCGGTCAGGCCGGGGCGCACCTGCTGGCGCACCAGGTAACGGGGAATTTCTTCCTTAAAATGCTCTACATGGAACGGGATCTCTGGCCGCGGGCCAACCAGGCTCATATCCCCTTTTAATACATTGAAAAACTGCGGCAGTTCATCCAGGCTGAATTTGCGGATAATGCTGCCGAACCGCGTTTTGCGCGGGTCGCTGTTGGTGCTCCAGGCCGAATCCTCGGCGGCGTTCACCCGCATGGAGCGGAACTTATACATCATAAAGGGGCGTTTGTTCAGCCCCACGCGCTCCTGCTTAAAGATGATTGGCCCAGGGCTGGACAGCTTGACGCCGATGGCCACCCCCAGCATGATGGGGCTGGTGAGCACGATCAGCACCAGGCTGCCCACCACATCCATGGCGCGCTTGATAAAGGCGTTCAGGATGTTATCAAACGGCGTCTGCCGGATGTTGATGAGCTTACAATCGCCCAGCACATCAATGGTGGGGCGGGCGGGCAGGTAATCGTTATAAAACGGCACCATGGTAATGCGGGTGCCGTGCTTATCGCAGGCGGCAAAGGCGCGGGTCAGCATGTGCATCTCGGCGGCATCCAGGGCCACCACCACCTCGTCAATGCCGGGTTCATCCAGCGTGACTTCCATTTTGTCATATCCGCCCAGGTAGCGCACATCCAGGTCCGGGTTGGCATAAGGCGCCAGGTAGCCATCCACATGGAAGCCATAATACGGGTTATGTTCGAGTGCCAGCAGGTACTCGGCAGCCATATCGCCGCCGCCGACCAGCAAGATATGGCGCAGGTCCTCCCCTTTCCGGTTGCGGGCACGGTCATACCAGCGCTTGATCATCCGCTTGAAGATCAAAAAGCCGGTGCTGAACCCGTACAGCAGCAGCATGACCCCGCGGGAGAAGTTTTGCAGGCGGAAAACGAAGAGCAGCGCCATAAAGCCCACCACGCCCAGCGCGTTGCCGAACGCAATGGTGGTGCTGCGTTGCCACAGCCCCCGCAGGCGGGAGGGGTTATACAGCCCGCGGCTCCAATAGAGCAGCACCATCACCACGGCGTAGCCCGCCCACCCCAGGGCAACCATAGGGCTGCGGGCAATATCCAGTGCCGGGCCGGCGCCGCCCTCCTCAAAAAAAGGCAGCCAGTTAAAGCGCAGGAAATTGGCCAGCAGGTATGCGGCAATCAGCAGCACAATATCAATCACACTGCTGATCAAGCCCCTGATACGCTGATTTTCACTGAGCAATCCTGCTGCCCCCTCTCTGTACGCCACATTTCAATCATTTTAGTATATCATAAAATCCATCCGGTTTCAACCAACGGCGGTTTTGCTGCGGCGCTGAAGTAGATTTTACAACTTTCCACTCCCGCTGTCGGACCTGCAGTTTTTTCCGCGCTACTCGAAGAAGTACTCCCAATCCTGATACGTCGCATTCACTTCAACTGCGTTTACCTGCGGGTACACGGTGCCGCTGCCGGATTTTGCCGTCAGCAGAATTTGCCCCACACCGTTGGAAATGGTGATAGGCACCTCGTAACTGTCGCGGTCGGTGGGCAGGTAGAAATCGCCCTGGTTGGTGTCGCGTTCCGCGGCGGCGCAGAGTTCGTTTTCCGTCACACAGGTCACATGCAGGAACTGCCGGTCAAACGGGTGGTCCATGCTGTCAGAGCTGACCAGCCCATAGTGCAGCGTTACGTCCGCCACACCGCAAAAATCCGCGTCCGCCGCCGTTACGGTCACCAGCACAGTGCCATCTCCCTGCAGGGTGGCAGCGGTCGTGGTTTCCACGTTCAGATTGTTATCGGTTCCGGTGCGCTCCCAGAAAAGGTGCATGCCGCCGGACTGGAAGGTGTTTGCCACCGGCTGCCAGTAACGGTACAGCTCCCGGTAGAACCACCAGTTGGCGTTGCGGCTCCACCGCTCCGGCGGGGCCACCTTGGGGCTGGGGGTCACGACCATGTCAAAATTCCCCTGCTGGAAGGTTTGCAGGTACGCCAGGCGTTGGCGATCCCCCAGGGCATGGATGATGTAATCCGTGCCGGTAGGCTGCAGCTGGCCAGTCATGGCTTCCAGCGCGCTGGAATAGGTGCCAAACAGCCGCTTGCCCGCCGTCAGTTCCTTTTCGGTTGCCAGCTTTTCGGCCTGGTCGCCGATCCAGCCGCCCAGCTCCGGCACAAAGGTATAGCCCTCGTGCCCGCCAATGCGGGTCTGCACCTGCCCGGCCATGCCAACGGCCAGCACAGCGGCCCCCAGCACCGCACAGCCTGCGGGCACAATGCGCGCTGCAACCTGCGAAAAGCTTACCTTTTGGCAAACCAGCAGCACCGCTTTGATGATACACGCCGGGGCCAGTACGGCAGCCAGTGCCGCCGCGCCGCCCGTGGGCCCATTGTTGGAGGCGCTGACCATGCCGTACAGCAGGTTCCACAGCACCATGCCCAGTGTCAGGGCAAAGCCCCCGGCCGCCAACACAGCAGAGCGTTTGCTGCGGCAGACAAAAATACCGATGGCAAACGCCAGTGCCGCCGCAAGGCAGAACACTGCCGCGCCCGGCCAGTGCAGGTCTGCCACGCTGCACACCCGGTCGCTGAGGGTATTGCCGTAATACCAAGTCTGGTAAGCGCTGGTTCCGCGGGTCTGGCGCAGCCAGGCCAGCGGGTGCCCCCAGCTGATGAGCAGCACCGAAACGCCAAGCCCCACCACACTGGTAACGATGTAGCGCAGTGTCTGCACCACAATTTTACCGATGGAACTGCGATACAGCCGGATGAGATACAGCCCATACCCCAGCGCAATGGAAATATAGGCAGCGCCGCCCATATCATTGCTCCAGGGCACAAAAAAGCCTGCGGCAAAGGGCACCAGCACCGCCGGGGCCAACAGCCGCCTGCTTGTATCCTGCTGCCAGAAATGCAGTCCCAGCAGGATGACCAGTACCGCCAGTGTTAAAGCGGCGGAGCGCATCATGCGGGCGCTGTTGCCGTTGGCGGCGGCATAGCTCAGCAGGGTGTTCACCTGACCGGCAAACGGCAGGTTTGCCCCCTGCACATAGGCAAAAAACACGCTGCACAGCGCCAGCGCTGCCGCGCGGGCCGCACGGGCAGTGCCGATGACCACCAGGCAGACCGCCAGCACCAGCAGCTCAAAATAGAACCAGGTGCAAAAGTTTGTGGCAAACATGCTGCGGCCAAAGCTGTTGCCCAGCACCAGCAGCAAACCGCCCACGCTGTACAGCTCGCCCGCACCAAGGTAGACGGTAAAATCACGATAAGGCACCTGCCCGGCCAGCAGGTGGCGCACCGGGTTATAATTCTGGAAGTCGCCGTTCATGATCTCGTACCCGATCTCATAATTGGCGGCAAGACCGCGCACTGCGGCAAGACCGGCCAGCACCAGCAGCAAAAACAGCCACGGTGCTGCGCGTTTGAGCTTTTGTTTTGCTGTCTGCATCAGCGGTAAAGGCCCTCCAGCTCATCCAGCTTTTTCTTCATTTCTGCACGCACGCTGGGTGGGTCCAGAATTTCGATCCCTGTGCCAAAGCCGGCTACCCAGCCGTAAAACCGGGGGCTGACCTGCACATTTACCACCACATTAAAGTGGTCGCCATCCGGGTTGCGCACCAGGGTAACCCCCGTGCCAAACCGGTCGATCATCGCCCCGGCCAGGCGGTTTTCGCACCGCATGGTCACTTTGCGCACCGGGCCGTTGAACATATCAAACATCTGCTGCATATACTGGTTTACGTCAAATTCGGCGTATTCCTCAGCGCCTTCACGTTCGGTATCCGGCAGCAGCTCCACCTTGCGCATTTTATCCACGCGGTAGTGCTTCAGACGGCCTTCGGTATAGGCGATCATATAATAGTTTCCGTTTTCCCACACCATCACCCAGGGGCTGACGGTGTACAGCTGGCCTTCATGACGGGGCACCATCTGCTTTTGCAGGTCCCAGTCACAGTATTTGAACCGCACCTGGTTGCCCGCGGTGATGGCGCTGTGCAGGGTATCCACGCTGTAAAGGATCTTTTCCTCCTGGCTTTTCACCCGGCCGGAAACCAGCACCTTGCGGTCCAGCTCCTCCTGGCGGTAGCGGGAGGTGAACCGCCCCAGCTTTTCGATCAGCACCTTGCTTTTGCGCGCGGTGATGAACTTGCTGGCATACACAGCGTCCACCAGCAGTTTCAGCTCCGCCAGTTCAAACGGGGTATCCACCATATAATACCCGCCCCCGCGGCCGCGCTGCTGCACGATCTCAAAGGGGGTATCCGGCATTTCGTTCAGGGTCTGGATATCGTCATACACGCTTTTGCGCTCTGCCACAATGCCGCGCTCTTTCAGCAGTTCTACCATGCGCGGCACACTGATGGGGTGCTTTTCGTCGGTTTCCCGCACAAAAATTTCCAACAACGTAAGCAGCTTTAATTTCTGTCCTTCTTTACGGGGCATAAAGGCCGCCTCCCTTCCGGCAAAACAGACCGGCTTCCCGGTTATTTTTTATCAAATGCCTTGCGGCGCTCGGTGGAAAGGCGGAACATTTCTTCCAGCCCTTCGCGGTCGTCATCCACCAGTTTCTGGCGCATGGTGGCAAGTGCATCACTGAACATATCGATCTCACTAATCAGGTTATCCTTGTTCCACAAGAACAGCTCCGCCCACATTTTATCGTTGATGTGCGCAATGCGGGTCAGGTCGCGGAAAGAGTCCCCGGTATACTTGGCAAGCTCGGTGTTATCGCTGGCGCACATCAGGCTGACGGCAATGGCATGGCACAGCTGGCTGACATAGCCGATCATGTGGTCATGCTCTGCCGGGCTGAGCACGCTAATGCGGGCAAACCCCAGTGTGCGGGCCAGGGTACGGCACCATTCAATGGCTTCCGGGGTGTTTTTTTCGGTGGGGGTAATGATAAAGTTTGCCGGGGCAAAGTTTACCTCGGCACTGTGGGCCACGCCGCTGGTCTCACGGCCGGCCATGGGGTGGCTGGCAATGAACTCCACGCCCTCCGGCAGCATCTGCTGCACCGGCTCCACCACGCCGCGCTTTACGCCGGAAACATCGGTTATCAGCGTGCCGGGGCGGACTAGGTGGCCGTACTGCTTGACCCATTCCAGCAGCACAGTGGGGTACAGGCCAAAGATGATGTAATCCGCGTTCTGCACCAGGTCGTCAAAGTTTTCGTTGCGGCCCTCGCAGATATAGGCGTGTTCCAGCGCATAATCCAGCGTGCTCTGGCTGTGGGTAATGCCGGTCACGCGGTAGCCTTTCTGGCTGAGCACCTGGGCATATTTGCCGCCCAGCAGGCCCAGGCCCACGATTAAAAACGTTTTGTTTTTATCCATCCCGTCCATTTTGCTTTCACCCCTGATTTGTTACATGGGCCCCCAGGCCCTTGATGACCTCAAAGAAATCCGGCCAACTTTTGTTGACCGCGTTGGCCCCCTCGATGACCGCCGGCTGGCCTGCGGCCAGGGCAGCAACGGCCATTGCCATTACAATGCGGTGGTCGTTATGGCCGTTCAGCGGCGCCGTGGGCTTGTGCAGGGCGCAGCCCTCAATTGTCAGGGTATCGCCGTCCGCTTTTACCGTGCCGCCCATCTTGGCAAGCTCTTCCTGCATAGCGGCAATGCGGTCACACTCTTTAATGCGCAGCCGTCCGGCGTTGCGGATGATGGTGGTGCCGCTGCAGAAGCACCCCAGTGCGATGAGCACCGGGCCAAGGTCTGGGCAATCGGCCAGGTCGATCTCCACCGCCTTCAGCAGGCTGCGATGGAAAGTCACATGGCTGCCGCTGCGCTCAAACTTTGCGCCGCACTGCTTTAAGATATCCAGGATCACCCGGTCTCCCTGGTGGGAACCGGAGGGCAGACCCGTTATCGTAATGCCGCCCACAATGCTGCCCAGCACGGCCAAAAACGCCGCCTGGCTGTAATCGCCTTCAACATCCATGTCTGCTGCCGCATAATGCTGCGGCGCTGCCACTTTGTAGGTGGCGGAGCCATCCTTGCGGGCGCGGACCGAAACTTTAACGCCAAATTTCTGCATCGCGTCTGTGGTCAGGTCCACATAGCTGCGGCTTTCAAAGGGAGCGCGCACCTCAATGGTGCTGGGGGCTTCCATCAACGGGGTGGCAAACAGCAGCCCGCTGATGAACTGGCTGGACACATTGCCCGGCAGCGTAAAGGTACCGGGGCACAGGCGGCCAAAAATGGTGATGCCCTGGTCGTTCTGCTCAAAGCGCAGCCCCTGGCGCTCAAACAGCTGGGCATAAATTTCCTGCGGGCGCTGCATCAGGCGGCCTGCGCCGGTAAAGCGCACTTTTTGGGCCGTCAGGCTGAACAGCGGCAGGATAAACCGCAGTGTGCTGCCGCTTTCGTTGCAGAACACCGGGCGGGTAATGGTGGCAAAACCGTCCGCATTGCCGCGGCCGGTAATGGTCAGCTCATGCTCGCCCCGCTCCACCTTGGCCCCCAGCTGCTGGGCAGCCCCCAACGTGGCCAGAATATCCTGCGAAAATTCCACATTACCAATGTGGCTGGTACCGGCGGCCAGGGCCGCGCACACCACAGCGCGGTGTGCCGCGCTTTTGCTGGGCGGCACGGCAGCGGTTCCGGCCAGGCGGCCCGGTTCAATGGCTGCAACGGTTGCTTCCACGGTGTTCCCCTCTTTCGTGCCGTTCAGGCATCAAATGTTGTTTCAAACGCCTGCACGGCGGTTTCTACTGTGTTTTCCAGGCGGCCGGTGTTATCCACCGCGGCATCGGACGCTGCGCGGTAAAGCGGCATCCGCTCGGCTTCCATCTTGCGCAGGGCGTCCAGCCCGGTGGAAAGTGGCCGCCCGCCGGTTGCCAGCCGTTCGACCGGGCGCTGCACCCACAGCACAGGGCCGTTCTGGCGCAGGGCGCGGGCGTTGCCCGGTGTTTTGATCACCCCGCCGCCGCAGGCGATGACCTGCCGTGTCTGCTTGCTGATCTCCGCCACAGCCTGAGATTCGTACTTGCGGAACGATGCCTCGCCTTCACGCGCAAAGATATCCGGGATGGGCATTCCGGTGTTTTTCTCGATCACTTCATCCAGATCCACATAGGTTTTGCCCAGCGTTTTGGCCAGGGCACGCCCGATGGTGGACTTGCCGCAGCCCGGCATTCCGATGATGGCCACGTTGGAAAGATCTCGCTTGAGCTTGCGGTGGGTGTCAGCGATCACAGCTTCCGGCAGCTTTTGGCCGGTAAAGTGCTCCGCCGCGTACACTGCCTGCGCCACCAGCATCTCGAACCCACAGTAGGCGGGCACGCCAAGTTCCTCCGCACGGAGCAAAAGTTCGGTGCGGAACGGGTTATAAACGCAGTCCAGCACGGCTTCCAGCTTGGGGAAGGCACGCAGGTCCAGCAGGCAGCTGCCGTTGTTGGGGTACATGCCCGCCGGGGTGGTGTTGATAATGATATTGATTTCCGGGTGCTGCTGGGCTTCCTCATAGGTCAGGGCACCGTCCTTGCCGGTGCGGCTGGCGGTCAGCACCTGTTTGGCTCCGGCGTCCTGGCAGACAGCCGTGACGGTGTTGTGGGTGCCGCCGGTGCCCAGCACCAGCACCACAGCCCCGGCAAACTTCACGCCGTGGCAGCGGGCCAGGTAGGCAAAGCCGGTATAATCCGTATTATAGCCATACAGCTTGCCATCCCGGTTGACCACGGTGTTCACTGCGCCGATGGCCGCCGCACGTGGTTCCACCTCATCGCAATATGGGATGACCAGCTTTTTGTACGGGATGGTAACATTGATGGCTTTGAACGCCTTTGCCTGCATAAAGGCATGGGCTTCTTCCTCCGTAGGCAGCGGATGCAGCTCATAGGAATAGCCGCACACGGCCTCATGGATGATTTTGGAATAGCTGTGGCCCAGTTTGGCTCCGATCAGACCGTATTCCATGTTGCGCTTCCTTTCTGTTTGCTTCGGCTGTATTACTTTTGCCCCAGCGTACCGTAACGCACGGTCAGCAGGTCCAGCACGGCAAATGCTGCCAGGGTGTTTTGCACCACAGCAGCACGGGGCACAATGCAGGGGTCGTGCCGGCCCTTGATCTGCAGTTTTGCATCCGCCTTGACAATATAATCCACGGTGTCCTGCTCTTTATAAATGCTGGGGGTGGGCTTGACCACCGTGCGGAACACAATGGGCATGCCGTTGGCAATGCCGCCGTTGATGCCGCCGTTTTTGTTGGTGGCCGTTACCACTTTGCCGTCCCGCATGGTAAACGGGTCGTTTGCCTGGGAGCCGCGCAGGTCCGCAAAGGCAAAGCCCGCGCCAAACTCAATGCCTTTGACAGCGGGGATGGCAAACGCCAGGTGGGCGATCTCACTTTCCACACTGTCAAAGAACGGTTCGCCGATGCCCGCGGGCACCCCGGTGATGACGGTTTCCAGAATACCGCCCACGCTGTCGCCCTCGGCCCCGGCTGCGCGGATGGCTGCCTGCATGGGGGCTTCTTTTTCGGGGTCCAGCAGGGCAAAATGGCCCGGCTGTGGTTCCGCCATAATCAAACCGGCAGAGCTGGAAAGCGGAGCATCCTCCACCCCGGCACAGCGGGCAATATGGGTATACACCTTAATACCGCGCTGGGCCAGAATGTGCTCACAGATCGAACCCGCAGCCACGCTGGCTGCGGTGATGCGGCCGGAAAAGTGGCCGCCGCCGCGGGCATCCTGCCAGCCTTCATATTTGGCATATGCCGTGTAATCCGCGTGGCCGGGGCGCAGCAGATCCGCCGTTTTTGCATAATCTCCGCTGCGGGTGTTGGTGTTGCGGATCATCATGGTAATGGGGGTGCCGGTGGTATGGCCATTGACCACACCGCTCAAAAACTCCACCACATCCGGCTCGGTGCGGGCGGTGGAAAGCCCATCTCCGCGGGCGCGGCGGCGGTCCATCCGCTCGGCGATGTACGCTTCATCCACCGGCAACCCCGCGGCCAGGCCGTCCAGCACAGCGCCGACGGCGGCACCGTGGCTTTCGCCAAAAATGGTCAGGCCCAATGCACTGCCAAAGGTATTTTTCATCGGCTCAGTCCTCGTTTTCCTTGACGCCAAGCAGGGCGGGCAGTTCGGTCATGGGAATCTTATCGGCGCGCCAGCAGCCCAGGCCGGGCACCTTGATGACGGTAATGGTGCTGCCCGCGCTCTTTTTGTCGTGCTGCATATAGCTCAGCACCTTATTTTTGTCCACACCCGTGCGGGTGGGCAGGCCCAAAGTGCGGTAGATGGCGCGGGTGCGGCGCACAAGGGATTTATCCTCGATCATAGGCAGCATGCCAAGCGCCACGCACTCGCCATGGAACAGGCCGTTGGTGCGGCGGCCGCGCACCCCCTTGACAGCCTCAATGCCATGGCCGATGGTATGGCCAAAGTTCAGGCAGGCGCGCTGGCCCTGCTCGTGCTCATCGTTTTCCACCACGTTCTTCTTCACGCGCAGGGAACGGTAGATGATGCGCTCAATGTTTTCTTCGGGGTGTTCACACTCAAACAGGGCAAACAGCTCCGGGTCAGCAATCAGACCCGCCTTGATGGCCTCCGCCAGGCCGTTGACAAAGTGGCGGCGGGGCAGCGTTGCCAGGGCATCAAAATCCACCAGCACCACCTTGGGCTGCCAGAAAGCGCCAACAATGTTTTTGGTTTCGCCCAGGTCAATGGCGGTTTTGCCGCCAATGGAGGAATCGATCTGGGAAAGGGTGGTGGTGGGGCAGTTGACAAAATCAATGCCGCGCATATAAGATGCCGCGCAGAACCCGCCCAAATCCCCCACAACGCCGCCGCCGACGGCCACCAGCAGGTCCTTGCGGGTCATGTTGAACTCCAGCATGGCCTGCAGCACCTGGCCATACACTTTCAGGCTTTTGCTGGCTTCGCCTTGGGGCACAGTGTACACCATTCCATTGGGGCACTGGGCCAGCACGGTCTGGGCATACTGCTCCGGTACGCCGGAATCCGTCAGGATAAACACCTTGCGGTTGGCAACATTGGCAAACTGGTACAGGTTGGCCAGGCACCCGCTTTTCAGGATGATATCATAGCTGCGGCTGCCAAGCTGCATGGTCAATTTCATAACAATTCCTCCCGTGTTTTTCCGTCATTTACAGGTCAAATACACCCAGTATCCGCACCGTGCGGCACACGTTTTCCAGCTCATGCACCAGCTTGGCGCAATCGTCCGTTGCGGCATTGGCCGGGCAGACAAGCTGAACATAAAAATAATATTCAAACGGCACATGAGGCATGGGCCGGCTCTTGATGGATTCCATATTGAAGCCGCTGGCACCGATGATCTGGATCACCTCGGCCAGCTTGCCGGGCTTGTTGTCCACCGTGAACAGCAGGGAGAACCGGTTGCCCGCTGTGGGCTTTTCGCGGCTGAGGACG
>ENA-OUQG01001196-OUQG01001196.1-human-gut-metagenome-genome-assembly--contig:-NODE-1196-length-14445-cov-14.358930_pt1 | contig 14445 bp, 15 predicted proteins | sample MGYA00237943_ERZ548823 | MGnify/ENA primary metagenome ERZ548823 (study PRJEB26490, sample SAMN05194731) | human gut metagenome | biome: terrestrial biome; feature: human-associated habitat... | reverse complement strand
AATTGTTAGCAAATGGTGTAGATGCTGAGCATATTATAGAAATTGCATTTGATGCATTTGAAAATAAACAATATCAAGATCCATATGTACTGTTCCCTTATCTGAAAGAAAAGATAAGTGGTGAAGGAATGTTTTATGTTCTATTGGATGAGGTACAACTTTTAGATCAGTTTGAATCAGTTCTTAATAGTTTGCTTCATATGAGAAATGTAGATATTTATGTAACCGGAAGTAGCGCACATTTCTTATCAAAAGATGTAATAACTGAATTTCGTGGTCGTGGAGATGAGGTGCATATGTATCCACTTAGTTTTGAGGAATTTATGTCAGTATACGATGGGACGAAACAGGATGGATGGAATGAATATATGCTATACGGAGGACTTCCGCTTATATTAAACTTCACAACTCCGGAGGAAAAGATCGCATTTTTAAAATCGCTGTTTGAAGAAACCTATATTTCAGATATAGTAGGACGACATCGTGTGCGTAACCGGTCAGAATTGGAAGAACTATTAAATATTCTTTCGTCATCCATTGGTTCGCTTACAAACCCTTCAAGATTTTATTGTAGAACACCAATCAGACAATCGTGCAGGTTTTACATTAGCTTATGCGATTGCAGCCATCTTGTGGATATTTGCGGTCATCAATCAAATCAATCTTACTGTGACAAATCTTTTATCACAGAAACAGGAAATGGGCACACTAAAATCTATTGGTATGACAAATAAGCAGTTGGAGCAAGCATTTATGATGGAAGGTCTTTTTACTACTTTGATTGCATTGCTTATAACTGCTGTTGTTGGAATCCCCGGCGGATATGCAATCGGTATATTTTTGAAAAATGCAGGCATGTCTACGGGATTTGTATTTCCGGTTGTTGCTTTTACTCTTTTTGCTGTTGCTATGTTTATGCTTGAAAGTTTGATGACAATATTGCTTATTCATTCATGGAAGAAGCAATCTGTTATTGCAATAATGCGAAATTGACGATAGAAAGTTTTTCATATCTCGGTCAGCTCAACAATTACATTACTCTGCTGATACAGCCAGTCCGCAAATTCTTTCGGGCTGGCCGTTCCTGTTTTTACAGCTTTTTTTCTCTGTAAGGCTTCTTTCTTAAAGTCAGCAAAGGCAGCCTGTATTTTTTCCAGACGGTCAGCCGGAAAGCCTGCGGTATTTTTTACCCGGTTTATTTTGTTGCGCCAGTTCTGGCATTCATTTTTATAAAGCAGGTCATAGTTATTTTCTCTTGCCCTCTCGTCAAATTCCCGCTTGTTTTGAAGCGCCTGTGCTTTTCGGCATTTGTCACTGCACAGCTCATATCGCTGGCTCTTTGCCAGAAAATATTTCCCGCAGACCTTGCACTGCCGGAAACAAAGCCCCCAGTCATTCAGCCTGTTCAGATAATAGGTAATCAACGGGTAGAGGGACGCATAGGCAGACACACATTCTTCTGTGCGCCGGTTGTCCGGGAACCAGAGGTCAAGCCGGGTATCTTCTGACGGTGCGCCTTTGAAATAAAGGCTGCCAGCTTGAAATTGTTTCGGTTTTCCTGTCTCCCTGTCAAAGCTCATGGTTTCGTTTTGGAATACCCCGGTCAGTCTGCTCATTTTATCCATGAAGCGGTCACAGGCAGCGTTACGGTCACGGGGTTCTCTGGCAAGCAGATAGCTGTTCCAGATACGGAACGCCACATACATTTTCAGAGGGTCGTTGCTAAGATATTTCTCCCAAAGAAATTCGCTTGCCGCCTGCTCCAGCTCCGGCTGTTTCCATCGGTTGGAGTGGAGAGCTTGCCGCAGCGGAGAAAGCCCGTATAAGTTCCAGTCTCTGTCCGTGTCACGCTCAAAGTTTATCAAAAAAGTTCCCAGTGGGCGTGTCATATCACAAAGCACCTCTGCGTTTTGGCTCCCGTTCAGACGGAAGCGGATCTGCTGTTCTTCCCCAATCAAAATCCGCTCTTTCATTTTCTTCCTGTCCAGCGTCAGGACAAACAAAATCCTCTCAAAACATGGCTCATGCCGTATAAACTGATTCTCCATCCCTATCCCCTGCCTTTGTTTATGGTAATTATATAATTCAGTTATATCCGTTACACTCATGGTATCGCAGAATCATTGTTTTGTCAAGGATAGTACGCTATGATGATTGCGGTTGGTAATTTCGTACCGCACAGTACCTTGACAAGTGAATGACCGTCCAAAAGGGATATGACCGGCAGGAGAAGTGACGCATTCGGCGCACCAATGCAGGGAAACACCGCAGGAATGGGGCAGGAAAACGGATTTTGGGGAGAACGGCAACAGGAAGCATTTTAACCTATTTGATTTATGGGAGGAACAGAATGAACGATAAAAAGAGATTGAACAGCTATGAGGATTTACCGCTGGTTCTGGATGTAGCGGACATTCAGCGGATTATGGGAATTTCAAGAGCGAGCGCCTATGAGCTAGTACACACACCCGGCTTTCCGGCGTTCCGCAGGGGTAGGCTTATCAAGGTCAGCAAAATTGCTTTCTTTGAATGGATGGCAAAAGGCTCCGAAACCGTACCGAGAAGCGACAAATAAGCGTGAGGTATCATTCCCTGACTGCAATACTGCCGCACTTTCCAAAGGAGCATACAGAGGGAAAAAAACTTAAAAATGATACCGAAACGCTACACCAAAACAGCCTATCTGTGTACATCAGGTAGAAATGGAGAAAGGAGCCGGTTATGGCAAGAATGAGCAACAAGCGGCGGCTGGAATGGTCTTTCTTCTTAAATGACCGCAGCCGTATCACTTACAACGAACTGTGCCGGAAATGCCAGCACGAATGTAAACAGAGCTTCCGGGCGGTTGTGGTTGACTGCCCGAAGTATCTTTCCAAGCGTTCCAAGAAAAAGGACAAAACTGCCGGAAACGGCAAAATCCCTTAGGAACTAAGGGCGCACTTCTATACATAGTCTAAAGACCATGTATCGTGCGTCCTGCGGAGCTTACCTCTGCCGCTGATAAAATCAGCAATCCGAGGTCTGCGTTCGCTTTGCTCCGACAAGGTGGCTACACCCCCTTGCGCCGCTAAAGCGGCTATCCCCTGTGTACCCGCCGCAAAGAGAAATCCGCTTTGCGGTTTTCCCTTTTCATCGGGTTTTATAGAAGCACTGACACACGGACTGTCTGCGGATGGTCTTTCTTTATCTTATCAGCAAAGGATGTGAGAACATGGAAAAATCTTTGGAACAGTTGAAGCAGGAATATGAAAAAACCACTGTCCTGCTGGAACGGGAAAAACGGAAAATGCAGCGTTTGAAAAACCGGCAGGCGTATCTGGAAAGCGGTTCCCGGAAACAGAGGACGCACCGGCTAATTACCCGTGGGGCAGCCGTTGAGAGCATTGCGCCACAGACAAAGGAGCTATCCGAAGCGGAATTTTATTCCCTCATGGAAAACATTTTGAATCTGCCGCAGGCGGAGCATTTCATCCGGTCTGCCACTGAGAACCACGCCCGTATTTCCGGGCAGGAGAAAGGCGGTGACTAAGGATAGCACTTTATCATTTTTCAATCGCACAGATAAAGCGTAGCGCCGGTCAGAGCGCCATTGCAAGCGCAGCCTACCGATCCGGGGAGCGTCTTTACAGCAGCTACTATGGAGAAGTCAGCGACTACACCAAAAAGGGCGGCGTGATCGCTTCGGAAATCATGCTGCCGCCCCATGCGCCGGAAATATATCTTGACCGGGCGACCCTCTGGAATGCTGTGGAGAGCTGCGAGAAACATCCAAAAGCACAGCTTGCCTATTCCTTTGATATTGCCATGCAGAATGAATTGACGCTGGAAGAAAACATGGAGCTGGCAAGGAAGTTCGTGCAGGAGCAGTTTGTGGCAAAAGGCATGATTGCCGATCTTGCTTTTCACAACCCGGAGAAAGAGGACGGCGGCATCCCTAACCCGCATTTCCATGTGATGACAACCATGCGCCCTTTGAACCCGGATGGCACATGGGGACAAAAACAGCGGCGGGAATATCTTCTTGATGAAGATGGAAACCGAATCCGGGATAAAAACGGCGATTATATGTTTAACGCTGTCCATACAACAGACTGGCATGAGCCGGAAACGCTGGAACACTGGCGGGAGCAGTGGGCGGCTGCCGTTAATACAAAATTTGAGGAAAAAGGGCTGGATGTGCGTATCGACCACCGTTCCTATGTGCGGCAGGGGCTTGACCTGATACCTACTGTCCACGAGGGAGCTAATGTCCGGCAGATGGAAGCAAAGGGCATCCGCACCGAGAAAGGGGAACTGAACCGCTGGATTAAAGCCACCAACCGGCTTATACAGGATGTGAGGAAGAAGATCAAAGCCCTGTTTGTCTGGATGGCAGAGGTAAAAGAAGAACTTTCCAAACCCCAGACACCGAGCCTTGCCGACCTGCTGATCGCTTATTACAACCAGCGCAACGCAGGGGCATGGAGCAATAAAGCCAGAACCGGAAACTTAAAGCAGTTTGCCGAAGCCGTCAATTATCTGACGGAAAACAAGCTGCTCACATTAGAGGATTTGCAGGAGCGTCTTTCCTCTGTCAGTGAAGAATTTGAAGCATTAAGCGGCTCCATGAAAAAGAAATCTGCCCGGATAAAGGAATTGCAGGAATTGATACGGGAGGGCGAGAATTACCAGCGGCTAAAACCTATTCATACGGAATTGAACAATATCAAGTTTAAGAAACAGAGGGAGAAATTTGAAACATCCCACGATGCGGAGTTACGGCTGTTTTATGCCGCCCGCCGTATTCTGAAAGAAAAACTGGACGGAAAACCCATTGCCCTGAAAGCATGGAAACAGGAATACGCACAGTTAAAAACAGAGTATGCCGAACTGTCTCCGCAGCACAAGCCGCTCCGGGAGGAAGTCATACGGCTGCGGCAGGTGCAGAACGCCGTAGATACCGCACTGCGCCGGAGGGAGCAGCCACAGGAAGTACAGAGAAAGAAACACGAGATGGAATTATGATATAATCGGCAGCTTTACCGCTGCCGGCATTTTTATGGAGGGAGCATTTGAATGTATTTGAAGCGGTGAAACAGTCTGTTACCACCCGGCAGGCTGCTTCATTCTATGGAATCCGGGTGGGGAGAAACGGCATGGTCTGCTGTCCATTCCACAATGACCGCACGCCCAGCATGAAAGTGGACAGCCGCTTTTACTGCTTCGGCTGCGGGGCTTCCGGGGATGTGATCGACTTTTCCGCTTTGCTGCATGGATTGGGGAAACGGGAAGCTGCGGTCAGGCTTGCGGAGGACTTCGGCGTTTCCTATGAGAAATCCGGCAATGCGCCGCCAGATAGGAAGCGTCACAACAGGTCACAGCCCCGACAAAAATCAGCGGAGCAGAGATTTCAGGAAACGGAACGGTATTGTTTCCGGGTGCTATGCGATTATCTGCGCCTGTTGGAGCATTGGAAAACAGCATACGCCCCACAGCCGCAGGATGCCATCTGGCATCCTCTTTTTGTGGAAGCGTTGCAGAGGATAAGCTACACAGAATACCTTTTGGATATTTTGTTATACGGAGAAATAGAAGAAAAAGCGGCGTTGATCGCCGCACAGGGAAAGGAGGTGCTGCGGCTTGAACAGCGAATTTCAGAGATTGCCGCTGGAAACGCAGGAAGCGGTCAAAAAGACGATGGACACAATGGAACCGGCGCAGACACCAGCAGAAATCCGGGAGACATTAGAGGGGACGCAGAAAGGCGGCGTGAAGAACAGCATCCGAAACTGCCTGACGGTGTTCCAGCGTGACCCGCTGTTTCGTGGGGCGCTGCGCCTGAACCTTTTGACGGAGCAGATTGACATTGTGAAGCCGCTGGGCTGGGAGCGCACCAGTACCACGCTGACCGACATGGACATGAACTACCTGCTTTTGTATCTGGAAGAAAATTACGGGCTTACCAGCGAGAAAAAGGTGCAGAGCGCCATCAAGATTGTTGCCAATGAAAACCGCTACCATCCAGTCAGGGATTACCTGAACAGCCTGCAATGGGACGGCACAGAGCGCATCCGTTACGCCCTGCATCACTTTCTGGGAGCCGATACGGACGAATACACCTATGAAGCCTTGAAACTGTTCCTGATGGGAGCCATCCGGCGGGTATTCAGACCGGGGAGCAAGTTTGAGGTCATGCTCTGTCTGGTTGGTGGTCAGGGAGCCGGGAAATCTACCTTTTTCCGGCTGCTGGCAGGCAGGGACGAATGGTTTTCAGACGATTTGAAAAAGCTGGACGATGAAAATGTGTACCGCAAGCTGCAAGGGCATTGGATTATCGAGATGTCGGAGATGATTGCCACAGCCAACGCCAAGAGTATTGAGGAAATCAAGTCATTCTTAAGCCGCCAGAAAGAAACCTACAAAGTGCCGTATGAGACACATCCGGCAGACCGGCTGCGGCAATGTGTATTTGGAGGGACGACCAACCGGCAGGACTTTTTGCCCCGTGACCGCACCGGCAACCGGCGCTTTCTCCCCGTGACGGTGTACCCGGAACGGGCGGAGGTTCACATACTGGACGATGAAGCGGCGGCGAGGGCGTATATCGAACAGATGTGGGCGGAAGCCATGACGGTTTATCGCAGTGGGAAGTATAAGCTGTCATTCAGCATGGAAATGAACCGATACCTGAACGCCCACCAGCAGGACTTTATGCAGGAAGACACACAGGCCGGCATGATCTACGCCTATTTGGAGGACTACACCGGCGACAGGGTATGTTCCAAGCAGCTTTATGAGGAAGCGCTGGGGAACTTAAATTCCCCGGCAGACTGGGAGACACGGGCAATCTGCGAGATTATGAATACCGGCATTGCGGGCGGCATCATACAGGGCTGGGTAGCCTACAAAAGCCCGAAGCGGTATAAGAAATACGGTTCTCAAAAAGGCTGGGAGCGTGTCAACCAAGCTCCGCCGGAGGGGGACGGTTTTCAGGAAATCACGGAAGAAGAAGCCCGGCAAATGGAACTTCCATTCTGAAAAGCCACCGGTTGACAGTTTGGTTGACGCTTTGGTTGACAGCCGGTTGACGGGGAAAAGCCTGATATTTGGGGCATTTCTCTCCTTTGTCAACCATGTCAACCAAGAAATCAAAGAAAAAGTAAAAAGTAATAATAGAGCGCCTATGGATTGTTTTCAAAGTCTTTTCTGCCGGTTGACACGGTTTGGTTGACACGGAGACAGTCTGCGGCTGTACACCTGTCTGACATTCCCTTGTCGGGCATATTTCATTTATGGAGGTAACTGCCTATGGCAAAAAGCAAAAACGAGAGCAATAACAAAAACAGCGGCACCCTGCTTACCGAAAAAGACGGCACCCAGTATTTTGTCATGGGGAAAGTCCGTATCAAGGTATCGGAGCATTTCGCACAGGATGGGAAGCCGCTTGACAGCCTGCTGGAAGATGTGATCCAGCACGCTGCCGCCGCTTCCTGAAAAAATACGGAATAACGACTGTCAATCAGCCCACGCTTATGATATACTTGTACCAGCGAGTATTGTATAAGCGTGGGTTGTTTCTTTTAGAAGGAGGATTTTTAACCGTGAAACAACCATACAATACAACGATTTATAACACTGCACTATATTTGAGATTGAGCCGTGACGATGAATTACAGGGGGAAAGCGGCAGTATCCAGACCCAGCGCATGATGCTTAGACAGTATGCCGCAGAGCATGGGCTGACCGTTGTAGACGAGTACATTGACGACGGATGGAGTGGGACAAATTTCGAGCGTCCAAGTTTCCAAAGGATGATTGATGACATCGAAGACGGGAAAATCAACTGCGTTGTCACAAAGGACTTATCCCGTCTGGGAAGAAACTATATCCTGACCGGTCAGTACACGGAAATCTATTTCCCCAGCAAGGGAGTACGCTACATTGCCATCAATGACAATGTGGACACCATCAACGGAGAAAGCGAGCTTGCACCGTTCTTAAACATCCTGAATGAAATGCACGCCCGACAGACCAGCAAAAAGGTCAAGGCTGCCATGCACACAAGATTTGCCAATGGCGCACACTATGGAGCCTATGCACCGCTGGGCTATGTAAAAGACCCGGACAAAAAAGGTCATCTTCTGATCGACCCGGAAACACGCTGGATTGTAGAGAAGATTTTTGACCTTGCTGTACACGGGCGTGGAGCCGCCAGCATTACACGGATTCTGGTGGAGGAAAAAGTACCTACCCCCGGCTGGCTGAACTATGAAAGATACGGGACTTTCGCCAATATCTACGCCGGTGCGCCCGCAGAAAAAGCCTATGCGTGGACGATAGCACAGGTCAAGAGCATTTTGAAAGAGGAAACCTACATCGGTCACAGCATTCACAACAAGCAGAGCAACATTTCATTCAAGAACAAGAAAAAGGTGCGGAAGCCGCAGGAAGAATGGTATCGTGTGGAAAATACCCACGAAGCCATCATTTCTGAAGAAGTGTTCCAAAAAGTTCAGGAGCTGATTGCAAGCAGACGCAGGAAACGCAGAAACGGTACGACACAGATTTTCGCAGGATTGATAAAATGTGCAGACTGCGGATGGTCTTTAGCCTATGGGGAAAACAAGCAGAATAAGAACCCATACGGGTACTACCATTGCAGCAAGCACGGGCAGGGATTACGCCAGTGTTCCATGCACTATATCCGCTATGATGTACTGTATGCCTATGTGCTTGCAAGACTGCAATACTGGTCTATGCTGGCACAGAAAGACGAGGACAATCTGCTGAAACGCCTGCTCAATGCCAGCGACAGGGAAAGAAACTCTGCGAAGAAAAAGCAGGCTGCGGAGCTGAAAAAGGCGGAAAAGCGTAAAGCCGAGGTTGACGGGCTGTTTGCTAAAATGTATGAGGACTGGTCTGCCGGACGCATAACCGAGTATAACTTCAATATGCTGTCCGAGAAGTACCAGAACGAGCAAAGGGAGCTTGAAACAAAAATAAGGCAGCTTCACGAAACGATGGAAGCCGCCGTACAGACCGCAGCGGACGCTGAAAAGTGGATTGCCCTGATGAAACAGTATGTCAACCCTGTGGAGCTGACCGCCGAACTTCTGAACACTCTAATTGAAAAAATAACCGTCCACGAAGCTGTCAAGGGCGAGGACGGAAGCCGTGAGCAGGAAGTAGAAATCTACTACCGCTTCATCGGCAAAATCGACTGACCTTTCTTTTTTACCCAACAATATCTTTAATTAAGGGAGACGGGAGAAACTTATCCTGATATTGATAAGTGTGACAAGCTGGCAAAATACTATGGTGTTACGATAGATTCACTTGTTCATCAGGACAATAAAGTCGATGATATAAAGATTGCTCCTGCCCCGATAGGTAAGCATTTATGGGGGACAGTCACTATCGGTAGCAAAGGTCAGATTGTAATACCGAAAGCGGCAAGGGAAGCATTTGAACATGAGAAACAGAAGCAGGAAGATTTAGGACTTCATTGCGAGGTCACGATTGACGGATATACAGATTTTATTTTCATCAATCGTTTTGGTCAGGCACAGCACCAAGCCACACTCAACAAAGCAATCCGAAGAATTATCCGTGATTGCAATGATGAGCAGTTTTTGCACAGTGATGAACCTGATGTGTTACTTCCTCATTTTAGCTGCCACTCGCTTAGACATACATTTACAACAAGAATGTGTGAAGCTGGAGTAAATATAAAGGTCATTCAAGACGCACTCGGACATTCAGATATTTCAACTACACTGAACATCTATGCTGATGTTACAAAAGAAATGAAAGCGGAAGAGTTCAAAGGATTGGATAGCTACTTCAAAGTATAATATTGGACTTCACATACAGAAAGAGAACATACAGAGTGTTGTGTGTTCTTTTTTTCGTTGGATAAAAAGAGAAATGCTTGAATGGGATATCTTTATGTATCTTTAAACGCCCAAATTAGAAATATTACTCTTCTTCACTCTTCTTCAACTTCGAATAATAACTATCCGCAGTATAAAGCGCCGCCACCGGATTATGCCCCAATACACGGTCTTTCGTCACTGCTGTCGTAGTCAGTGCCTCGGAATATTTGTAAAACAGACTGTCATGCCCCACACAAAGTCCGACCACAACATTCAGGTCCGTCTTCGCCTTGTTCAGAAGCTTTGCCTGCAGGATCGGATTACACATATTCACACCGACACCTTCGCAGCATTCCGGGATGCCGACCGATGTCTTCTTCTGTGTTCCGGCTTTACAGCCGACACCATACACCTCAAAGCCATGTCTGCGCAGGATATCTGCCAGGATACGGCTTTCTTTCAACAATCCGACACAGGTTGCGATCCCGATCTTTTTCGCATTAATCTTTTTTGCAAAATCCATGATTTCTTCGACACGGGTATGTTTGCAGTAATTCTCATACTCTACTTCAGCTGCAGCGATTGTTACTTTGCGGTTCTCGTCTTCATTGTAGCATTCCATAGCTTCATTTAGAACTTCTTCATCCATGTGTGTTGTCAGACAGAAATCCGGATAGGTTTTATCCATTTTGTTGCAGTTTTTTACTGCGCAGTCGATACAGGACATGTCTTCTTTTTTCATTTTTTCATTCTCCTTTTGTATACCTTGGTATCTACAGAGGCCTGACACTGGCAGATTCTCTAGATTAAGCTTTACTTTGTAAAATATCCTCTATTTACTTCATAATAACAAATACTTATACTACAGACAATGGTTTTCCGTTTTTATTTTCTTATTTTTTGTAGTTCTTTTCTATGAGAAACGTTCCCCGATTCAGGGTTGATTTGTCATGAATTGTCGATTCTGATTTTTGAAAAATTATTGAAAATTATCTTTTTCAATACCTCAGCCGAATACCAGCTACATGGAAGCCAATAAACCATGCAACAGCGGTTCTTTTATTCGCCAGTATATGCAATTTCTATCTCATAGCCGCCGTTCTCATAGTAGGCGTGGGAAAAATAGTATCTTATTGTTATTTCTGAAATATAAAATTTGAATCATAAAACTTCTTTCCCTCTCAAATCCATTTTTACCAAACCAACTACTAACAATCCAATAAAAATTGCCGTGTCCACAAATAACAGTACAACAACACTTTTTACCACTCCGAAAGTAAAAAGTATGGAGAAGATTTCCACTGACAACACAATAAAACACATATAATTTGTCAAATACTCTGTTATAATTTCTCCATAATAATTGTTCATCTGCAATTTCGCATAGATAAAAGGTTTTAATAAATAACGGATTATGATACATATAACAGGACAAATAAAAATCCAGTTTTTATTAACTAGGGATGTTGCCACTCCTTTACTCCATTGTACTGGAATTTCTGTCGGCAACTTAGAATAAGACAAAGCCCCAATAATCAAGCATAGTGCGGTAATCATAGTCCAGGTAAGCATACTTCCCCATATATACAAAAAGCTGACTGAATCCAGTTTGAAAACAGTTCGATTATCTTTCCAATAGTCATGCAAATCTGTTACATACTGTTCTACCTGTAATTTTTCATAACTAATACTTTCTTCATCCAGCATTTTTTCACACATGAGTTTCGCCTTATTCAAATCAGTAATCTGATTTCTTAATACTTCCTTTTGCTTCTCAAGCATTTCCTGCAATGTTACTTTTTCGGATATAATACTTCGTATATCTTCAATAGAAATTCCCAATGTACGTAGATATGCAATCTTCTTTATATTTTTCACATCATTTTCAGAATAATCTCTATAACCATTACTTTCATTTCTCGAAGGCTCAATAAGTTTTTCCTTTTCATAAAAACGGATATTAGAACGGGATAAACCTGTTTGCTCTTCTACGTCTTTTATAGTCATATTATGCCCTCCTTTCGAGCAACTCTATTTTACTTAATAATAAGCTATAAACAAGGTTTACAGTCAAGCATTTATCAAAAAACTAAAGATGTACCGTTTCACCAAATAGACGGGACGTACTTCATTTGATAAAAAACTAAAAAAAACAGAAATACAAATCGAAATTTGAAGCGGAGGTATGTATTATGAATATAGGATTTTGGTCGTGTATAATTTTGGTAATACCATTTCTGATTATAGGTGTGTTATTTGCGATTTTTAAGGAAAAAGCAGCAAAATTTGTTTCAGGATTTAATTCATTTTCTAAAGAAGAACAGGCATTGTATGATAAAGCACGTTCTTTTAGAAAAATTTAGTCGTTGACAGATAACATATCTTGCATTATAATACATTTAACAATTAGGTTAAATGTTAAATAAGGAGCGTGATGAATTCTTGGGTATACAAGATACATTAAAAGCACTGGCAGATCCAATACGACGTGAGATTTTAAATTTATTGAAGAATGGACGGCTTTCTGCTGGAGAGATATGTGAACATTTTTCAGTAACGGGAGCTTCTATATCCAGACATCTGGCAATATTGAAGGAGGCTGATTTAATCCGAAATAAAAGAGAGGGAAAATTTATTTATTATGAATTAAACACTTCCGTATTGGAAGATGTCATGTTGTGGATTATAGATTTGAAAGGAGTATCGGACGATGAAGGAAATGATAAAAAAATATAGAGGTTCATTAATTTGTTCTGTTCTGGTAATGCTCATCGGGGTTTTAGTAGGATTCACTAGTACACAGAGCATGTGGGCAAATGTGTTTTTTGTAGTGACAGATTGTGCGCTGGTGGCAATAATATTTTATGATAACCGGAACAGACAGCAGAGCCGCAAGATTATAGGAATGACGATGTGGATTATACCAATTATAACATTACTCTATAATGGTATTGCAAGACTGGTCAATATGGGTGCAGATATGGAAAATCTGTTTATGGCAGTAATTTACTATGGAACTGGACTGCTGTTTATGGTTATTGGAAATTATTTGCCAAAAGTGAAACAGAATAATACCATAGGAATAAGAGTTGTATGGTCTTTAATGGATGAAGAAAACTGGAATGCAACACATAGATTCAGCGGCAAATTATGGATGGCATCAGGTATTTTATGTATGCTTTGTGGACTTTTTGGGGAAAGCATGGCTGCACTGGTTGTGTATATTATAAGCATTATGGCAGCTGCAATCATTAGCATTCTCTATTCCTACCTTTTTTATAAGAAAAAGCTGGCAACCGGAGAAGGCTTAAAAATTCAGTATAATACAAAAAAAAGTGTGATATATCTGATCATCGCAATTTCCACTATTGTGTTTACTATATGGACTTTGTTTTGTGGAAGCATTCAGATTCGTTGTAATGATCGTGATTTTAACATTGAAGCAAAAGGATGGAATGATTATACAGTGGAGTATTCGCAAATTGACAGCATTTCTTATGAAGAAAATGTATTGCAGAACAATAATGATTACAGAACTAATGGTCTTGGAAACCTGAAGTATGCTATGGGAAACTTCAAAAACGATATCTTCGGAGATTATATCCGCTACACTCATGCCTCCTGCCATTCATATGTTGTCATGAACATAGATGGAAAAATATTAGTTGTAAATGGGGAAAATGACGCAGAGACAAAGGAAATCTATCAGAGAATAAGTGAGAAGGTGTCAAAGGAAAGAAAATAGTTGTCGGAAACGCTGAGAAGAAATTATTCTCAGCGTTTCTTATCTCCTTATCGTTCAATCAATTATTTGCTACAAAAATCAGAAGCATTTCAATCAGTTCACCATGTCACTTTTATTTTATGTTATACTATTTTATATAATTTTTATGAATCAGCAATCATTTTTTTATCTTAAATAATACATTGTATTTCCCTTTTCTAGGAAAAATATGAAATTATTCCTAGAAAAAGTCAATATACTTTTGGAATAAATATTAGTTAGAAAGTATTCACTCTCGAATATGATATCTTATAATCTTTATAAAAAGTATTTAATTATTTTAATATTTATTATATAATAGATGTGGATGTGATGAAATGGATAAATTAGTTGTAAAAAATAAAAATGAATTATATAGTTATTTAAGAGATAATCTAAATAAATCTAAAAATAATATCAAGTCTTTATTAAAGAATGAATGTATATATGTTAATGATAAAATAGTTACCAAATATAATTATATAGTTGATGTAGGAGATATTATAACTATTGGTAAAAAAATTAATAATAATGATTTTAATCTTAAAATTATATATGAAGATAATGATATTATAGTTATTGATAAGCCTAGTAAAATTCTTACTATATCTAATAAGAATGAAAAAGTTAATACTTTATATAGAATGGTGTCTGATTATTTGAAGAAAGAGCATAAAAAAGTATTTATTATCCACAGATTGGATTTTCCATTGGAAAAACTCTATCCGGTCTTTTAACACGTGCAATTTAAGGCGGGCAACTTGCCCGCCTTAAATCTTTAAATTATGCTTTGATCTTTCCAGAAGATATTTTACTTACTTTGTTTTT
>ENA-OUQG01001194-OUQG01001194.1-human-gut-metagenome-genome-assembly--contig:-NODE-1194-length-14457-cov-9.157548_pt1 | contig 14457 bp, 11 predicted proteins | sample MGYA00237943_ERZ548823 | MGnify/ENA primary metagenome ERZ548823 (study PRJEB26490, sample SAMN05194731) | human gut metagenome | biome: terrestrial biome; feature: human-associated habitat; material... | reverse complement strand
CCTTGAAGTCGACATAGTCGGGAAGACCGCCGACGTTGTGGTGGCTCTTGATGACCGCGGCGCTGCCGAGGCCGGATTCGATCACGTCGGGGTAGATTGTGCCCTGCGCAAGGAAGTCGACCGCGCCGATCTTCTTCGACTCTTCCTCGAACACGCGGATGAACTCCTCGCCGATGATCTTGCGCTTGCGCTCGGGATCGGACACGCCGGCGAGCTTTTCAAGGAAGCGGTTCTCGGCGTTCACACGGACAAAGTTGATATCCCACTTATCAAATGCGGACTCGACCTCGTTGCCCTCGTTGAGGCGCATGAGGCCATGATCGACAAAAACGCAGGTGAGCTGCGGGCCGACGGCCTCGGCGAGCAGTGCCGCCACGACCGACGAATCCACGCCGCCGGAGAGTGCCAGCAGCACGCGGCCGGAGCCGACCTTTTCGCGCACGGCGGCGATGGCGGTGTTCTTATAGTCGCCCATCGTCCAGTCGCCCTTCGCGCCGCAGACCTCGTAGAGGAAGTTGCGGATCATGTCCTTGCCGTACTCGCTGTGGTTGACCTCGGGATGGTACTGCACGCCGTAGAAGCCGCGCTCTTCGTCGCAGATGGCGACGTTGGGGCAGGCGTCGGAATGGGCGACGAGGGAGAAGCCCTCGGGCACCTTTTCCATGTAGTCGCCGTGGCTCATCCACGTTACGCTCTTTTCGGGCAGACCCTTGAAGAGCTTGCAGGACGTATCGAAGAAGGTCTCGGTCTTGCCGTATTCGCGCGCGGTCGCGTCGTTCGCCGCCACGACCTTGCCGCCGAGGTGGTGCGCGATGAGCTGGCAGCCATAGCAGATGCCGAGCACGGGCACGCCCGCATCAAAGAGCGCGGGATCGACGTGCGGCGCATCCTCAAGGTAAACGCTGTTCGGGCCGCCGGTGAAGATGAAGCCGATGGGCTTCATCGCGAGAAGGTCCGCGAGGGGCGTCGTGTAGGGCTTCACCTCGCAGTAAACGCCGCATTCACGCACGCGGCGGGCGATCAGCTGGTTGTACTGACCGCCGAAATCCAGTACGATGATGGTTTGATGGTTCATGTTGTTTTCTCCTGCCGTATCGTAAACTCAGCGCTCTCGCGCAGTTAGGTAAAAGCATCATATCATAGCTTTTTCTATTTTTCCAGCAGTTTGCAAAATAAAATCGGGCGGAAACGAAACCTCGCGATCTCAGAAGAAAAAGGACGCTCGCAAAGAGCGTCCTTTTTGCATATTACACGGAGAAGAGCAGCTCGCAGAAGGTCGGGTACGGCCAGTACTTCGACGCTGTGAGCACCTCCAGCTTGTCAATGATCCTGCGCACGGTTGCCATGCGGGATTCGACCTCGTCGTGGTAGTAGTGCAGCAGCGTTTCGGGCTCCGCGCTTTCCGATACGGTCTCGAGCGCCGTCTTGAGCGCGATGGTCTCCTCAAGAAGCTGCTCGTTGAGCGAGCCGATGGCATTGGCGAGCGAGGACTCGACGTGGCATGTCAGCTCCGGCGCGGCGGCGTGCTTGGCAACGATCGTGTTGCACAGCGCCGCCTCATATTCCGACGCGGCGTTCAGGATGCCGTGCTGGACCATGTCAACGAGCGTTGCCGCCTCGATGCGGATGACCTTGCAGTATTTCTCAATGTGTACCTCGTGGCGGGAGAGAATCTCCTCGCGGGAGTACACGCCCTGACGGGTGAGCATTTCGATGTTTTTCGGCAGGATGTAGGCGGGCAGCGCCTCGGCGGTGTTGCGCAGGTTGGCAAGGCCGCGCTTTTCAGCTTCCTCGACCCAGGCCTCCTCATAGCCGTTGCCGTTGAAGATGATGCGGCCGTGGGCACAGAAGGTGTCGCGGATGAGCTTGTGCAGCGCCGTGGTGAAATCCCCGGCGTCCTTGAGCTTTTCATAGAAATCATCCAGCTCGTCGGCCATGATCGCGTTGAGGATCGTGACGGGCCCTGCGATGGACTGCGAGGAGCCGGGCATACGGAACTCAAACTTGTTGCCTGTGAAGGCGAGCGGCGAGGTGCGGTTGCGGTCGGTGGTGTCCTGCGGGATGGCCGGCAGCACATCCACGCCGATGCGCAGCGACTTGTGCTCGGGGGCGGTGTAGTCGTTCTCGGCAACGATGGCGTCGATGATGCCCTCAAGCTCCGTGCCGAGGAAGATGGAGATGATGGCCGGCGGAGCCTCCTGCGCGCCCAGACGGTAGTCATTGCCTGCAAAGGCAACCGAGCAGCGCAGCAGCTCCTGATATTCGTCCACGCCCTTGATGAAGGCGGCGAGCATCAGCAGGAAGAGCGCGTTCTGGCTGGGGGTCTTGCCGGGGGAGAAGAGGTTTTTGCCCGTGTCGGTCGAGAGCGACCAGTTGACGTGCTTGCCCGAGCCGTTCACGCCGGCAAAGGGCTTTTCATGCAGCAGGCACACAAGGCCGTGGCGCTCGGCGACCTTTTTCATCGTCTCCATGACGAGCTGGTTCTGGTCGCTCGCGGTGTTGGCGTCGGTGTAGATGGGGGCCATCTCGTGCTGGCCGGGCGCGACCTCGTTGTGCTTGGTCTTGGAGAGTACGCCGAGCTTCCACAGCTCCTCGTCCAGCTCCTGCATGTAAGCGCCCACGCGCGGGCGGAAGGCGCCGAAGTAGTGGTCGTCCAGCTCCTGACCCTTGGGCGGCTTTGCGCCGAAGAGCGTGCGGCCGCACAGCTGCAGATCCATACGCTTTAAGTAGAGCTTGCGGTCAATGAGGAAATACTCCTGCTCCGCGCCGATCTGCGGCGTGATCCGTTCCGCATCGTCGCCAAAGAGCTTCAGCACGCGCAGCGTCGCGCGGTTGACCGCAGCGATGGAGCGCAGCAGCGGCGTTTTCTTATCGAGCGCCTGACCGCTGTAGGAGCAGAAGACCGTGGGGATGCAGAGGCTGCCGTCCTTGATGAAGGCGAAGGCCGTGGGGTCCCACGCGCTGTAGCCGCGCGCTTCAAACGTCGCGCGCAGGCCGCCGTTGGGGAAGGAAGAGGCGTCGGGCTCGCCGCGCACGAGCTCCTTGCCTGAAAAGTCCATGATGATGCGTCCGCCGCCGGCGTTGTTGATGAAGCTGTCGTGCTTTTCCGCCGTCACGCCGCTGAGGGGCTGGAACCAGTGCGTAAAATGCGTCGCGCCGCGTTCGAGCGCCCAGGTCTTCATCGCGTCGGCGATCTGATTGGCCGCGGAAAGAGGAAGGGGCTGTCCGCTCTTCAGGCAGCCGCGCCAGACGTCCATGGCGTCCTGCGGCACATACTGCTCCATCGTGCGTTCATTGAACACCAGAGAACCAAAAAGCTCGGGAATGCGAGTCGCTTCACTCATGATCCAGACCTCCTGATACAAAATAAAATCATAAGTAATCATACTGCACAGGGGCAAGCAGCGTCAATACCTTGTTTTCCTAACTTTTTCTGCGCTTTACCGCGGTAAACTGTGCGGGGTGAACGAATCGATGAAAGCGCCAGACCTTTTTCTTGCATGGGAAAATGGGCTGCGTGATATTGAGCATGGACCCGCCTAAATAGGCGGGTCCACTTTTTTGCGCATATTTCGGTTCACTTGATGGTCGAGCTGTCGTTCAGCACGCTCGTGCTGTAGAGAAACAGTACGTCCTGCGCGTCAAAATCGACAAATTTGCCGAGCGACGCGGGCGAGAGATAGCGGATGTCGATCAGCGTGATCTCGCGATAGCTCTCCGCGAGCAGCGGGATGAGACTTGCGGCAAAGGAATCGCGCAGCACGATCAGCCGGCGCTCCGTGGCGGAATTCGGGTTCTCGATGCGCAGCAGCGACTTCGGACCCGAGAGAAAAATCTCGTAAGGGTCGTTGCCGCCTGCTTTATCCAGCGTGTAGATGGGGAGATATGCGTCGTTTTCGTAGTCGTACACGCGGCAGCCCTCGAGCGCGTCGTTCGTAAGATAGGTGAGCGTGTCGGGCGGCATCGGCAGCGCGGACTGACCGCGATACACGCCGGAAAAGGGCGTGCCCAGCGTCACGGACGTGAAGCCCTCCGGAAGATCCGCGCCCATCGCGTCCGCGAGGAGCTTTGCGACGGGGAGCAGTTCCTCCTGCCGCCAGTGCGTGTCCGTGCGGTAGTAGGACGAGAGCGAGAGCGCGCCTGTCAGATCGATATATTGCGCATAGTCCGTCTTCTCGCGCATATCCGCGAAGAGTCTCTCGTAATCCAGCGAAGGATAGCCGTTTTCGGCGGCCAGAAAGTAATTCTTGTCGGGGATGATCGAAAGATAGACCTTCGCGTCCGTATCCTTGGGATACGTTTCGTACACATAGCGGAAGCGGTCTGCGGCGTGGTCGAGCGAGGACTCGTTCAGCGTGGGGTCAAGCTTTGCGGCGTAGCCGTCTGCGACATAGATGCCGTTGTTGTCCTTTTCGCGGAAGAGGTCGCGCACGGCGAGCGCCTTGAGCGTGCGGAAGGTATCGCGCAGCGGGAACTGATCGAGCGTGTAGCTTTCAAAGTTCGACTGGAAACGCCCGGAGAGCACCTCCTGCGCGTCAAGACGCGGAAACTGCTTGAGCGGACGGCGCTCGCTGAGGGAGAGCGCGTCGTCCTCTTTCAGCATCTCCCAGAGCGAAAAGCACAGCAGAAACAGCGCGCACACGCCGAGGGAGAGGATATTTTTGACGTTTTTGTTCATCTTCCCCCCTCCTTAAAAACGGAAATACAGGAACGGGTTAAAAGACCCGTCCACCAAAAAGGCGGTGCACAGCGACAGCGCGATGAGCAGGAAGACCGGCTCGAGCGCATCGAGCGCAAGAGCGCCGCCCTTCGTTTTCCGCAGCCTTGCAGCCGCCCGTTTGGGAAGCGGCGTCGCGCAGAGCATCCCGAGCACAAGGAGCGCAGCGTAGCTTTTGAGGGAATAGAGTGCCTGCGAAGTGAGCAGCGGCAGCCCGCCCGCGCCGAACATCGCGCCGATGCGCGAAAATGCCTGCGCGGCATTGTCCGCGTCGAAGAGCACGAAGCCGAGCGTGACGAAAAAGAGCGTGTAGATGTGACCGAGCGCGCGGTGCTTTTGCAGCACCGGCAGCAGCACCGTCTTTTCCAGCAGCAGCAAAACGGCGAACCACAGTCCCCAGAGAACAAAGGTCCACGCCGCGCCGTGCCACAATCCCGTTGCGAGCCAGACGATGAGGATATTCAGCAGCTGGCGCGCCTTCCCCTTTCGGCTGCCGCCGAGGGGGATATAGAGATAGTCGCGGAACCACGAGCCGAGCGAGATGTGCCACCTGCGCCAGAACTCCGTGATGCTCGAAGAAATGTAGGGATAGTTGAAGTTCTCGGGAAAATGAAAGCCCAGAATACGGCCAAGGCCGATGGCCATGTCGCTGTAGCCGGAAAAGTCAAAGTAGACTTGCAGCAGGAATGCGAGCGCATAGAGCCAGACGAAGAGCACGCTTGCTTCCTGCGACTGCTTGCAGGCGGCGGCAAGAGAACCGAACTGGTTGGCGAGCAGTACCTTTTTGCAAAGTCCGGTCACAAAGCGCCGCGCGCCGTCCGCTGCGCCCGAGAGACTGTGGGTGCGATCTGAAAGCTCCGCGGCAACGTCGCTGTAGCGCACGATCGGCCCTGCGATGAGCTGGGGGAAGAGCGAAACGTAGGCGGCAAGGTCGATGAAGCTGCGCTGCGCCGCCGTTTCGCCGCGATAAACGTCGATGACATAGCTGAGCACCTGAAAGGTGTAGAAGCTGATGCCGATGGGCAGCGCGAGCTTCAAAAGCGGCAGGGAAAGCCCCGCGACGGCGTTGACGCTCGAGAGGAAAAAGTCGGCATACTTAAAGTACGCGAGCAGGCCGAGGCTCACGAGAACGGAAAGCGACAAAAAGAGCTTTGCCGCCTTCCCTCCCCGATATTTTTCAATGAGCAGGCCGAAGGCATAGCCCTGCACGATGGAGATGAGCATCAAAACGACATACTTCGGCTCGCCCCAGGCGTAGAAAAAGAGGCTTGCGAGCAGAAGAATGAGGTTTTTGAAGCGACCCGGCACGGCAAAATACGCGATCAGCACCGCTACCAGGAAGTAGAAGAGAAAGGGAATGCTGGAAAAGAGCATGAACCTTCCGCCTTTCTGAGCATGATTAGAGGAGCGGCTCGTCGCAGACGACGGATGCCTCGCTGTAGACCGAGGTGAGCGTGTCGCGGAACTGATCGACCAGCTCCTCCGCACCGAAGCAGGAGACGACGAAATCGCCCATCGTCAGGATGACGAGCTTATCGGGGAAGCCGCACATCCACTGGCGGTTCATGATGTTGTCCTTGAGGTCGGAAACGACCGCGTCAACGTCGGGGGCATTGGCAATGTGGAACGCGCCGGCGGTGAAGGTGTTGGCGTTCATCATGTGGATGAGGGAAGCCGCGTCGGTCAGCTTGTCCACATCGGCGGCGGGATAGCCGAGCATGTAGTCAAGGGTGTCGCCGTCCGCAACGGAGAAGTTGCCGGGCGCGTCGTCGACCATGTTCTCCTCGTTCATGTCGCCGCCGGAGACGGCGAACTTGTCGTCCTCCGCGTAGCTCGACCAGACGGCTTCGAGCAGCTCGAGGGCGGTGGCGGGCTGATCGCCGGAGGCGGCGCCGTCATTCTTGCTGCCGCAGGCGGCAAGGGAGAGGATCATCGCTGCGGCAAGCAGCAGAGAGAAAAGCTTTTTCATGGGAAGTTACCTCCAAAATAAATGTAATATGTGTTGTTTTGTCGATTCAGGGCCGCTCGGCGACCCAGCAACCCTTTGCGCCGTCATAGCGCAGCACGGCGGCAGCCTTGCCGTCGAGCGATAGGGTGTAGCGCGTATTTTCGTCGGGCGCTTCGACCGTCCATGTGAGCGCCTCGCCGCTTGCGGCGCTGCGCGAGGAAAGCGCGCGGGGCGAGGAATCGGCGGGCGAATCCAGCACGCCCTCCGAAACGGAGACCGTGAGCGCATCGCCGGACCTGCTCTCGATCGAGAGCGCCACGCACAGCGGCGGTGTGTCCATGCTGCGCCCGTCGAGCGCGAGCGGCGCGGGCGAGTCGATGGGGACGGGCGCGCCGGTGAGCGCCGTGCCGCCGATGTAGAGCGTGCCGCGCTCTGCGTTGCGCGATGCAGTGAAGGCCGCGGTCAGGATGAGCGCAAGGCAGGCAGCGGCGGCCAGCATACGCGGAAGCGCGCGCCCTTTGTGCGCTTTGGCGCGGCGCTTGTGCGCCTGCGCAACGAGGTCGTCGTCGATCTCGCCGATCGCGCGGAGCATCATTTCATGCTTCATCGTATCCCTCCTTGATGAGGTGCTGCTTTAGTTTTCTGCGCGTGCGCAGAAGCGTCGTTTTGACGCGGCTCTCGCCGCAGCCGAAGCGGGAGCTGATCTCTTCGATCGAGTCGCAGTAGAAATAGCGGAGAATGAACATACTGCGCGCATCCTCGCTCTGCGTGCGCAGAAACGCGCTGATGCTCGCGCCAAGCTCTGCTGCGGCGGTCTCGCTTTCCGGGCCGGACAGCGAAACGGCGCAGTCGTCCAGCTCGTCGAGCGAGAGGGCAAGGGCATCGCCCTGCCGCTTCTGCGCGCTTTTTGCCTTGTAGCGGTTGAGCGCCAGGTTGCGTGCGATCTTGCCGAGAAACGCCTGCAGGATCGCGGGCCTTTGCGGCGGCATGGCGTTCCATGCGTGCAGATAGGTGTCGTTCACGTTCTCCTCGCTGTCGGCAGGATCTTCGAGAATGTTTCGCGAAATTTTCATACAATAGGGTCCGTATTTGGCGGCGGTGGCTTCGATGGCGTGCTCGTCCCGCTGCCAGTAAAGTTCGACGATCTGCTTATCGTCCATAGGCTCGCTCCTTTCTGTTGTCTGCCATCATGGGGAAAAGACAACTTTTGCGCACCCTGCGTTACAGGAAAAAGCAAATATTTTTGAAAGTATACCACATTCGCCCGTTTTCTAAAAGAGCACCGCGCTATTTTTGGAGGGGCGGGAACTTTTTTTGCCCGCGCGCCGTCTAACAGGTTAGATACCCAGAAACGGAGGTCACCCGACATGAAACGAATTTTTGCTTTGCTGCTCGCCGCAGCGATGACGCTCTCCCTCTGCGCCTGCGGCGCGGGAGAGGCAGACGAGCGCGAGAAGGAGAAGAACGAAGTGGAAAAAGACCCGGCCGCCGCGCAGTATTTGCAGGAGCTTGCCGTGAAGACGGCGGAATATCCCGAGCTTCCCGCCATGCCGAGCACGGAGGAGTTGGACAAGGCCTTCAGCACCATCGACTATGACAAGATGGGCGCGGAGGCCTACGAAAAGGCACAGGAAAAGATCTGGGCGGACTGGGACGAGCGCAGCACGAAGTATTACGATGCGCTCCGCGCGCTGAGAAGCGAGGGCACGGCGCAGAGCGCCGCCTTCCTCGGCTTTACGAAGTCGGCGGCGGGCGCGCTGCTCTCCGGTGAGGAGAATATTATCGTCTCGCCCGCGAACCTCTACCTTGCCCTCGCCATGCTCAGCGAGACGACGGACGGCGAGAGCCGCGGACAGCTCCTCTCCCTTCTCGGCCTTGACGACACCGCGACGGCGCAGAGCGCGGGCAACTACATCTGGCGCAACCTCTACGGCGAGACCGCAACGGGCAAGACGCAGCTGGCAAGCTCCCTCTGGCTGAGCGATAGCGTGTCCTACAACGAGGAAACGCTTGAAACGCTCGCCCGGCAGTACCTTGCCTCGACCTTCTCCGCGCCGATGGGCGAAAAGAAGACCGACAGCGCCATTGCCGAGTGGATCAACGAAAATACCGGCGGCCTTCTCGCTGACGCTGCGGGCAGCATCGCGACCAGACCCGAAACGGTGATGCTGCTTTTGACGACGCTCTACTTTAAGGACCAGTGGCGCGATGAATTCTGGGCGAAGGAGACACGGCAGGATGTTTTCACCGCAGCGGGCGGTGCGCAGCAGACGGTCGACTTCATGCACCTCACGCAGGACAGAGCCTCCTATTGCCGGGGCGAAAACTACACCGTGGCGGAGCTGCGCTTTCAGGGCGGGCAGGCGATGCGCTTCCTGCTGCCCGATGAGGGCACGAGCCTTGAAAGCCTCCTTGCGGACGGTACCGCCGCGGGCGGGCTGCTGGGCTACGACAAGAATGAAAATCTGCCGAGCGGCAAGCTCGTCTGGAGCGTGCCGAAGTTCGACGTCAGCTCCGACCTTGAGCTGACCGACGCGCTCCGCGCGCTGGGCATTTCCGACGTCTTTGATTTTGATCGCGCGGACTTTTCGCCGCTTGTCGACTTTGACCGCTTTGACAAGGCGGTCGCCGTGACGAGGGTGCAGCACGCCGCGCGCGTGAAGGTCGACGAAAAGGGCTGCGAGGCCGCCGCCTTTACCGCCGTCACGGCGGAAGCCACGTCCGCCGCGCCCGAAGACCTACCCGTGGTGGAGATGGATCTGAACCGGCCGTTTGCCTTTATGATCACCGGCGTGGACGGCCTGCCGCTCTTTCTCGGCACGGTGAACACGATGGCGTAAGGGCAGAAGAGAAAACAACAAAGGGGGGGACGCTTCCTGTATCGGAAGCGTCCCCCCCTTTTTGCGCATCGCATCTCCTTGCGGGGCGGTGCGATCAATCGATCAAAATAAAAAAGAAAACAGAAAATGACTGACCCCTGATCGCTGTTACTCAAGTACGATCAAGGGTCAGTCACGATGAATATTGGGATCTCTCATATTCTGTTTTCTTCCTTTCCTTTCGTTTTGTGATCTGGTGCCGAATACCACTTACTCCGGTTTCCACTCCTGCTATCTCAAACACTGCTGTTGCAGTGGTCTTACCTGAATGCCGGTACACATCAGAGAGTGCTGCGCGATGGATATGATCGGAACCATTGGATCGGGTTTGCTGCACTTACTTGTACATTGGTCTCACCCTTTCTGTGATTAAAGAATAGCAAGAATGAGACTGAAAATCAAGCGGCAGAACGAATAAAGATACAAAGAATTTTTTGTGCGGAGAGATGAATATTCAAAAAACGGCGGAAAATGCTTGTTCTTTATCGAAAACTTTAGTATAATAAAGCTGTTGGGCCGCCCTTCAAGGGCGGCCCGATTTGCATTATGTGCGGAAATAGACGCGATCCCACTCCGCAGAACCGGGGATGAGCGGCGGCTCGATGACAAGACCGCTTTTCCCGCCGCGCTTCCCCTCGACCAGCAGGAGCGAGGGGGCGGAGGCGGCAGACTTTGCGAGAAAGCGCAGGCGCTTTGGCTCGATGCCGCTCTCGCGCATGGCGCAGAGCACATCCGCGAGCCGCTCGGTGCGGTGGACGAGGGCGAAGCGCCCGCCGTAGCGCAGGACGCGCTTCGCCGCGGCGCACACGTCATCAAGCGTGCAGGTACATTCCTCGCGCGCATTTCGCCGCGCCTCGCCCTCGGCGCTCGCGCCGCTGCCGGTGGGGAAGTACGGCGGGTTGGAGATCACATAGTCGACGCTGCCGGGAGGGGGCAGGACGGAAACATCGCGCAGGTCGCCCGTGCGGAAGGCGGCGCGCCCCTCCCAGCCGTTTTCCGAAAAGGTCCTGCGCGCGAGCGCTGCCGCAGGCGCAGAAAGTTCCACGTTTTCAACGGTGAGGGAATCCTCGCGCGCAAGCAGGAGCGTGCCGAGCAGCCCCGTGCCGCTGCCAAGGTCGCAGACGCGATCGCCGCGCGCGGGACGGGCAAAGTAGGCGAGGGCAAAGCTGTCCGTTCCCGGCGGGAAGAGATCTGTATCATAGTAAAAGCAGGGTCCATTCTGCCAGAGTTCGTCTCGCCGTTCCATGCAAGCACCCCCTTCAAAGATAAAAATAAGGACGCGCCGAAAAGCGCGTCCTTATTTTTTAAGTAGCCTTAGGCCTGGGAGATGGCGCCGTTGGGGCAGGTATCCGCGCAGCTGCCGCAATCGAGGCAGGCATTCGCGTCGATCTGATACTGGGAATCGCCCTGGGAAATAGCACCGACGGGGCAGGCGTCTGCGCAAGCACCGCAGCTGACGCAGGCAGAGCTGATCTGATAAGCCATGATAGTTACCTCCATAAGTTGATGACGCTATTATAGCATGAGAGCGCGAAAATGCAAGAGTGAGAATCGAAGAAATGATTGAATTTTCTGTGTCCTTTTTCGGGGTTTATTTTTGGAGAGAATGGGAAAAGATGAGAAAGTCAAGTGAAACGGACAGGAGGGGAAGAGCCTTGCAGGAAAGAAGATTCAGCGTAAGGGCCGAGCGGGTGCTGCGCGGCGCGCAGGCGGCGGCACTTGAACTGGGGCACGGCTATGTCGGATGCGAGCATCTGCTGCTCGGAATGCTGCGCGAGGAAGAGGACGCACCGGGCCGCGCGCTGCGCGCGCTCGGCGCGGAGGAGGAGAAAACACGCGCGCTCATCACGCGTGCACTGGGGCGGGGAGAGGCAGACCTTGCCATTGCACAGGGACTTTCACCGCACGCGCGCTGCGCCGTCGAGATGGCGGTGGCGGAGGCGGAGCGCTCGGGCAGCCGTGAGATCGAGTCGGGACATTTGCTGCTGGGGATGCTGCGCTGCGGCGACAACACGGCCGTGCGCCTTTTGCGGCGCGAGGGCGTGGACACGCGCAGGCTCTACGGCGAGACCGTGCGCGCGATGAGCCTGACGGCGAGGCGCAGTCCCGGCGGCGAAGTGCGCGCGAGCCGGGGGGAGAGCAAGAGCGGCAAAACGCTCGCGGAATTCACGCGCGACTTAACGGCGATGGCGCGCGAGGGACGCTTTGACCCCGTCATTGGGCGCGAGGAGGAGATCGCGCGCACCATCCGCATCCTCTCGCGCCGCACGAAGAACGACCCTGTGCTCATCGGCGAGCCGGGCGTTGGCAAGACGGCGGTCGTGGAGGGCCTTGCCGAGCGGATCGGCGAGGGAAACGTGCCGGATGCACTCCTTGACCAGCGCATTTTGTCGCTCGACCTTGCGGGCATGGTGGCGGGAACGAAGTACCGCGGCGAATTTGAAGAGCGTATCCGCGCCCTGCTCGACGAGGTGAGGCGCGAGGGAAACGTCATTTTGTTCATCGACGAGCTGCACACCATCGTCGGCGCGGGCAGCGCCGAGGGAGCGGTGGACGCGGCGAACATCTTGAAGCCCGCGCTCGGGCGCGGAGAGATCCGCGTTATCGGAGCGACGACGCTCGCGGAGTACCGGCGCTATATCGAGAAGGACGCGGCGCTCGAGCGGCGCTTTCAGAGCGTGCAGGTGGGCGAACCCGACGAGGAAAAGACGCTTGCCATCCTGCGCGCCCTGCGCCCGCGCTACGAAGAGCACCACGGCCTTGAAATCGACGACGAGGCGCTCAGCGCGGCGGTGACGCTTTCAAAGCGCTACCTTCCGGATCGCTTTCTCCCCGACAAGGCCATCGACCTTGTGGATGAGGCGGCGGCGGGCGTGCGCACAGAGGTGCACAGCGCCTCGCCGGAGGTGAGAGCGCTTTCGGAGCGGGCGGAGAAGGCGGCAAAGGATAAGGAGGAGGCCATCCGCGCGCAGAACTACGAAAAGGCCGCGCGTTCACGCGACGCGGAGGAAAGCTTCCGCGCGCAGGCGGCAAAGGAGCGCGAGCGGGAGCGGCGCGAGGCGGAAAAGACGCACGCCGTCGTAACGCGCGAGCACGTCGCCGCGGTGCTGTCGAACTGGACGGGCATCCCCGTGACGCGCCTGAGCGAGAGCGAGCGGTCGCGCCTTCTATCGCTTGAGGATACGCTGCACGAGCGCATCGTGGGGCAGGACGAGGCCGTGCGCGCGGTTGCCCGCGCGGTGCGGCGGGGAAGAGCGGGCGTGAAGGACCCGAAGCGGCCCGTGGGCTCCTTTCTGCTGCTGGGGCCGACGGGCGTCGGCAAGACGGAGCTGAGCCGCGCGCTCGCCGAGGCGGTATTCGGCAGCGAGGAGGCGATGATCCGCATCGACATGAGCGAGTATATGGAAAAGCACAGCGTCTCGCGCCTGATCGGCTCGCCGCCGGGCTACGTCGGTTACGACGAGGGCGGACAGCTGACGGAGAAGGTGCGGCGAAAGCCGTATTCCGTTGTGCTCTTCGACGAGATCGAAAAAGCGCACGAGGATGTGTGGAACGTGCTGCTGCAAATCCTCGAGGACGGCGCGGTGACGGATTCACAGGGGCGGCGCGTGGATTTTCGCAGCGCGGTGATCGTGATGACCTCGAACGTGGGGGCAAAGAGCATCACGGCGGCGCCAATGCCGCTCGGCTTTGCCGCCAACGCGCGGGAGGGCGGAGAGATGCACTTTGGCGCGGTGAAGAAGGCTGTGACGGCGGAGCTGCGGCGGACCTTCCGCCCGGAGTTTTTGAACCGCGTGGACGAGACGATCGTCTTCCGGCCGCTCAGCGAAGAGAACATGGCGGAGATCGCGCGGCGGCTGCTAAAAAAGACGGCGGCGCGCATGGAGGCGCTCGGCATCCGCTTCGTTTTCGACGATGCGGCGGCGCGCCTGCTCGCGCAGCGCGGAACGGACGAGACCTACGGCGCGCGTCCGCTGCGGCGGCTCATCAGCGCGGAGGTCGAGGACGCGCTCGCCTCCCTTTTGCTGGAGGGGACGCTTGCGCACGGCGATACGGCGGTGTTGACGGCGGAAAACGGCACGCTCTGCGTGCGCCGGCGGGAGAAAGCGGCGGCCGCCGCCCTCGGCGACGTCGGTGCGCAGAAGGCGTGAAAAAAGGGACGCATCAGACAGAAGACCCGACCGATGGACGATCATCGGTCGGGTCTTCATGCTTGTGTAAAGATTTTTTGCGGTCGAATGATGCGAGGCCTTTTTGCCCTTGAAGGGATGAAGCCGGTTTGGCAAACCGCAATTAGTTGCTGCTGTCCCCTGCGATTAGAGTTGTTTCTAATTGCACTTGATAAGTATTTTCTTCTCCGCTTAGATTGGTCGTTTTTAATTCAAACCACAGATTATCAGCCAGCTTATCGGCATCGCCGTCTCGCAAAACATCGCCGGAAATTTTCCCGATATTACTGGAAACGTCTATTGTCCCGCCTGTTTGATCGGCAACTGCATTGGAAAGTAAAATGAAGTCTTCCTCGCCATCAACATAAATGGTGGTGGAATATGCGGTAATATCAGCAAAATCATCTGACATTACTTTCAAATTGCCGCCATAGCAGATTTCATCTTTCCCCGATAGAACAATTACGCCATTTGATACCGAAATCGACTCGCTGTCTCCGCTGAATGAATAGACCTTCAAGGACTGCTCCTGACTGCTTTTAGAAGAATTTCCACATCCGGTAAAAAACACCGTACAGGCTAGCAGCGACAGGATAATGGTTATGATTCTTTTCATCATCTTTTACCTCGACAATTTTCGCCTTTTTGCCTTATCTGCGCATTGCGGCGTTCCAAACGCCTGCCTGAGGGGATGCGCCCTTCCTCATTCAAAGCGCTCAACGGTCGTTGCGAGGTCGTAGCTTG
>ENA-OUQG01001190-OUQG01001190.1-human-gut-metagenome-genome-assembly--contig:-NODE-1190-length-14474-cov-21.178029_pt1 | contig 14474 bp, 12 predicted proteins | sample MGYA00237943_ERZ548823 | MGnify/ENA primary metagenome ERZ548823 (study PRJEB26490, sample SAMN05194731) | human gut metagenome | biome: terrestrial biome; feature: human-associated habitat... | reverse complement strand
CAGTTTGACGTATCCAACTACTTTCTGTGCCATTTGTAGGCACCTCCTTCAATAAGATGTGGTAGCGGCCGGCCCATACCGGAACCGCTCTTGGCGAGATGGCGTGCATCTCTCCCACTTGCGCCGGAGTCGTACTGCTCCGGCCTGTACGGCTGCGCCGTACTCAGTTGCTGCTGACCTCCACCTGATCCAGCTCCAGATCCACCGGCGTCTCACGGCCGAACATGGAGACGACGACGCGGACACGGTTCTTGTCCGGCTCGATCTCCTCCACCGTGCCGGTAAAGCTGGCAAGAGGACCTTCGGTGATGCGGACGGTGTCGCCCACATGGTACAGCACGACGATCTCGCGCTTCTCCATGCCCAGAGCGGCTACCTCGTCCTCCGTCAGGGGGATCGCCTTGTTGGCCTCGCCCACAAAGCCCGTGACGCCGCGGATATTGCGGATCAGGTGCCATGTGTCGTCGGTCATGACCATTTTAATGAGAACATAGCCGGGGAAGATCTTACGCTGGATCTCCTTGGCGACGCCGGACTCGGTGATCTCGGTGACGGTCTCCATGGGGATCTCGATCTGGAGGACCATATCCTCCATGCACCGATTCACCACAGCCTTTTCAATGGCGATCTTCACCGCGTTCTCATAACCGGAATAGGTATGTGCCACATACCACTTCGCGTTATCAGCCATTTCCGTTTCCTCAGGCGAACAGGCCGATCAGTGCATCCACCGCCAGAAGGCTCACCGCATCAAAGATCCAGATGCAGGCGCCCACCAGCAGGGAGCACAGGATCACGGTGCCTGTGTTCTTCATGGTGGTCTTGCCGTCAGGCCATACGACCTTCTTCAGCTCGCTTCTCATTTCGCGGAACCACTTGCCGTGGTCCTTCTTGACCTTCTTTTCTTCAGCCATAACGACTCTCCTTCCGGTTACTTGGTCTCAGTGTGGACCGTGTGCTTTCTGCAGAAGGGGCAATACTTGTTCAGCTCAAGCTTGTCGGGGGTATTCTTCTTGTTCTTCATCGTGTTGTAGTTTCTCTGCTTGCACTCGTTGCATCTCAGGGTGATCTTCACGCGCATTAACGGCACCTCCTTATTAGATTAGGCTCCCCTGTGGGGACGCCCTTTTGCCTCCCTGCCGGCTGTCGTCTCTTCGCGCCCCCGAAGCGAAAAAGCGCGCAAAAAGAAAACACCCACTCACAGGTGATGCTCAGTATAGCACGGTTTTTCCGCGAGGTCAACTGATTTTTTGCAAAAAATACAGCTTTTTCGGGGGTTTTACAGCTTTTCCGGTTGCAGGCAGCGGCATTTTTGTGTATGATACCATCATTGAACAGAAAGTGCAGGTGCATTTGCATGAAGATCATGGCCATCGACTACGGCGACGCCCACACCGGTATCGCCATTTCAGACTATACCGAGACGCTGGCGGGGTACTCCGACGTGCTCCACAGCCGCAAGCAGGAGGAGGTGCTCTCCGGCGTCCGGCGGCTCATCGCCGAGCATGACGTAAAGCTGCTGGTGCTGGGCTATCCCCGGAACATGGACGGCACCGAGGGCCCCCGCGCCGAAAAGTGCGCCGCCTTCGGAGAACTGCTGCGGCAGGAGACGGGGCTGGAGGTGATCCTCTGGGACGAGCGGCGCACCACCATCGACGCCCACAACATCCTGTTCCAGAACGGGCAGAACGCCAAGAAGCGGAAAAAGACGGTGGATGCGGTGGCGGCGGCGCTGATGCTGGAGGGCTATCTCACCCGCCGCAGGCTGGAGGCACAGAAATGAGCCGGGACGTCATCATCATCGGCGGCGGTGCCAGCGGCATGATGGCGGCGCTGGCCGCCGCGGAAAACGGCTGCCGCGTCACACTGCTGGAGCGGCAGAGCCGGGTGGGACGCAAGCTGCTGGCCACCGGCAACGGACGGTGCAACCTGACGAACCACAACGCCTCTCCCGCCCGCTATCACGGCGGCGACGGATTCTGCGCCTACGCGCTGGATGCCTTCGACGTGGGCGCGACGCTGCAGTTTTTCGCCTCGCTGGGTCTTCTGACGGTCGCCGAGGACAGCGGGCGCGTCTATCCCATGAGCAACATGGCGGGCAGCGTGCTGGACGTGCTGCGCTACGCGCTGGAGCGACCCGGCATCGAGGTCGTCACCGGTCAGGCGGTCTCCTCCGTGAAAAAGACGTCCGGCGGCTTCACCGTGCGGACGGAGACGGACACCTTCCACGCCGAAAAGCTCATTCTGGCAGCCGGCGGCTGCGCCGGCAGCAAGGTGGGCGGCGTCATGGACGGCTATCAGCTGGCCAAGAGTCTGGGACACCACAGGACACCGCTCTACCCCTCCCTTGTCCAGCTGAAGACCGACCCCACCTATCCCCGTGCGCTGAAGGGCATCAAGGCCGAGTGCGGCATCGCCATCCGGCGAGGCAGCGCGGTGGCGGCGGAGAACCGCGGCGAGGTGCTGTTCACCGAGTACGGTGTCAGCGGCCCTGCCATCTTCGACCTCTCCCGCGCCGTGTCTACCGGCGGAGAGGGGCTGTGCTGCGTGCTGAACTTCTTCCCCGACTGGGAGCCTGAGGAGGTGCTGCACTGGCTGCACCGGCGGCGGCAGACCATGGCCGCTCACGAGGCGTCCACCCTGCTGGTAGGCTCCTGCCACACCCGATTGGGGCAGATGCTCTGCAAGGCCGCCGGCTTCACCAACCAGCCGGCAGCTGACCTTACCGACGATGACCTGCGCCGCATCGCCGCGCAGGCCACGGGCTTCACCCTGCCCATCACCGGCACCTGCGGCTTCGATCAGGCGCAGGTAACGGCGGGCGGCTTGCAGACCGGCGAGTTCGATCCCCGGACCATGCAGAGCCGTCTGGTGCCGGGGCTATATGCCTGCGGCGAGGTGCTGGACGTGGACGGCGACTGCGGCGGCTTCAATTTGCAGTGGGCGTGGTCCTCCGGCTGGCTGGCCGGACAGCTCCGATAAAAAAGAAAACGAACCGACCCCTATTTCCGGCGGCAGCCGCCGGAAATAGGGGTTTTTGCCGTTTTTGGCGGAAGGCCGCCTCCGACCATTTCCGCCGGAAACGGATGCTATAATCCTCCGCGAAAGGCAAAGACCTTGCCGCACTGACACAGGCAGGAGGATGGAGCATGAACGAATACAAAAGGATCGCAGGGCGGCTGCTGGGCGGCCTGCTGGTGCTGGCGCTGTGCGCCGCACTGCTGCCGGCAAAGGCCGTGTACGCCGCCGGAGACACTTACGCCGTGGAGGAGGACAGCACCTACGCCGTAGGTGCTGACACGCTGATGAGGCTGCGGCGTGCCGCGCCACGGGGCGTACAGGACAACGTGACCATGCACCTGTTCGACTACGATGGCTCTCTGAACCAGTACGGCGGGCGGGTACTGACGTTCTGCAACAGTACCGGGCAGAACTCCAAGGACGGCATGCTGCAAAAAAGCGACGATCGGCCGGTGATGGCCCCCACGCTGGAAAACGGCTGGCCCAAGGTGCTGGGCGTCAGCGGCCCCACGGCGGAGAACCGCAGCGGCAGCCTGCAATACCTCTTTGATCCGGGCATGGCGGTGACCGGTAAGGACATCTACGCCGTGGGGCGCGGCGGCAGCACCGGCCTGTTCCAGCGGGACGGCGAGGGGTATCTCTACTACGACTCCCTGCAGAATGCCGCCAGCTACGACGCCGCCGACGGACGATTCCAATTGGGGAATTATCTGCTGCGCCCCCACTACACCAAGTATGTGACCCCCAACGGCAAAACGGCGGAGCAGGACTACACCCAGGCGTTTAACGGCAACTTCTTCCCCTTCAACACGGTGGAGGGCGCGGAGGAGCTGCCCAAGGGCAACGCCCTGCCCACCTACCGGCTGCCGGACGGCGCGGTGGATCTGTGGTTCGGCATGACCATGGAATTTGACTTCTATATGCCCGCCGGCGGACAGATCGGCGGCGAGGATATGGTGTTCCAGTTTCTGGGCGACGACGACGTTTTCGTGTACATCGACGACGTGCTGGTGCTGGATATCGGCGGCACCCACGCCGCCAACAGCGGCTCCGTCAACTTCGCCACCGGCGCGGTGCGCCATCCCCGGGAGGATGTCATCGGCCCGGCGGGCGAGCAGTATACGGACACAACGCTGGCGGCGAAATTCGCCGCAGCCGGGGTGGGCGGCGCCTTCAACGGCAGCACCTTCAGTGATTACACCAAGCACACCCTGAAATTCTTCTATCTGGAGCGGGGCGGCTGCGTGTCCTACTGCTATCTGCGCTTCAATATGCCCACGCTGCCCAGCAACTCCCTGACGGTGGCCAAGGAGCTGTCCGGCGGCGGCGAGGCGCTGAACGGCTACCTCTCCGGTGCGCTGGATTACCGCTTCCGTGTGCTGCGCCCCGACGGAACGCTGTATGTCCCGGCAGGCACGGCCTATCAGGTGCTGGAGGGCGCCTCCGCCGTGGGCAGCGGCACGGTGACGGACGGCGGATACTTCACTCTGAAGGCGGGGCAGATGGCGCAGTTTACCGACATGATGGCGCTGGGCGGCGGACAATACACCTATGTGGTGGAGGAGACGATGCCCTCCGGGCTCACCGGTCAGTATGAGCAGGTGCAGTACACCGTGGGCAGCGGCACCGGCACCGCCGCCACCCCCTCCGTCTCCACGGACTTCACCGGCTACCGCACCGACATCCTCACCGCCGCCGAGACGCAGCTGGTAACATACCGCAATGTGGTGGACACCCATGCGCTGAGCGAATTGTGGGTGACAAAGCAGGTGGCGGAGGGCTCCGTCTGCCCCGACGGGCAGGTGTTCGACATCGCCGTATCGCTGGGCGGCAGCCCCGTTCCGGCAGGGACGCCCTACACGGTGAGCGGGCAGCGCCGGACGGTGGAGACGGTAGGTATTGTGCCGCTGGCCCATAGCGAGACAGCGGTGTTCACCGGTCTGCTGGCAGGCACAGCCTACGCGGTATCGGAGACGCCGCCGGAGGGCTTCCGCGCCAGCTATGCCGCCTCCGTCACGGCGGAGGGGCAGACCGCACCCGCCGCACCCGCCGGAGAAGTGCCGGTAGGCGGCAGCGTGGCGGTCACCGTGACCAACGCCACCTACGATTACGCCGTGGAGATCCCCCTGACCAAGACGCTGCTGGGCGGCGCGGCGGGACAGTCCGAGACGTTCCGCTTCCTGCTGGAGGAGACGGACAGCCGGGGCGAGATGCTGCGGCAGCTTCCGGGGACGGCTATCTCTGTGACGGGCGACGCTCCCGGCGGTGGCCGGGTGGTGCTGGGCTTCACCTCCGGCGACACCGCGCCCCACTACTACCGCATCCGGGAGGCGGACGCCGGTGGCTATTGGCAGGGCGGCGAGGTCTACCGCCTCATGGTACTGCCCAACGGCACGGACGACGCGGCGCGTATCACTGTCAACGGCAGCACATGGGACGATGCGGCGCTGGCCTTTGTAAACCGGACGCAGCAGACGCTGACCGTCAGCAAGACGGTACGCGGCGAGCTGGGCGACCGCACCAAGGCGTTCCCCTTCACCGCCGCCATGACGCTGGACGGCGCAGCCGTCCCCTTCCCCGCCGGTACGGGCTATACCGTAGAAAGTGGGCAGGCGGTGTTCTCCCTGCGCCACGGGGAGAGCCTGACCTTCACCGGCCTGCCCTACGGCGCGGTGGTGACGGTGACGGAGACGGCCCACGACGGCTATGCTGTCACCAACAGCAGCCGCGGCGGTGACAGCGGCGCGGTGGAGTTGACGGGCGCGGCCTCGCTGCAATTCGTCAACACCAAGCACGCCGTACCGGACATGGGGCTGCGCGCCCCCACCGCGCTGCCGGTATTCCTTCTGGCAGGGGCCTGCGGCGCGCTGGCGCTGCTCCGGCGGCGGAGGCATACCCTGTAAGCTCTGTGCTGCACCGCGAAACGCGGTTTTGATACAGCGGCAAAACACACTACTATTCAAGGAGGACTACGTATGAAAAAATGCTTTTCCCTGCTGCTGGCGCTGGTACTGGCACTGGGGCTGACCACCGCGGCGCTGGCCGCCGAGGTACGGCCCGCCGTCACAGTGGGCGACGCCGTCTATGAGGACATCACCGAGGTACCCATCGCCAAGCTGTACCAGTTGGTCAACGACGGCACCGTCAGCCCTGCCGAGACGTTCCACTTCCGGCTGGAGGCCGTGGGTGTCACCGACTCCACCGAGACGCTGGCCACCATGCCCATGTTCGGCTCCGGCACCTCTGCCCAGCCCTACACCTTCGACATCGGCTTTGCCGAGGGGGAGGCCACGGCGGACGGTGACGTCAACGAGGCAGTGCTGCCTCTGCCCACCTATACCACCGTGGGTATCTACACCTACAAGATCACCGAGATCGTCGAGGATACCGCGCGCACAGCGGGCGTCACCTACAACACCCAGCCCCTGTTCCTGAAGGTCACGGTGCTGCAGGCGGAGGACGGCATGGTCCGCGTGGCCGCCATCCATCTGGGTACAGAGAATGGCGACAAGCAGGCGCACATCGTCAACACCTATTCCGCCGGTACGCTGGACGTGACCAAAACCGTGGCGGGTCATCTGGGCGACCGCACCAAGGACTTCCACTTCACGGTGACCCTGACCAAGCAGGCGGACCTGTGCATGAACAGCGCCATCGGCCTGACCGTGGCCGGTGTGGAGCAGCGGGACTTCGCCCCCGACTGGGATGACAACGGCGTATGTACCGTGTCCTTCACGCTCAAGCACGGTCAGACCGCCTCCCTGACCAACCTGCCCTACGGCATGACCTACACCGTCGCGGAGGATGACTACACCGCCGAGGGCTACACCACCGCCAAGACCGGCGACAGCGGCACCATCGCCGCCGATACCGTCACCGCCGCATTCACCAACACCAAGGGCGGCACGGTGGATACCGGCGTGCTGCTGGACAGCGCCCCCTATGTGGTGCTGCTGCTCCTGGCGGCGGGCGGCGCGGTGCTGTTCCTGCGGCGGCGCATCCATCGGAGCTGACGGCGCCATGAGCAGAAGGATACCGGCCGCAGCGGTGCTGCTGGCCCTGTTGACGGTGCTGTGCGTCACCCCGGCTATGGCGGCTGCCGCGGCAGAGCTGCCGGTGCGTATCACGGTCAGCGGCGACGCCCCCGCCGTGCCGGAGACGTTCACCCTGACGCTGCGGGCGGCGTCCGACAATGCGCCTCTGCCGGCGGGCGGACGGGACGGCGTGTACACCTGCACCGTCTCCGGCGGCGGCACGGTCACGCTGTCCATCCCCGCCGACCGGGAGGGCAAGCACCTCTACACGCTCCGTCAGGAGCCGGGGCGGCTGTCCCGCGGCGCATACGATGACCGGACGTATCATATCGCCGTGACCGTCGCGGCGGATGGCCGCTGCACTGCGGCGGTGTATGGCGACCCAGCGCTGGAGGGCGACAAGTACGACGCCATCGTCTTCGCCAACCGCTACCGCTCCCGCCCTGCGCCGGAGGAGCCATCCCGCCCCTCCCCCAAGACGGGTGACGGCGGTGTGATGCTGTACGCGGCGCTGGCTCTGGGCAGCATGGCGGGCATCGCGGTGCTGACCGGGCGGAAAGAAAGGTTCTGAATGAGGAGAGGGAGACGCAGAGCGCGTCTCCCTCTCCTCTTAATGGATTCTTAATCCGCCGCTTTCTTGTTTCTTAAGGGCTTTTTCTCTACCATGGAGGACACAGAGAAAGAAAGGAAGTGTTCTGTATGGAAACAGCCCTGCGCACTGTGAACGCGCTGATCTCCGCACTGTTTTTTATCTGCTACGCCTATCAGTTCCTATATATCCCGCTGGTGCTGGCCAAGAAGCAGCGCCCCCTCCCCTGCCCGCCGTCACCCCACCGCTATGCCGTGCTCATCGCGGCGCGGAACGAGTCCGCCGTCATCGGCGGGCTGCTGGACAGTCTCCGGCAGCAGACGTATGACCCCGCCCTGCTCACCGTCTTTGTGGCGGCGGACAACTGCACCGACGACACCGCCGCCATCGCACGGCGGCACGGGGCCGTGGTGTACGAGCGGTTCAACCATGTCAATGTGGGTAAGGGCTACGCCCTGGATTTCCTGACCCAGCACATCCAGGCCGACTATCCCGACGGCTTTGACGGCTACTTCGTGTTCGACGCCGACAACATCCTCACCCCGGACTACATTGAGAAGATGAACGCCGTGTTCTCCAACGGCTACGAGATCGTCACCAGCTACCGCAACAGCAAGAACTACGCCGACAACTGGATCAGCGCCGGCTACGGCCTGTGGTTCCTGCGGGAGAGCCGCTACCTCAACGGCGCACGGATGCGGCTGGGCTCCAGCGCCGCCGTGGGCGGGACGGGCTTCCTGTTCTCCCAGCGCATTCTGGACAAGACCGGCGGCTGGCGGTTCTACCTGCTGACGGAGGATATCGAGTTCTCTGTCCGCCACATCACCGACGGCGAGATCATCGCCATCTGCGAGGACGCGGTGCTGTACGACGAGCAGCCCACCGGCTTCCGTCAGTCCTGCCGCCAGCGCCTGCGCTGGGCCAAGGGCTACATTCAGGTGTTCTGGTACTACGGCGGCCGGCTGCTGAAGGGCGCAGCCAAGGGCAGCTGGAGCTGCTTTGATATGGCCATGGCCATCATGCCCGCCTTTGTGCTGACGTGCATCAGCATCCTCGCCAATGTGACGCTGGCGGCCATCGGCCTTGCCGAGGGCGCGGGGCTGTGGTTCGCCATGCGCTCCCTGCTGGAATGTCTGGGCAGCATCTATCTGACGCTGCTGGTCATCGGCGGCATCACCACCGCCACCGAGTGGCGGCAGATCCACGCCCCGGCGTGGCAGAAGGTGATGTACACCTTCAGCTTCCCCCTGTTCATGTTCACCTACATCCCCATCTCCTTCGCCGCCCTGTTCATGAAGGTGGAGTGGAAGCCCATCCGCCACGGCGCACCCGCCCGGCTGCCGATGCAGGGCGTAAACTTAATGAAAAACTAATACTTCCCCTATTGTGCCGCGCCTCTTTTTCCCGTATGATGTTCGGAGTAAGAAAAGGAGGCGCGGCATATGTATACCATTCTAGTCTGCGATGATGAGCAGGATATCGTTTCGGCGCTGGAGATCTACCTGACGGCGGAGGGCTACCGCGTCCTGAAGGCGTATAACGGCAAGGAGGCGCTGTCCGTCGCCGCGCGGGAGGATGTGCATCTCATCCTCATGGATATCATGATGCCGGTGATGGACGGTCTCACCGCCATGGCCCAGCTGCGGCAGACCAGCAATGTGCCGGTGATCCTGCTGACTGCCAAGAGCGAGGACACCGACAAGGTACTGGGCCTGAACGTAGGCGCGGACGACTATATCACCAAGCCTTTCAACCCGGTGGAGCTGCTGGCGCGGGTGCGTTCCCAGCTGCGGCGGTATTTGCAGCTGGGCGGCGGCACGGTACAGCCCAGCACGCTGGTCATCGGCGGCATCCGGCTGGACGACAATGCCAAGACCATCACCGTGGACGGTGAAAACGCCGCACTGACCCCCAAGGAATATGACATTCTGCGCTTTCTCATGCAGAACGCGGGCACCGTGTTCTCTCCCAGTGAGATCTACCGCCGGGTGTGGGACGACGTGCCGCTCAACGCCGCCGGCGCCATCGCCGTCCACATCCGGCACCTGCGGGAAAAGATCGAGATCAATCCGTCCGAGCCCCGGTACATCAAGGTGGTCTGGGGTAAGGGCTATAAAATGGAGGGCAGCAATTGAAAAGCTGGTTGGGAAAAATGTGGGCGAAGGCCGCCGCCTTTGCGCTGACGCTGGTGCTGGGCGGTCTGACCGTGCTGGGCGGCGCCGGCATCGGCGTGCTGGTCAGCTACGGCGTCTTTCTGGACGACGGCGCGTACCTGCGGCAGACCCTGTATCAGGAGCAGTGCTACGACAGCCTCAGCACGGCCAACGACTATCTCTGCGCCCAGCTGGACAGCGTGGGACTGCTGGACAGGTCGTATTACTTTGTCAACGATGAGGCCTACACCACCGTTGAATATGACCCGGAGGCCGCCCAGCAGCTTTTGTCGGAGCTGCCCCGGCTGTTTGCCGACGCGTTCTCCCGGGAGCTCTCCTCCTGCCAGCTTGTCGTGTCCGACCCGGATACCGGCGAGACGTATCTGGCCAACTTCGACCTGACGGAGGGCGACAAGCCGCTGTACGACACGCAGGAGCTGTATGTCTATCACCTGTCGGCAAGCACGGGCCTCTCCGCCATTCAGGTCGCCATCACCGCCACTCTGCTGGAGAAAAGCGGACAAGCCCCCAGCTACTCCTATCTGGTCTGCTCGTGGCTGCTGGCCCATACCGGGCTGGCTATCTTCCTCACGGTGCTGTGCGGCCTCCTGACGCTGTTTTGCTTCTGCTTCTCCATGGCGTCCGCCGGACACTGGCAGAATCACGAGGGCATCCACCTGACATGGCTGGACAAGATCCCCGCCGACGTGTGGATCATCGCGCTGCCAAGCGCCTTCTTCATCGGATGGGACACCTTCTATTCGGAGTGGGGGCGGGTCCTTTTCTGTGCAGCGCTGATACCGGTCACGCTGCTGTTCCTGTGCGTCTTTGCCGCCCAGTGCAAGGCCGGCACCGTCATCCGCGGCTCCCTGACCGCCCGGGTGCTGCGGCTGCTGTGGCGCATCCTGCGAGGCGTGACCCTGTGGCTGTGGCGCATCACCACCGGCATCCCGCTGGTGTGGAAAACAGCACTGGTCACGGCGGCGCTGGCTTTTCTGGAGTTTATATTGTATGTAAGTCCCAGCCGTGACCCACTGTTTTTGGTGGTCAAGGTTTTGGAAATTCTGGCGGTGCTGGCTATCGCCCTGAACCTGCGGACGCTGGAGAAAAACGGCAAGCAGCTGTCGGAGGGCGACCTGTCCACGCCGGTGGACACCAAGCGGCTGTTCGGCGCCTTCCGGCGATACGGGCAGGCCATGAACCGGCTGCAAAGCGGCATGGAGAGCGCTGTGCAGGAGCAGATGCGCGCCGAGCGGATGAAAACCGAGCTGATCACCAACGTGTCCCACGACATCAAGACGCCGCTGACATCCATCGTCAACTACGTGGATCTGCTGAAAAAGGAGGACATCCCCTCCCCCGCCGCCCGGGAGTATATCACCGTGCTGGACCGGCAGAGCAAGCGGCTGAAAAAGCTGACGGAGGATCTGGTGGAGGCGTCCAAGGCGTCCTCCGGCGCGCTGCCGGTGGATCTGCAGCCCACGGATGTGAGCGTGCTGTTCAGCCAGATCACCGGCGAGTATCAGGATCGGCTGGCGGACTGCCATCTGACGCTGGTGACCCAGCCGCCGGCGGGACAGCCCGTGGTGCTGGCCGACAGCAAGCTGCTCAGCCGGGTCATGGACAATCTGGTGTCCAACATCTGCAAATACGCCATGCCGGAGACGCGGGTCTATGTGTCCGGCGTCACGGCAGACGGGCAGATGACCATGAGCTTCAAGAATGTATCCCGCGCGGAGCTGAACATCTCCCCCGACGAGCTGATGGAGCGCTTTGTGCGGGGGGATACCTCCCGCCACACGGAGGGCAGCGGACTAGGGCTTTCCATTGCGCGGAGCCTTGTGCAGCTGATGGGTGGCACGTTCCGGCTGTCCATCGACGCAGACCTGTTCCGGGCGGATGTGACGCTGCCGCTGGTGCCGCCAAGCTGACCGGCAGGCGGGTGAAACGACAAATCGCAGCGGGGCGCAGAAAATCTGCGCCCCGCTGTTGCTTTTTCCGCCGCGCCATGGTAGGATAGGTGGGTATCGTTCCGGTGTCTCTCATGGTGCTTGACCGTATGCGGAGCAAGCTTTCGCTTTCTCCCCGGCTGTGGTATCATGGCAGGAAAGTGAATATCCGGGTATAGCGAAGTTGGTATCGCGCCTGATTTGGGAGTGCGTAGACCCTATCCATGCGCGGCTCGGACAAAAGCCCGCAAAGCCTTGCGGCACGGGCGATAGCGGGTTTTCCCCCGATTGCGGAAAACGGCATAAAAGCGGTCTTGACCACATAAATGACCACAGACAGAAAAATCTTTCAATCGCACAAATTTTGTGCTACAATGGTTCAAAATCAAATATCCGGGTATAGCGCAGTTGGTAGCGCGCTTGATTTGGGTGTGCCGTGGCGGTATCCGGGGTTGGGCAAGGTAAAACGCCGCAAAGCCTTGTGACGCCTGCGTTTGCGGGATTTCCCCCGGCTGCCGAAAACGGCACAAAAGCGGCTTTGACCACAGGAATGACCACAGACAGAAAAATCTTTGATTTTCTCCCTCGCCGTGGTATCATGGCAGAAAAGTGAATATCCGGGTATAGCGAAGTTGGTATCGCGCCTGGTTTGGGAGAATACGACCAGCCGGATAATTTAACTTAATAACCGGGTGTAGCGCAGTTGGTAGCGCGCCTGCTTTGGGAGCAGGATGCCGCAGGTTCGAATCCTGTCACTCGGACCACCTTTCCCCGAAAAACCGCCTTTTTAGGCGGTTTTTTCTGCGTTATAAGTTCAATTATCGAAGTGTGCTTGACCACATCCCAATTGTGGTCAGAGCGGTAAAGTAGCGGTTGCAACCTCGGTACGGAAGAACGCCGAAGACCGCAAAATCCCTAACCCATCCCTAACAGGAGTATTTTCAACATTTTTGCACGTAGGTATGACAATATCTTGAAATTTTCGGCATTATGCACTATAATATTTCTGCGGTAGGCCTTTGCGCCACCAAGGCGGCCGTATGGGTGTATTCTCATGCGACCTTTTATTTTGATCAAAGGGGGAGAGCATATTGGGGTAGCTGATATTTATGCCAAAATCCCATATGACCTTTCAGGCTCGATGAGTAAGAATAGATTTCGTCAAGAGCTCTGTTGGGGCATAAGCAAAATGTTTGATCTCTTTGATAAGGAAAATTTTTGTGTTGTGTTTGATTATAAGTGCGACATTGAGATCCATTTTGATGATTCCATCGAGTTCTACCAAATCAAAACACACAAGATTCAGTCTCCCTACAAGTTTTCGGACTTAAAACGACACAGGGAAGAGCCAAGTATAATAGCAAAGCTTTTTGTGCTAAAAGATACTTCATCGCCTGAAACTCCAATTAGATGTGCAATAGTATCAAACGCATTTCTTCAGGTAGGGCGGGTAACAATCTCCGACAAGGAATTCTTTTCGTTTGATGAACTGGATGAGAAAAGTCGGGCAACTGTAAAGGCTACACTGTCCGAGGAACTTTCTCGAGAAAATGTTGATTTAACAAACTTGTATTACATCTACACACCGATGAATCTTTTAGCCCCGCAAAACGACATTATCGGAAAGATAACGGGCAGTTTTGAGAGAATCAAAGGTTGCGAGCCAGTGAAGCCTAATGCGCTATATCGTCTGATTGTTGATACTGTTACTGAAAAGGCGTGTTATGAACTTAGCTCTCAAGATTACGCCGAACTAATCAGACTCAAGGGTATTACAAAAGTTGAATTGATTCAACAGAAATTAGCGACATCCTAAAACACGAAGGCTTTATTGATATCAAAGAAGCTGTTGCCGAAGACTTGGATACCATTCGCACCAACATAGCGGAAAACGAAACGAAGCTTAAGGCAGTCAAAAAATCACTTCGCAAATATGGCGAGATCAAGAAAAAAATCAATGAGCGATACTACAGCTTAATGCTATCTGATAAAAATCGTTTTGGACTCGAAGGAATCAATGCAAAAAGCTTCGAAAACATTAAGCGAACTTTTTCTGCTGGAGGTAGCAATAATCCGCTTTCAACAATTATTTGGTATGTTAATCTAATCCAGCTAAAGCACGAATTCAATCCCTCGGCTATAGATTTTCCTGTTGTTTTTGATAGTCCTAACAATGCAGAGACTGATGAAACAAAAAAACGCCAAATATACAAGTATATTTGTGAACGAATAACTGAAAACCAGCTCATCGTTTCAGGGCTCGGCTATTTAGGAGATGAGATTTTGAATTCTTTTGATTCTGTTATTACCCTCGCCAACAACAAATACGAATTGCTTTGCCGGGAAGACTATGATGCTAATGTTTCTTTGTTACGAGAACTGAACAATAAGTGAGTTGTATTGGGGCATGCAGATTATACTGCATGCCCCAATACATTTTACCCAACCTTTTCGAACGGTATCACTTTGCATTGCCCCTGCTCTGGAGGGTCGGGAGGCTCCGGGGTGTTAGCTGCCGTGACCGATTCCATGAAGCCGCCGATTTTCTCCGCTGCGCCCCGCTGCATATCGTTGGTGATGTGCGTATAGGTGTCCAGTGTAAACCCGGCGCTGAAGTGGCCCAGCATACTGGACAGAGTTTTTACATCCACGCCGCTGGAGATTGCCATCGTTGCGAATGTGTGTCTGAGGTCATGGAAGCGCACATGCTCCTCGATGCCCGCGTTTT
>ENA-OUQG01001187-OUQG01001187.1-human-gut-metagenome-genome-assembly--contig:-NODE-1187-length-14484-cov-9.849262_pt1 | contig 14484 bp, 18 predicted proteins | sample MGYA00237943_ERZ548823 | MGnify/ENA primary metagenome ERZ548823 (study PRJEB26490, sample SAMN05194731) | human gut metagenome | biome: terrestrial biome; feature: human-associated habitat; material... | reverse complement strand
TGTTGTTGCTTGCGTATTTCATATCGGTTTTTCCCTCATTTCCGCCGCACGGAGCGTTCTCTCCGTTTTTGTGGCATATTTTACAAAGATAATACCACATCCGAAACGATTTTTAAATATATCGTTTCAAAATTTAGCAAAAACGCCTGCCAAACTTCCGAGCACTGTTTTGTGCAAGTTGACATTCGGGTGCAAAACGGGCGGGCAGAAAAAGCAGAACTCCCGGCAGCGCGTACAGGCGCGGAACCGGGAGTTTTCGTTGCAAATATGCGGTTTTTGTGGTATGCTGTAAGTGCCGCTTCGGCGGTAAGGGCGTTGATTGCATAATCGGTGGTCTAGCTCCTTCCGGCTGCGCGCCAGAGGGGGACGAAAAACTTTTTGCTTCCCCTGACGCGAAAGCGGAAAGGGGGATGCCTCATGACGTTCGAACAGGTCGTGCTGTTGCTCACGCTTCTTGGCGAAGCAATCTACATTACCTTCGAGATCGCATGGACGATTTCCAACGGCAAAAAGAAATGACCGCTCATGCCCTCAGAAAGCAAGCGGTCATTCTTTACGACTGATTAGCCGGATGAGGAGCTGACCATTGCAGTCAGCGCTCTTTCTATTCGTAGTATAGTCTATTTTTCCGGGTTTGTCAAGCCGCAGACCCGTCGGAAGAGGCAGGAGGTTTTACGCGATGAAGCGCGAGGATTATATCAACTGGGACGAATATTTTATGGGCATTGCGCTGCTTACCGCCATGCGCTCCAAGGACCCCAACAGTCAGGTGGGTGCGTGCATCGTAAGCCCGGAAAACAAGATCCTTTCTCTGGGCTACAACGGGATGCCCATGGGCTGCAGCGATGACGAGATGCCCTGGGAGCGGGAGGGTGCACCTTTGCAGACCAAGTATATGTACGTCTGCCACGCCGAGTTGAACGCCATCCTCAACAGTGCCCACAACAACCTGAAGGGTGCCCGGGTGTATGTGACTCTGTTTCCCTGCAACGAGTGCACCAAGGCCATCATCCAGTCCGGCATTGCCGAGGTGGTGTACTACGGCGACAAGTACCACGACAGCGATTCCAGCATTGCGGCGCGGTTCATGTTCGAGCACGCCGGTGTCCGGCTGACCCCCTATAAGCCCACCGGACGCCGGATAGAGCTGGAGCTGTAAGCTCCCTCTTGACCTTCCCGATGCAACGTACTATAATAGAATCATAGCTTGAATAAATATTCAAGAGCGTTTGCATAGAGAGGGAAATATACAATGGAACTGAAAAATCGCAGCTTTTTGAAGCTATTGGACTACACCCCTGCCGAGATCGGGCAGCTGCTGGAGCTGGCCGCTGACCTGAAAGCCAAAAAGAAGGCCGGTATCCGTCACGACCAGCTGCGGGGCAAAAACATTGCCCTGATCTTTGAAAAGACCTCCACCCGCACCCGCTGCAGCTTTGAGGTAGCCGCCCACGATCTGGGCATGGAAGTGACCTATCTGGACCCCTCCGGCAGCCAGATCGGTAAAAAGGAGTCCATCGCCGACACCGCCCGGGTGCTGGGCCGGATGTTTGACGGCATCGAGTACCGTGGCTACGGCCAGCAGATCGTGGAAGAGCTGGCGCACTATGCCGGTGTTCCGGTGTGGAACGGCCTGACCAACGAGTTCCACCCCACTCAGATCCTGGCCGATTTCCTCACCATTCAGGAGCATTTCGGTCACCTGAAGGGCATCCACTTCGTTTACTTCGGTGACGCCCGCTACAACATGGGCAACAGCCTGATGGTGGGCTGCGCCAAGATGGGCTTACACTTTACCGCCTGCGCCCCCAAAAAGTACCAGCCGGATGCCGCGCTTGTGGAACAGTGTCAGGCTATTGCCGCCCAGACCGGTGCCACTCTCTCCTTTGAGGAGGATCCCGTCAAGGCAGCAAAGGGCGCGGACGTGCTGTACACCGATGTGTGGGTGTCCATGGGCGAACCGGTTGAGGTATGGGCAGAACGCATCCATGATCTGGCTCCCTACCAGATCAATCAAGATCTGATGAATATTGCAGGCCCGGATGCAGTATTTATGCATTGCCTGCCCGCCTACCACGACCACAAGACCACCGTGGGCAAGGAGATGGGTGAGCGCTTTGGCCGCGACGCCATGGAGGTGACCGACGAGGTATTCGAAGGCCCCCAGAGCATCGTGTTTGACGAGGCCGAGAACCGGATGCACACCATCAAGGCGGTCATGGCAGCCACCTTGGGATATCAGGAATAAAGAGATAAGCCCGGAAGGTTCGCAGACTTTCCGGGCTTATACTATCTAAACAAACAATTTTTCCGCTCAGCGATCATTCCGAAACTGCATTCTGCAGCTTCAGCACGCCTGCCTGCGTCAGGCGCTTACGCAGCAGCGCACCCACGATGCAGGACACCACGATCTTTGCAAGATCCAGCGCAATGAAGGGGTAGACGCAGACGGTCAGCGCATAGCCCAGCTCGCACTGCATCTGGAACACGAACCATGCGGTGCCCAGCACATAGCAGGCGGCATCGCCCAGCACCAGACCCACAGCGGAGACCACCGGGTTGCCCTTGCTCTTTTCAATGAACATCCCGCCGATGAAGGCCAGCAGCAGATAGCCCACCAGATAGCCGCCGGTAGGGCCTGCCAGCTTGGCAAGGCCGGCACCGTAGCCGGAGAATACCGGAATGCCGATGGCGCCCAGTGCCAGATAGATAACCACGCTCAGGGTGCCGAACTTCGGCCCCAGCAGCCATGCGGTCAGGCAGATAACAAAGTTTGCCAGCGAGATGGGCACGGCTCCGATAGGCACGGTCAGCGGGCCCAGCACGCACAGCACGGCAGCCATCACCGCGGTGACAGCCATCTGATAGGTAGTCAGTTTTTTGTCTTTCATGGTCAGTTTTCCCTCTGTTTTTTCGTTTTGTAAGGCATCTGTGCCCGAGTATACCGCACCGGTGCGCCACAGGTCAACGGAAAAGTTTGCAAAGGGTTTACAATCAATAGATATATTGTAATCCGTCAAAAAATATGATATTCTAAGAATACGGCGCTGATTGCATAATCGGTGGTCATGCTTTCCCATCCCGCAGCACTGCTTCTTCCTGTACATGGAACGAACCAGCGGCTTGTGGGAGGAGAACTTTTTTGAGCCAAGCCTCCCCAAGCCCTGAAGGCGAAGGGAGGGATGTCAGATGGATCTGTCGGAGATGCTGAACCTGCTGATGGTCATTCTTACGCTGTTGGGATTGATCATTGAGGTAATTCGCCTGACCCTTGAGGTCATGGATAAAGCTTCGCAGAAGAAAAACGATGACAACAAAAAAGATTGACCGCCCCAGTCTACCAAACTAGCGGTCAATCTTTTTGACTAATGCGGGATGGAAAGCTGACCTTTGCAGTCAGCGCCCCTTCTGTTTATAGTATAATCGCACCATCGTGTTTTGTCAAGGAGGTTCCCATGGGTGGAGGTCATGTATCGCGGCCGGATTTCGGGATGCCGCAGCCGGATGCTGCGTACCCGCTGACCGAGTTCTATCTGTTGGCGCAGCAGGCGCTGGAAAAAAGCGGCAGCTTTATGCTGCCCGCCCTCTACGCAGGGCTGCAAGCCCCTGCCCGGCGCATCTACCGGGAGGAAGCCGCCGGGTATTTACAGCTTGCGGCTGCTCCGGCAGAGGGCCTGACCCGGCTGCTCTCCCCTGCCCGGATGCAGCTTTTATACAGCAGCTTGCAGGTGCAACCGGACGGCGCCCCCGCCGCCCTGCTGCTGACCGAGGAGTGTACCCGCCTGACCGTGGCGGTGCAGCTGCTGCCGCCCTTTGTGTGGGAGGACCCGCTACCGCCGCTGCCGGATGTTCCGGCGGCGCTCACCCTGCAATTGACCATGCAGGACGTGATGGCCATCGACACTTCTCCTGCCGCACTGGCGCAGAAACTGGTGCACAGCACCGACGGCAAATGCTGGCTGCATCACCCCAAGGCCGAGACCTTTCTCTCCGAGCGGCTGGCGCTGCTGCAAAGGGTCTATAAATAAAGAAGGAGCACCCTCCCCTCTTTTACTTTCTGCGATTCCGTGGTATACTGACCGGTAAACCGACAGGATATCCAACCTCTGTCGGAGAACGTGGACGTGCCTTGCGGTCCGGTGCGTCCGGCACACAAAAAATGGAAGGAACCGGGTTTTGTTCTGCAATAATCGGGGATGCTGAGCCGTATATCAAGTGAACGTCCCCGTGAGAACCACAAACATTCCATCGAGAAGCCCGCTTCCGGGCATCCAAGGAGAGTTTATAACAATGGGACAGCTGACCAGAAACGAAGTATTTACCTTGGCGGTGCAGCGTTACAGCGACACCGTCTACCGCACTGCGGTACATAATTGCCGCTGCACAGCCGATGCTGAGGATGTGGTGCAGGATGTGTTTGAAAAGCTGCTGCACTACAACGGCATCTTTGAGAGTGAGGAGCATCTCAAAGCATGGCTGCTGCGGGTGGCCATCAACCGCTGCCGGGACCTGACCCGCGCCGCCCACCAAAAGGACACCGAGCTGGACGAGAACCTGCCCGCCCCCGATGTTCTGGAGGAGGACGGCAGCGTGCTGGATGCCATCCGCACCCTGCCGGAAAACTACCGCAATGCCATCTATCTGCATTACTACGAAGGATACACTGCGGCAGAGATCGGGCGGATGATGGCGGTGCCCACAAACACGGTACTAAGCTGGCTGCGGCGCGCACGGGCACAGTTACATATGATGCTGAAGGAGGAGATCGAAGATGAGGTGGTATGAATATAAGATGGAGGTCGATGACCTGACTGCCCCGGACGATCTGAAAGCAAAACTGCTGGCCATGACCGACACCCTGACTGCGGAGGAAAAGGCTGAGCCCATGATGGCTGCCCCTGCCCCGCAGACCGCTGCACCCGCAGCACCCCTGAACACCGAAGCCAAGAAGAAAAAGCCCATCCACTTCCCGGTAAAGCAGCTGGGCACGCTGGCTGCCTGTCTGGCCGTGTGCGTGCTGGGTTACAGCACCCTGCATCTGGGCATCGGAATGGGCAGCGCCAAAAGCAGCGCGCCCGCCCTGTACGCAGCCGAAGGCGCTGCCGACAGCTCCGCTGCCTCTGTGGCAGCGGGCGGGTTTGATCTCCAGCATGCCGCGCTGGACAGCACCCCCGAGGCGGTGAATTACAGTCTGGATGCAGACGACCGCTCTCTGGAAACGGAATACAGCGGCACCGGCAGCGCCGAGGCTGCTGCCCCTGCGGTGGACAGTGCCAAGATCATCTACACCGCCAACCTGACACTGGAAAGCAAGGACTACGAAACAGCCCGCAGTGCGCTGGACAGCGCCCTCGCCGAGGCGGGCGGCTATCTGGAATCCAGCAGCGAATATTCCAGCAGCGGTTCCAGCCGCTCCGTAAGCCTGACCTACCGGGTGCCGCAGGCCAACTACCAGAGCTTTCTGGATGCTGTGGCCGCTGCCGGTAATGTGACCTATCGCAGCCAGCAGGCCGATGATGTGACCACCCAGTATATGGACGTGTCCGCGCGGCTTTCTAATCTGCAGGCACAGCGCACCCGCTTACAGCAATTGCAGGAACAAGCCGAAACTCTTTCGGACTTGCTGCAGATTGAGGACTCCCTCACCGAGGTGCAGTCCCAGATCGAAAGCTGGCAGAGCCAGCTGGACTGGTACAGCGATCAGGTGCAGCAGTGCACTGTGTATATCGACCTGAACGAGGTGCAGACCTACACACCCGCCGACGAGGGCTTCTTCTCCCGCATCGGCACGGCCCTTGTCTCCGGCTGGGGCAACTTTGTGAATGGCTTGCAGCAATTTGTGGTGGCGCTGGCCTCCGTCTGGCCGCTGGCAGTGCTGGCGTGCGCTGCTGTTGCCGTGGCGCTTGCATGGCGCAAAAAGCACCCGAAGAAGTGACCCCATAGAAATCCATTTTCCGCATAAAGGCTTCCCCCGGGCTGGGGAAGCCTTTTGTTCAACCCCGTTGAAAAAACCACCCCTGTCCCGCCGGGCTGCTGCACCGGGAGACAGGGGTGATTTTTGTATATTTTGCAGTACTTATTACACGCCGGAATAGGCCGAGAAGCCGCCGTCCACCGGCAGGCAGATGCCCGTGATAAAGCCTGCCGCGTCGTTGTTCAGCAGGAACAGCAGCGCGCCCACAAGGTCTTTTTCACTGTCGCCAAAGTGTCCCATGGGGGTGGCGGCAAGGATCTTTTTGGTGCGGTCGGTGGGGGTGCCGTCCTCGTTGAAGAGCAGCTTTGCGTTCTGCTCGCTGGCAAAAAAGCCCGGGGCAATGGCGTTGACCCGGATGCCCACCTTGCTGAAGTGCACCGCCAGCCACTGGGTAAAGTTGGTCACAGCAGCCTTGGAGCCAGAGTAGGCAGGGATCTTGGTCAGGGGCAGGTAGGCGTTCATGCTGGAAATGTTCAGAATGTTGCAGCCCTCGCGCCCTACCATCTGCCGTGCAAAGGCCTGCGTGGGCAGCAGGGTGCCGATGAAGTTCAGGTTGAACACCATCTCCACGCCGCTTTCATCCAGGTCAAAGAAGGTGACGGTGTCGCTTTCCAGATCGGCCATCTCAAAATATTCCTTGTCCGTGTTGGCGCGGGCGTTGTTGCCGCCGGCACCGTTCACAAGGATATCGCAGGGGCCAAAGTCTGCCAGCACATCCTCGGCTACCTGCAGGCAGTTGGCCTTGTTCATCACGTTGCAGGTGTAGCCCTTGGCGGTGCCGCCCTCGGCCTCGATCTCATCTGCAAGCTCCTTGAGCTTATCCATGTTGCGGCCCAGCAGCGCCACCTTTGCGCCCGCCCGGGCCAGCGCCTTGGAAAAAATGGAGCACAGCGTGCCGCTTGCGCCGGTGACGACAGCCACCTTGCCGGTGAGATCGGTGTTCAGTACATTCTTTTCCATAACATCCTCCTGTTACAGCTGTATTCATTGGCTAGAGTATAACAGAAAAAGACGGTCTTTGCCAGAACGTTCTTATTATAAAATGGGAAAGTTTTATTCTTTTTGCCGGGCAACAAGCACGATATCCTCCGGATGCAGTGCAGACGCAATCGCGCAAAATTGCAAAAATGACCGTTTTTACCTTGAAGATCTTCTAACTCTTCCAAAGCAAAAGCAGTATGATAAAAGCATGACAAACACATACTGACTTCGGCTGCGCTGCCCGCAGCGAGGGCGGCGCTTCCCACTTTGATGAGAACACAAAAAAAGCAGGTTGAATTTAAAAAATTCAACCTGCTTGGTGGTTGCGGGGGCCGGATTTGAACCAACGACCTTCGGGTTATGAGCCCGACGAGCTACCAGACTGCTCCACCCCGCGATATTTACTTTTTTTGCTTTTCAGCGGCTCTCGCTGACTGCTCAAGTATAATACCACAGAGCGGGTAGAATGTCAACCCTTTTTGAGAAAAATTTTCGTATTCTCCTGCCGCAGCTTTTAACGCACCATTGTCCGGTGCTGTGCGCGGTATTCGGCGGGGGTGATGCTGTACAGACGGCGGAAGGTTTTCAGGAAGCTGCTGTAATCCGGAAAGCCGCTTTAGGTGCAGGCATTCAGGACGGAAACGCCCTCTTCCAGCGCCTTGCGGCAGTGCTGCATCCGCAGATAGGTCAGGTAGTTGTGGATGCTCTCCATGGTGCACTCCTTGAACGCGCGGGAAAGGTGCTCCCGGCTGGCGTAAAGTTCCTGCGCCAGCTGCGCGGTGGTAAGGGTCGGGTCCTGATAATGGGTCTGAAGGTAGGCCACCGCGCGCGACCAGTACACTGGTGCTGCTGGGTGTTCTAATCCCTGACTGTTCCGGGTAAAGCAACGAATACGTTGCCCCCATTTCTCTGAAGATATCCTGCATCTGAGGAGAAATGGGGGCATTTTTTATCAAAAACTTGAGAGGAGTAAAAACTATGGAGATCTGCTCCCGTTTTACCGGCATGGAGCGCAAGGACGGCGCTTTCCTGCTGCATACTGATAACGCTAATGTCAAGGTCTGCTTTGTGACCGATGAGATCGTCCGCGTCCGCGCAAGCTTTGACCATGAGCTGGCAGAGGAGTCCTACGTCCTGATGACCACCGCATGGGAGGATCGGATAAAACCACTTTCTGATGTAGCCCTTTACAGGTCTACACGCATCCACCACACGCCCGATTCTTACACCAAACGCGAACTTGTCGGGGCGGGGCCCCTCCATCTTGCTTACGCAAGACCGTTCTGTCGCTTAAAAGCCCCACTGGGGCTTTCATTGCTCCGCTTCGCTTCGCAAACGCGAACTTGTCGGGGCGAGGCCCCTCCATCTTGCTGTGCAAGACCGTTCTGTCGCTTAAAAGCCCCACTGGGGCTTTCATTGCTCCGCTACGCTTCGCAAACGCGAACTTGTCGGGGTAAGGCCCCTCCATCTTGCTGCGCAAGACCGTTCGGTCGCTTAAAAGCCCCACTGGGGCTTTCATTGCTGCGCTACGCTTCGCAAACGCGAACTTTTGAAAACACGTCACTTTCGGCAACTTGCAAGAAAAGACAAGGGAAACTTTGGCAAAAAGAGAGAGGGCTGGACGGTGCCAGCCCTCTTGACAAGGAAAAACACAAGGCTCTCTATTATAATAAAGCTATAAGAACATAATAAAGGCAATTATTTGAAATTTTTGAAAAAACAGAAATCATTTTGATGATATGGGACGTTTTAATAGACAGGAAGGGGGGTGAACCGTATCCAGACAGAATTATTGCTGCGGAAAGCGCAGAGCGGAGATACGGGTGCGCTGGACACTCTGATTACAGCGTACTATCCACAAATTCTGAACTATTGCCGTTGGCATACAGTGGACGAGCAGCAGGCGCAGGATGCAGCACAGGAAACCTTTTTGAAAGCGGTGCGCTGGCTGGATTCCTGTGGTGGATTTCAGGGGGCATTCCGTCCCTTTCTGTACAAAATCGCAAAAAACATTTGCATCGATCTGAACCGTACTATGGAGCGGATGGAGGTATCGCTGGAGAGCTTGCCGGGCGAACCCGCCTATCAGGAAAGCGGCTTTGCTGCGGCAGAGGAGAAAGCAAACCTGCGAGCGCTGACGGCCCAGCTGGAGCCGGAACAGCGGGAACTGGTATTGCTGCGGTTCGCACAACAGCTTAAATTGCGGGAGATCGCGCAGATTACAGGTCTGCCCCTGCGCACAGTGCAGTCCCGCCTGCGTGCCGCATTGAAAACCTTGAAAATGCAATTGGAAAAGGAGGACTGGAGATGAATCGAGCCTTTGAAAAAGAACTGTCCAGAGCACTGGCGACAGAGCTTGACACAGCCGCACCGAAAACGCTGCTGCGCCGCTGCCGGGCGGAACATGTCGTAAAACAACGGAGTGATTGGCGTGATTTGCTGCACTGCCAGTTCAAATTGCTGGGCTGGAAGGTCTGGGCGCTGGAAGCAATGGCGGCACTGGCGTTGTACAGTGTGGGTCGGGAACTTGCCCTGTGGGAGAAGGCATGGACATTACGCAATGCACTGTTTGGTCTGAGCACACTTGCCATGCTGACAGCCCTGCTCGGTCTGCCGTTTTTATACCGGGCAAGTCAATATAAGATGCTTGAACTGGAACAAGCCACATATGCAGGAATCGGTCGTCCACTGGTGATGCGGTTTTTGCTGCTGCTGGCGGGGGAAACGATCCTGCTGGGAGTGCTGGTACTCAATGTGCGGGCAGCCGTGCCATGGAGCATCGGGCAACTGCTGGCGGTGTTGACCGTGCCATTCCTGACCGCAAACAATGAGCTGCTTCTGCTGCTGCGCTGGGTGCGCCCGGAATGGATGATGACCGGGGCTGTACCACTGTTTGCAGGGCAGCTGTGTTTGCTGCGGTTCGTGCAATTATCGGAACTGCCGAAAGGTCTGCCGCTGGCGGCGGGCGTACTGGTGCTCTGCATGGTGTTGCAGTGCATCCGGCTTGCCGCCCGGTCAGAATATATTGCAGAAGCTTGAAAGGAACAAGTCATGGAACTGAAAATTCAGAATATTACAAAGCGATACCGGGATAAAACGGCGGTGGATGATGTGTCCATCACTCTCACGCCGGGTGTGTGGGGACTGCTGGGGGCGAATGGTGCAGGCAAAACAACCTTAATGCGGATGCTGGCGGGCATTCTGCGGCCCAGCAGTGGCCGGATCTTGTGCGATGGGGTGGAGATTGGGACGCTTGGTGCGGCCTACCGGGAAAAGCTGGGGTATCTGCCGCAGGAATTCGGGTTTTACCCGGAATTCACGGTGCAGGACTATCTGGAATATATGGCGGCGCTCAAGGGTCTGCCGCGCACAGAGGCTGCCCGGCAGATCGACGCACTGCTGGAGCGGGTAAGCCTCACTGAGGTGCGCCGCAAAAAGATCATAAAGCTTTCCGGCGGTATGAAGCGCCGGGTAGGCATCGCACAGGCACTGCTCAACGACCCGGAAATTTTAATTCTAGATGAGCCCACGGCAGGGCTGGACCCCGGAGAACGGGTGCGCTTCCGCAATCTGCTGTCGGAGTTTGCGCAGGAACGGATCGTTCTCATTTCAACGCATATCGTTTCGGATGTGGAATACATTGCGGCCGAAAATGCCGTGATGAAGGCTGGCAAAATCATTGCACAGGACACCACCGAAGGGCTGGTAAAGCAGATCGAAGCCAAAGTCTGGCAGGGAAATATCCCGATGGAACAGCTTGCCCGGTGGGAACACCGGCTGCGGGTGGTGAACCTGCGCAACGAGCCGGACGGAACGGTAACATTGCGGTATCTGGCGGATGCACCGCAGCTGCCGGACAGCGTCCCGGCACAGCCCCGGCTGGAAGATCTGTATCTGTGGCTTTTCCCGGAGGAAATGGAGGAAGCAAAATGAACCTGTATCGTTTGGAATTGAAACGTGTGTGCAAAACCCGTATGACAGCTATTCTGCTGGCCATTGCGCTGGTGCTGGCCGTGGTCATGGCATATCTGCCGGTGACCTTTATCGGCTGGACGGAACTGGATGCCAGCGGAAACGAAGTGCGTTACACGGGTCTGAAAGCAATCAGGAAACGGCAGGAGCAGCAGGTATCCGGTACCATCACGCCGGATGTCATGCAGGAAGCACTGGAAGCCTATCAGCGGGTGTACCGGCAGTATGATGCAAGCTCCATCAACGATATCCCAACCGAAGTGTTTTATAAAGAACTTGCCCGGTATCAGCCTCTTGTGAACAACGCAAAGGAAGCCTTTGCCGACCCGAAAACCGGCATGGCACCGGGCGTGATGGGGCTGACCGCAGAGGATATGCAGAACTTTTACAGCCAGCTCCCCAAACGGCTGGAATCGGTGATCTGGCTGGAACAAAGCGGAAAGCCCGGCTATGAGCAGGCGCAGGCCATTGCACAGAAAAAGTTCGATGCTGTACAAAAACCGTTCACCTATTCATTTGGGGTCAGTTCAGACGCAATGGATTACCAGACCCTGTTGAGCTTGCTGCTCACCCTGCTGTGCGCGGTGATTGCGGCCCCGGTGTTTGCATCGGATGCACAGACCGGGGCGCAGGACATACAACTGTGCACAAAAAACGGCGGTCTGCGGCTAGCAGCGGCAAAGCTAGCGGCGGCGTTTAGTATCACAGGGGCGGCGTATCTGCTCTGCGGCGTGGTGTGGATCCTGGTCACGAATGCTCTATTTGGCTGGGAAAGTACCCAAACTTCCGTGCAATGGCTGTTTTCTGTGACCAGCCTGCTGCCGTATACCGTTGGCCAGATGGAGTGGGTCATGCTGGTGGCAAACTTCCTGATCTTCTTTGCGGAGGTGGCCTTTGTGCTGATGGCATCCGTATGGGCCAAGAACAACCTGACCGCTTTGTCTGTGGCGCTGATCAGTGTGGTGGCACCGCTGATTGTTTATATGGTCGTGCCGGGCTCCTTTGGAGAATGGCTGTCCACCCTGATTCCGGCAGGGGGCATTGGGCTTTCCAATGCATTGCTGTATAAAATGATCAGCTTTGATTTTCTCTATGCAGGCGGGCATGCCTTCTTTCAGGCAGATGTACTGCTGGCATCGGCACCGATCAAGATCGTTCTGCTCGTTGGATTGGCAGCATGGGGGTATCTGCGAAAGACCAAGGTGGCTTAAAAGGAAACGCTACTGAAAAAAGTTCATCGGATGCATAGAAAACTGCATCGGATGAACTTTTGTGTCCTAAGCTCCCTGCCATGAATCATGGTTGTTGATGTACATTTGATGATTGTTGCACATCGACTTTTCTTAATTAAAGCTTATCGCATTTGTAACATTCTTTCCACAACTTTCTCGTATTATCTTTCAATAATAAGCACAAAGGCAGGCACACCATGTTTCCATAGTGTACCTGCCTTTTTCGCCTTTACGGGTTCGGTGTACCTACTACACCAATCCACCTATTCAATTCTTACACCACACCGCTTTGTAAGGCTCCTTTTCGGGAAAGCGTCCCAAAATTGGTGTAGTTGTGGTGTAGTACCGCAGATACCGCTTGAAATCAGTTCAAAATTTCATCGTATCTGCGTTTCAATTTTGCATTTTACTGCTCAATCGGCTTCATCGTGGGGATGTCATCGACGAGCAGTTATAAGCCTTTATTTCTTGATACTACTCTACACCGCAAGGGTTGATTTTTGCCTTTCCATTTACATCTCTACACAAGCCTTTATCCGAACTGTATCGTTTGGCGTATGAATTGGCGTAAATGGCGTATGGCGTATTTGGCGTATTTGGCGTATGCTTTATTTTATTCTTCAGGATCTTTCCACTGTGCGAATTGGCGGTCAAGATTTTCAAATTCGGACTTACGCAGTTCCTTAGTCACATCCGCATAGATGTTCAAGGTCGTGGAAATATCCGAATGTCCCAGCGCATCCTGAATCACCTTGATATTCACGCCCGCTTCGCACATCCGGGTCGTGAAAGTATGCCGCAGGGTATGGCAGCTGAACCGCGGCAGGAGTACGGTGCTGTTCGGGTTCTTCGCCAGTACTTCATCGTTGCAGTCCCGGATGATGCGCCGGATGGCCTTGTTCAGCGTTCCCTGATGCTGGCACTCACCAAAGCGGTTGACAAAGATAAAGTCCGTGTAACCGTCCACCGTTACCGTGCAGCGGATCTCTGCTTCTTCCTGATAGACACGTTCCTTTTCAAAGGCTTCTTTCACGAAGTCCATCATCGGAACAGTGCGGACACCGGCCTTTGTTTTGGGCGAGTGGCAGTTGAAGTAGCAGCCTTTCCTGCCGCCGTTGTTCTCACGGTGGTCGTAGTTGACCAGCGTGTGGTTGACGGAGATCGTGCCTTCTTCTAAATCCACATCGCACCAGCGCAGACCGGTGGCTTCTCCTACGCGCAAACCAGTTCCCAGCATGACCGCGAAAATCGGATACCAGTGCTGGTACTTCGGCGTTTTGGAGAGGTAGGACAGCAGCAGATTCTGCTCTGCCACGGTCAGCGCCTTACGGCGGTTGGTTTCAAACTGGTGTGCCTTTTTCAGCTCCCGCAGAACATTGTCCGAAGGGTTGCTCCGCAGATAGCAGTCATCCACCGCCATGTCCAACACTTGATGCAGAACCGTGTGTACGCTGTCAATCGTGGAGATCTGCAAGCCCCGCTCGTCTGCCAGCGTGTTGTAGAACTGCTTCACATCCGACTTTTTGAGCGCAGACACCTTCGATTTGCCGAAATCCGGCTCCACGAACTGCCGATAAAGGTACAGATAGTTCTGAAAAGTGTTGTCCTTCAGGCCGCGCTTGACCTTTGCCCACAGGGTGAACACATCGTTCAGGGTGACGTACCGTGCTTCTGCCTTGATGCCTTCCAGCGAATCTCGCTGAATGTCGTTTTCCTTTTCCCGAAGTTCCTCTAAGGTCGCGGCATAAATAGAATGTCGCTTGCCATCCGGGGAAGTCCAACGGAAATCGTACTTGCCATCTTTGCGCTGGGATTCCCCTTTGCGGAGAACCACACGCGCCTTGTCCTTGCGTTTCGTATTCTGATTTGTTGCCATGAGCGATGCTCCTTTCTACATTGCGGTGCAGAAAAGAGCGTTGTTCCGTGTTCATAGTACCACAGATACGCCATTCTCTGCAAGCCGTTTTGAAAAATATCCTGGACATTTTCAAAGCGAGTACATTCGCTCCGTGTATTCATCCAGCTTGCGCCGCTTGATGAGCCGCTTAGAACCCACCCACAACACGAACTGGCAATGCTCCTTATCCGATAATGAACGCAGCTTGTTGATGCCAATGCCGGAATAAGCCGCAGCTTCCTCCAGCGTTAAATTGCTCTTTTCCCAAATCGGAACTTGTCGGGACTTGGTCCCTCCATCTTGCTGATGCAAGACCGTTCCGTCGCTTAAAGTCCCCACCGGGGACTTCATTGCTTCGCAAACGCGAACTTCCTTCATAGGCAGACCTCCAATTCCTTGTAACCGAACGCCTGTAACCGGGCAGGAAA
>ENA-OUQG01001186-OUQG01001186.1-human-gut-metagenome-genome-assembly--contig:-NODE-1186-length-14497-cov-3.868647_pt1 | contig 14497 bp, 8 predicted proteins | sample MGYA00237943_ERZ548823 | MGnify/ENA primary metagenome ERZ548823 (study PRJEB26490, sample SAMN05194731) | human gut metagenome | biome: terrestrial biome; feature: human-associated habitat; material... | reverse complement strand
GAGGCCTACACGGGCGAAAAGATCGTGCTGATCGAAAACGAGTTCGGTGAGATCGCCATCGACGGCGGCTTCCTCAAGGACTCCGGCGTGCAGATCAACGAGATGAACTCCGGCTGCATCTGCTGCAGCCTCGTGGGCGACTTTGCCGACGCGCTGCAGAAGGTGCTCACCCAGTTTCACCCCGACCGCATCCTCATCGAGCCCTCGGGCGTCGGCAAGCTGAGCGACGTCATCCGCGCCGTGCAGGGCGTGCAGTCCGACGAGCTGGTGCTCAACGGCTTCACGACCGTGGTGGACGCGAACAAGTGCAGGATGTACATGAAGAACTTCGGCGAGTTTTTCAACAACCAGGTCGAGAACGCAAGCGCCATCATCCTCTCGCGTACCGAGGGTATCCGCCCCGAGAAGCTCGACGCCGCCGTGGCGCTGCTGCGTGAAAAGAACCCGACCGCCACGATCGTGACCACGCCGTGGACGGAGCTGGACGGCAAGCAGATCCTCGAAACGATGGAGCGGCGCGACACGCTGTCCGCCGAGCTCGAGCACCTCAAGGCCGAGGCCGCCGAGGACGACGACGAGGATGAACACGAGCACCATCACCACCATCACGATGATGACGAGCACGAATGCTGCTGCGGCCATCACCATCACCATGACGACGATGATGACGATGAACACGAGCACGAGCATCATCATGACCACGACGAGCATGAACACGAGCATGACGAGCATGACCATGACCACTGCTGCGGCCATCACCACCATCACCACCACGCGGACGAGGTGTTCACGAGCTGGGGCACCGAGACGCCGCGCAAATACACCGACGACGAGATCCGCACCGCGCTCGACGCGCTCATCAACGAGCACCGCTACGGCGTCGTGCTGCGCGCCAAGGGCATCGTGCCTGCGACCGACGGCGGCTGGATCCACTTTGACTACGTGCCCGGCGAATCCGACGTCCGCCGCGGCAGCGCACAGGTCACCGGCCGCGTGTGCGTGATCGGGTCGCACCTGGCCGAGGATGCACTGAAGGAGCTGTTCCACATTGGCTGACACGAAACAGCAGGCGCCGGATCTGCCGGTATACCTGTTCACCGGCTTTCTGGAGGCCGGCAAGACGAAATTCATCCAGGAGACGCTCGAGGACAACCGCTTCCACAAGGGCGAGCGCACGCTGCTGCTGCTGTGTGAAGAGGGCGAGGAAGTCTACGAGCCGGACAAGTTCTGCGCCGGCAACGTCTATGTGCGCAACATCGACGAGGAGTCCGACCTCACGGTCGAGCACCTGAAGGCGCTGCAGGACGAGATCCGCCCCGAGCGTGTGCTCGTGGAGTACAACGGCATGTGGATGCTCGACTCACTCTACGGCAACCTGCCGGAGGGCTGGGCGGTCGCGCAGGAATTCCTGTTTTGCGACGCGACGTCGTTTTTGAGCTACAACGCGAATATGCGCCAGCTCACGGTGGACAAGCTCAAGAGCGCCGAGCTCGTCGTGCTCAACCGCTACAACGACAGCATGGACCGCATGGAGATGCACCGCGTCATCCGCGCCATCTCCCGCCGGTGCGACATCGCATATGAATACACCGACGGCAAGGTCGTGTACGACGACATTGAAGATCCGCTGCCGTTCGACCTTGACGCCCCGGTCGTCGAGATCGAGGACCGCGACTTCGCCATCTGGTACCGCGACATGTCCGAAGAGCCGAAGAAGTATGACGGCAAGACCATTGAGGTCAAGTGCCGCTGCCTTGTGCGCAAGAACGTGCCGAAGGGCTGCTTCATCGCCGGGCGGCACATCATGACCTGCTGTGTGCAGGACATTCAGTTCGCGGGCATCATCTGTGTGTGGGACCGCGCCGACGAGATCCGCAACGACGAGTGGGCCATCATCACGGCCCGGCTGGACTACAAGTTCCACCGCGCCTATGGCCGCAAGGGCCCCGTGTTCACGGTGCAGTCCGTGCAGGAGGTCGAAAAGCCGGAGGAACCGGTGGCCACGTTCTATTAAACCGCGAAGAAGCCTCGCAGAGTTTGCCGCCCGCAGGCGGCAAAGAAAATGCAATCATTTTTTCCGGCGGCATGTACGGCGGAAAAAATACTTTTCAGGCTGCAAGTGTGGAATTTGTGCGCCATCGGCGCGCAAATTATGCGCGCAGCAGACTGTAAACCTTTTGTCGGAAACCCCGAATGGGGTTTTCGACAAGTGAAAAAAATCAGCCGCCCGGTGGGCGGCTGATTTTTCTTTGCCGAAATTCAGTTCTCGCGGTCCTCGGCCGTGGACAGCAGGACGCGGTCGTTATCGAAGACCTCGCCCGCCTTGGCGGCGAAGGCGTCGAGCAGGCCCTGCACGGTCATGTCCGCGCGCTCCGGGCCGGAGACATCGAGCACGATGCGGCCGGCGTCCATCATGAGCGTGCGCGTGCCGAGCTCGAGCGCCTGGTGCATATTGTGCGTGATCATGAGGCAGGAGATGCTGCGCTCCGACACGACGCTGCGCGTGAGCGCGAGCACCTTATCGGCCGTGACGGGGTCGAGCGCGGCGGTGTGCTCGTCGAGCAGCAGCAGCTCGGGCGTGACCATGGTGGCCATGAGCAGCGTCAGCGCCTGGCGCTGGCCGCCGGAGAGCAGGCCGACGGGCGTGTTCATGCGGTCCTCCAGCCCCATGTCGAGCTGGGCGAGCGCGTCACGGAAAAAGTCGCGGTCGCGGCGTGTCACGCGGCGGAAGGACTTATGCTTTTCCGGCGAGCGGAGGTAGGCCACGGCGAGGTTTTCCTCGATGGTCATGTGCGGCGCAGTGCCCTTGAGCGGATCCTGGAACAGGTGGCCGATGCGGCGGCTACGCTTGTGCGACGGCAGGAACGTGATGTCCCGCCCGTCGAGCGTGATCGTGCCGGCGTCGACGTAAAACACACCGGCGATGGCATTGAAGAGCGTGCTCTTGCCGGCGCCGTTCGAGCCGACGATGGTGGCAAACTCCCCGTCGGCCAGCCGGAGCGAGAGGTCGGACAGGGCGCGCTTCTCGTTGACGGTGCCGGCGTTGAACGTCTTGGAAATATGGGAAACTTCAAGCATCGGTCTCGTCCCCCTTTCCGGACAGGGCGCGCAGCTTGCGGGCGTTGGACTTGATCTTCGCCAGATGGACGTAGTCCTTCATGTTCGGCGCGGCGATGGCGACGGCCACGATGACGGCGGACACGAGCTTGAAATACTCGGCCGAGATGTTCAGCCGCAGCGCCAGCGCGATGATGAAGCGGTAGACGATGCTGCCGAGCACGACGCAGACGACGCGCTTGCCCACGCTGCCGCGGCGGCCGGCAAAGACCTCGCCGATGATGAGGCTCGCCAGCGCGATCGTGACCATGCCGGTGCCGAGGTTGATGTCGCAAAACTTGTTGTATTCCCCGATCAGGCAGCCGGACAGCGCCGTGAGGGCGTTGGCCAGGCACAGGCCGATCGTGATGGTGGCTTTCGGATTGATGGAGGAAGCGCTGACCATGTCGAGACTGTCGCCCGTGGCGCGGATGGACAGGCCGAGGGACGTGCCGAAAAAGCGGATGAGCACGAGCACGATCACGGCCGCGATGAGTGCGAGCAGGATCAGCCGGCTCCACTGCCCGCCGACAAGGCCCTTGAAGAGCGAAAACACCGTGTCGACCCCGGTGATGGACACGTTGGACGAAAAGCCCATGACCGCGAGGTTGATCGTGTAGAGGCCGGTGTTCGAGATGATGCCGGCGAGGATGCTCTCAACACCGAGGCGCGTCTGCAAAAAGGCCGTAACGTAGCCCGAGAGCATGCCTGCCGCCATGGCCGCGAACAGCGCGAGGATCGGGTGGCCGGCGATGGTGAGCATGGCGCCCACGGCGCAGCCGAGCGTGAAGCACCCGTCCGTGGACAGGTCGGCGATATTCAGGATGGAAAAGCTGATGAACAGCGCCAGCGCGACGAGGCCGTAAATGAGGCCGACCTCGAGCGCCGTCTGCAAAACGGTCAGCATGGAACTCCCTCCTTCGGGATGTCAGATATCAGTCAAAATTCTGCTGCGTGGTCGTCTCGAGCACGGAGCTGCACTTGCCGTCGAACGCCTGCTTGACAGCCGCGAGGTCGTAGCCGAGGGCGGCACAGCTTTCGGTGTTGATCATGGCGATGCCGTTATCGAACGTGGTCACGGGCAGCGTGGCGGGGTCTTTGCCGTCAACGAGCACCTGCACGACCATGTCGGCCGTGATCGTGCCGAGCTTGGTGTAATCCACACCGTAGCCGACGAACGCGCCGTTGAGGGCGAAGGAGTCCGCGCCGCAGTACTGCGGGATCTTGGCATTGAGGAACTTCTCGTAGATGGCGAGCTCTGCGGTCATGATGGTGTTGTCGGTCGGGGTGAAGACGGCGTCGACCTTCTCGGCGATGAGCGCGTCGACGGCGGAGGTGACTTCATCGGTGGTGGTGCCGGTCTTTTCCACGCAGCGGATGCCCTTGCCCTCGAGGTAGGCCTTCGCGTCCTCGATCGGCTGCTTGGAGGAATCCTCGCTCTTGGAGTAGAGCAGGCCAACGGTCTTGGTGTCCGGGTTCTGGGCGAGCATCAGGTCGAGCAGGCCCTTGGTGTTGAGCGCGTCGCTCGTGCCGGTGATGCGGCCGCCGGGCGCGTCGAGCGAATCAACAATGCCGGCGCCGACGGGGTCAGACACGGCGGAGAAAACGATGGGGATCTCGGTGTCCTCGGTAGCGGACTGCATGATCTTCACGGCCGGCGTTGCGATCGGGACGATGAGGTCCACGCCCTTGCTGACGAGCTCGGCGCCGATCTGGTTAAGCGTCGTGCCGTCGGCCTGGCCGTTGTAGAGCGTGTAGTCGAACTTCACGCCCAGCTCCGTGGCCTTCGCGTCGAGCTCGGCCTCGATGGCCGCCTCGATCTGGTTGAGGGACGCATCATCCACAAACTGCACGATGCCGACTTTGTAGGTCTTACCCTCGGACTTGTCGCCTTCGGTCTTGCTGCCGCAGGCAGCCAGGCCCATGAGTGCGGTGACGGCGAGTGCGCCGCCGACGATCTTTCGGAACGTTTTATTCATAGCAAATTCTCCTTATATTTTATGAAACGGTTGGTTTGTGATGTCCGGATACGGTCTGACGCGGCAAAAATTCTCCGGCCGCCACGCCATCGCCTGTTCCTCCGTGTCATATGCATCCCTCCAGCGGTGATTTGAGCAATAAAAAAAGCCTCGTCCACGAAACGGTTCCTTCCGTTTCATGGGACAAGACTGTAACTCCTGCGGTGCCACCCATGTTGGCGCTCATGCGCCCACTTTGCACGTACGATCATACGCTCCGCCGGATAACGGCCGCGGCCACCGTCGCCCCTCATGCTGCTGCAATCGGTTTGCCCTCACGAGTCCATTCGCCACCCGTCCGCTGCAGCGCTTCCACCGTCCGCTGCTCTCTGAAAGCTTCGTGAATGGGTACTCCTCTCGGTCATCGGTTTCTCGATGGTGTTACTCTACCACTTCCCGCGCCGGATTGCAAGCCCCATTTTCACGAATCTGCACCCGTTTTTCGGGAAATCTTTTGCGCATTGCGCACAAACGTCCCTGACCGGCGGTCAGGGACGTTTGCGTGTGTCAAACTCTGCGAGGCTGTTGGGGCTGTCAGCTGCCGCAGCGTTAATTTCCGGTGTAGACGAAAGCGTTCGGCAGCGTGCGCCCGGCGGTGAGCGCGGGGTTGGAGCTGCGCATGATGTACTTGCCCTTGTACCAGATCATGGCGCTGGTGCCGCCGTCGAGGTTCATGGCCTGCATGCAGTCGTGCTTGGTCATGATGGCCGCGCAGTCCGGCACGCTGATGCCGACCGACGTCGTGAGCCGGCCCTCAACGAGCAGGGCGATGATCTCGCCGTACTTCGACTGGCCGAGGCAGGCGCGCGGCTGCAGGTCGGAGAAGCCGCTGCGGGCGTTGACGACCGTCTCCCCGTCGATGATCATGGCGGGCGAGAACTCGACCGCGTCCGTCGTGTCGGGCGAGACCGAGGAATCGCTGTCGCGGATGTAGATGCGGTTGTCCTTATGCAGCTCGAGACGCTTGTAGCCATAGCCCATATGGCTGCCGTAGGACTTGCCGTTGCACATGGCGTAGCCCGCGAGGGTACCGCCGTTGCCGGTGCCGCCCGGGTCGATGAAGCCCGAGCCGGTCATGCCGATGACGCCGCCGTGGGCCTCGGCGATCTTGCCGCAGACCTGGCCGACGCTGCCGAGCGTGGACGCGGCCTGCAGACTCAGGCGCGACGGGTCTTTCATAATAACGAGCACGCCGCGGTAAGTGCTGCCTTTCACGCGCGCGATGAGGATCTTGTTGCGCGCGTCGATCGCAAGCACCTGCTCGCCCTGTATGGTGCGGATGCTGGTGCCGTCAGCCGTGAGGGCGGACTTGTCGATGTTGATGCGGCTCCAGCCGGCGGCGAGGGCGTCGGGATGCTCCTTGACATACGCCTGCATGCTCGGCACATTGACCTCCCAGAAGAGGTTGTAAAACGCGATCTCTTCCTTGCTCATGCCCTCGGTGTTCGTGAGCGTCGGGTTGCGGGACTCGGACTCGCCTTCGCCCCACTCGCTGTTGATGCCGATCTGCGCCTCCCTGGCGGCCTCCATTTCAGCGAGGACCTTGTCAATGACGCTGCGTGGGATGAACGCCGTGGCCAGCCACTGGTGGCTGAGCGTGTTCATGGCCGTCTGGATATAGGCCGTGCGCCACTTGGCGATGAACGGAATGTCGGAATAGACCGCCGTCAGATACAATCCGGCCAGGATGGCCAGCACGAGGAACAAAATGAGCAGCCGGCGGCCGAGGCTCTTTTTCTTCTTCGGCTTTTTGGCCTTTTTCGCCTTGCGGCCGTGCTTGCCGGCCGCGGCCGGGGCGGCCTGCGGCGAGCGGCGGCGGGCATCCGGCGCGCTGCGGCGCGGCCGGGCGGCGTCATCCGTCCACTGGCTGGCATAAGCCTGCTGCGTCGGGCACTGTTGGGCCGGGCGCTGCTGCGCCGGACGCTGCTGGGCCGGGCGCTGCTGGGCCGGACGCTGTTGGGCCGGACGCTGCTGCGCCGGACGCTGCTGCGCCGGACGCTGCTGGGCCGGACGCTGCTGGGCGGGGCGCTGCTGGGCCGGACGCTGCTGCGTCGGGCGCTGCTGGGCCGGGCGCTGCTGTGTCGGGCGCTGCTGTGTCGGGCGCTGCTGGGCGGTATCGGAAGCGGGCCGCTGCGTGCCCGTGGGGCGCGGCGGCGAGGAAAACAGCTTCAAGAGGCGACTCCTCCTTTATGTACGGGAGATTACGAAGGGCTTGACGGCCGGGCGCGGAAAATGTTCCGCACGCCGCGGGAAAAACGGGAAGGCCCGCCGAGCGAGCCTTCCCGGAAACGTGCAGGGGTGCGGCCGCTCAGCAAAGCTGCGCGCCGGCGGGCACGCTGTCATCGAGCATGAGCAGGTTGAGCTTGCCGTCCTTCTCGGCCGAGAGGAGCATGCCGTTGGAGGCCATGCCCATCATCTTGCGCGGCGGCAGGTTCAGGATCGCCACGACGGTCTTGCCGACGAGCTCCTCGGGGCGGTAGTACTTGGCGATGCCGGAGAGGATCTGCCGGTCGGTGCCGGTGCCGTCGTCGAGCGTGAAGCACAGGAGCTTATCGGACTTTTTCACCGGCTCGCACTTGAGGACCTTGCACACGCGCATGTCGCACTTGGAAAAGTCGTCAATCGTCACATCCGGCAGCACAGGCGCAGACTTCGGCGCGGCGGCCGCTTCCTTCGCGGCCTTGAGTGCCTCGAGCTCGGCGAGTTCCTTGGCCATGTCGATGCGCGGGAAGAGCGTCTCGCCCTTGTGCACCGTGACGTCCGCGGGCAACACGCCCCAGACGGCGGCATTGTCCCACGTGGTCTGCTCTGCCGCGGCGCCGATCTGCGCGAAGGCTTTCGCGCAGCTGTCGGGCATGAAGGGCAGCAGCAGCGTGACGGTGATGCGCAGCGTCTCGAGCAGGTTATACAGCACCGTGGCCAGGCGCGCGCGCTTGCTCTCGTCCTTGGCGAGGACCCAGGGCGCCGTCTCGTCGATATACTTATTGGCGCGGGAGATGACCTTGAACACCTCGATGAGCGCCTGCTGCGTGCCGAAATTGTCCATATAGCCGGCATACGTCCCGCGCAGAGAGGATGCCATGGCGATGAGCTTGTCGTCGAGCGCATCGTGCTCGCGCTCGGCCGGGAGCGTGCCGCCGAAGTACTTGATGACCATGGCGACGGTGCGGCTCAGGAGGTTGCCGAGGTCGTTGGCGAGGTCGGTATTGATGCGGGAGATGAGCAGCTCGTTGGAGAAGTTGCCGTCACTGCCAAGCGGGAACTCGCGCAGGAGGTAATAGCGCAGCGCGTCCACACCGTAGCGCTCGGCGAGCAAGACGGGGTCGACGACGTTGCCCTTCGACTTCGACATCTTGCCGCCGCCGAGCAGCAGCCAGCCGTGGCCAAAGACCTTCTTCGGCAGGGGCATGCCCATGCTCATGAGCATAGCCGGCCAGATGATGGAGTGGAAGCGCACGATCTCCTTGCCGACCATGTGCACGTCGGCGGGCCAGAACTTCTCGTAATCGTCGTACTTGTCGTTCATGAAGCCGAGCGCCGTGCAGTAGTTGAACAGCGCGTCGACCCAGACGTAGACGACGTGGCCGGGGTCAAAATCGACCGGGATGCCCCACGTGAAGCTCGTGCGCGACACGCACAGATCTTCCAGGCCGGGGTCGATGAAGTTTTTGATCATCTCGTTGACGCGGCTGGCAGGCTCGAGGAACGTGCCGCTGAGCAGCAGCTCGCGCACGGGCTCGGCATACTTCGACAGGCGGAAGAAGTACGCCTCCTCCTCGGCATAGTGCACCTCGCGGCCGCAGTCCGGGCACTTGCCGTCGACGAGCTGGCTCTCGGTCCAGAAGCTCTCGCACGGCGTGCAGTACATGCCGGAATACTTGCCCTTATAGATATCGCCCTTGTCGTACATCTTCTTGAAGATGCGCTGCACGGCCTCGACATGATAATCGTCCGTCGTGCGGATGAAGCGGTCGTTGGAGATGTTCATCAGCTTCCACAGCGCGCGCACGCCGCCGGGGCCTTCGACGATGTTGTCCACGAACTGCTTGGGCGTGACGCCGGCAGCCTCGGCCTTCTCCTCGATCTTCTGGCCGTGCTCGTCCGTGCCGGTCAGGAACATGACGTCATAGCCGCACATGCGCTTGTAGCGTGCGATCGCATCGGTCGCGACCGTGCAGTAGGTGTGGCCGATGTGCAGTTTGTCCGAAGGGTAATAGATCGGCGTTGTGATATAAAACTTTCCTTTGCTCATACTGCATTCTCCTCTGTATTAGTCTTCACCGGCGTCACCGGGGTCGTAGACGGACGGATAGGGCGTCGGCTGCGGCTGCGGCGTGGGGGTGGGCGTCGGCTTCGGCGTGGTGTCGTGCGAATGGTAGGTGCTGTTGGCCTCGAGCGTGTGGCTGATCTGCTTGCCGTCCTTATCGTAGACCGTGCGGTAGGTCGTGGCGCGCAGGCCGTTGGCGGTGTAGCTCATCTTGACATAGCTGCCGTCCACATCCGTGCCCCAGATCTCGACCGTGATGCTGTTTTTCTCCACGTAGGCCTTGATCTCGATGGGGTATTCGCGGCTGTTGGTGAACTTGAATTCCGGGCCGCCCCAGCTGACCGTGGCGTCCATGCCGGGCTCGATATAGGCCACGGGGAAGTAGTGGCAGGTGCGGGTGTTGATCTTGAGGTTGGAGACCATGGCGCAGTAGTACAGCGTGGACGACACCTGGCAGATGCCGCCGCCGACCTCCTGCACGACCTGGCCGTTGGAATAAGCGCCGGCCTCCTTGAAGCCGTTGGCCTTCGTGCGCTGACCGACGACGTCGTTATACGAAAACGTCTGGCCGGGCTGGAGAATGACGCCGTTGATCTTCTCGGCGGCGAGCTTCACGTTCGTGATGCGGTTGCTGCTGCTGCCGGAGAGCGAGGTGGTCTTCGTGGCGAGCTTGTCGGCCAGGAGGTGCTGCTGCAGGCGCTCCTGCGTCATCTCGGGCTGCGTGAGCGTGGCCGGGATGGTGACGGTATCGCCGTTGGCGGCCGCGTCCCACAGGGGCTGGGCGGCGGCCACGTCAAACTGGATACCGACCTTGCTCTCGGTGGCGGACTGGATCTCGGGGTCATAGCCTGCGTTGACCGGGTCGCCGCAGACGGCGTCGTGCAGCTCCTGCAGCGTCATCTTGTCATCGCCGCTCATGTCGACCGGGTAGGCCGACGTGCCGAACTTGCCGGCGCGGATGTCGCTGAGCACGCGGTCGGCGACGGCGGCGGGGTCGAGCGTGATCATGCTCGCGCCCTTGACGACGAGGATGGCGCTGTGCGCCTCGTCGATCTCGATGCTGCCGGCGGAGAGGCTGACGTTGATCTCGGCGGCCTCGCGCTCGATGCGCGTGCGCAGGGCGTCGGCGTCCATGTCGGCAAGGTTGTCCGAGGCGACGTCATGCCCCTTGAAGGCGCAGCGCAGCCACGTGAAGAAGTTGGTGAACACATTGCCGCTGCGGCCGTAGGCATAGGCCGTCTCGGCGGCGGCATCGGGCGTGGCGTCAAAGCCGATCTCCGTCGCGGTGACGGTGATGGACCGGTTGCCGGGGAAGGTCATGGTGAGCACCGGGGCGCTCGTATCGTCCCAGCCGGCGGCGCGGATGGCGTCCGCCGCGGCGGACTGCGTCATGCCGCCGACGTCCGTGCCGCAGACAGAGACGTTCGGGAAAATGGCGCTCTTTTTCGCCACGAGCACCATGCCGACGGCACCCGCCGCCACGAGGACGGCCAGCACGATGAGCACGACGCGCTGGGCCGCCGCCTGCTTCGGCGCGGCGGCGCGGCGGGCAGCCGCCTCGCTCTGTGCGGAACGGTTGGCGCCGCTGCGGTGTGCCGAGCGCTCCTGCGCTGCGAAATCCGCCGCCTCGCGGCGGGCGGCCGCGCTGCGCTTGGAAGTGTTGCCGTTGAGTTTCATTTACTCGAATCCCTGTCTTTCCCTGTCAAAATCGGATTATTCAGATATGTATTGCGGAACGCTTCCGCCTCGCTGGGCGGGAGCTTGGCGCGGGGCTGCCGTTCGATCTGCGGCTTCATCCACGGGTTGTGCTCGGCCTTGCGCTCGGTCTGCGCCTCGAGGAGCTTGCCGATGAGCACGTTCGAGATGAGAAAGCCCGCCGGCGTGAAGTGCCAGCGCTCCCCGTCCGCGACGGCCCAGCCGGAACGGACGAACGTTTCCAACTGCTGCGCGATGCCGGAAAAATCGCTGCGGTACAGCCGCGCATACTCCGCGCGCGACACGCCGTGCACGGTGCGCATGCCGAGCATGAGATACTCCGCCGCGCGCTCGAAATCGCCGATGGTCTCGTACTCGTCGATCATGTCCTCGCCGTGGAGGACGCCCGCGATGTAGCGGTCGAGGTCGCGCACATAGCTGTAGCGCGTGCGGCCGATGCACGAGTGCGCGCCCGGACCGAAGCCCATATAGTCGTCGAGCTGCCAGTACTTCAGATTATGCCGGGATTCATAGCCCGGTATGCTGAAATTCGAGATCTCATACTGTTCATAGCCGTAGCGCCGCAGCTCATCGACCATGCACAGGTACATGTCCGCCTGCTCGTCGTCCGACGGGATGAGGGGCGAATCCTTCAGCTCGTACATGGGCGTGCCCTCCTCGAGCTTGAGCCCGTAGCCGGAGATGTGCTCCGGGCGCAGGGCGATCGCCTTGGCGAGCGTGTCCGCCCAGTCGCTGCGGGTCTGGCTGGGCAGGCCGTAGATGAGATCGAGGCTGACGTTGTCAAACCCCGCGGTGCGGGCATTTTTCACGGCCATCTCCACCTGGTGGAAGCTGTGGCGGCGACCGATCATTTTCAGGATATCATTGTTGGCCGACTGCATGCCGATGCTCAGGCGGTTGAAGCCCGCCTTGTGCAGGGCGCGCAGGTCGTGCAGGCGGACGCTGTCCGGATTGACCTCGACCGTCACCTCCGCGCGCTTGAGCAGGCGGCCGGTGGCCTTGACGGCGTCGAGCAGCTCGATGAGGCGCGCCGCGCCGTAAAAGCTCGGCGTGCCGCCGCCAAAATACACCGTGTCGATGTACGCCGGGGCGATGCGCCCGGCGCTCTCTTCGATGTGCTCGAGCAGGGCGTGCTGATAGTCCGCCATGCGGTCGGCCGCGCCGGCGCAGGAATAAAAATCGCAGTAGCCGCACTTGCTCGCGCAAAACGGGATGTGGATATAGATACCGAGACGCGGTTCCATAGACAGCTCCTTACATGGGGATGCCCCGGCCGCCGGAGTGCGGCGGCCAGGGGGGATAGATCGGATCAGATGAGCGTGCAGACGAGCTCGGAATACGCGGCCGGATCCTCAAGCGGCTCGCCCGCGATGAGCAGCGCCTGCGCGTGCAGGATCTTGGCGATGCGGGCGGCCTTGTCCTTGTCGCCGGCGTCGAACGCTTCCTTCATGGCCTGATAGGCGTGGTGGTTGGCGTTGAGCTCGAGCACACGGATGGCGCGGATATCGGTCGGCGCGCCGGGCATGCTCTTGAAATAACGCTCCATCTCGAGCGTGACGCCGCCCTCCGTGCTCAGGCACACGGCGCTGGACACGAGCTTATTCGACAGGCGCACGGACGCGACCTGGTCGCCGAGCGTCTCCTTGACGAAGTCGAGCAGATCCTTGTCCTCGGCCTGCTTGGCCTCGGTCTCCTTCTTCTCTTCCTCGGTCTCGAGGCCGAGGTCGTCGGTCGCAATGTTGCAAAACGGCTTGTCGGCGTAGGTCTTCATGGTGTCGACGAAGTACTCGTCGATCTGCGAGGTCATGCACAGGACATCGTAGCCCTTTTCATGCAGCTGCTCTGCCTGCGGCAGGCTGAGCAGACGCTTGACGTTCTCGCCGCAGGCGAAGTAGATCTTCGTCTGCTCGGCGGGCATGGCGTCGACATATTCCTTGAGAGAGACGAGCTTCGTCTCGCTCGTGTGGTAGAGCAGCAGATCCTTGATCTCGTCGACCTTGTCGCCCGTCTCGGTGACGGCGCCGGCACGCAGCATCATGCCGAAGGCGGCGTGGAACTGCTCGTACTTCTCGCGGTCGTTGGTCATGAGCTTCGTCAGCTCGGACTTGATCTTCTTGCCGAGGTTCGTGGCGATGAGCTTGAGCTGGCGGTCGTGCTGAAGCATCTCACGCGAGATGTTCAGCGACAGGTCGGGCGAATCGACCACGCCGCGGGCAAACGCATAGCACGGCGGCAGGAGGTCGGTGCACTTGTCCATGATCATGACGCCGGAGCTGTAGAGCTCGAGACCGGGATCGGCGTCGCGCGTGTACATATTTGCCGGGACCTTGGATGGGATGAACAGCAGCGCGCGGTAGGAGATCAGACCCTCGGCGTTGACGCGGATGACGGCCAGCGGGTCGTCATTGTCGTGGAACTTTTCCTTGTAAAACGCGATGCACTCCTCATCCGTCGCTTCCTTGCGGCTGCGCTGCCAGATGGGGACCATGCTGTTGATGGTCTGCTCCTCGGTCTTCGTGACCATCTCCATCTTCGGCTCGCCCTTTTCGTCCTTCTCGCCGGTGTCGACCCAGTCGCTCTGCTCGACGTCCATGACGATCGGCCAGCGGACATAGTCGGAATACTTGCGGATGAGCATCATGAGCTTCCAGTTTTCGAGATAGGTGGAGTACTTCTCGCCGGACTCGTCTTCTTTGATGTGCATGATGACGTCCGTGCCGACGGTGTCCTTCTCGGTCTCGGTGATGGTGTAGCCGTCCGCGCCGGTGCTGACCCACTGGTAGGCCGTGTCGCTGCCGTAGGCGCGGGTGACGACCGTGACCTTGTCGGCGACCATGAACGCGGAATAGAAGCCGACGCCGAACTGACCGATGATGTCGATGGCGGCGTCCTCCTGCGCGTTCTCGCCGAGGCCGTCCTTGAACTTCAGCGAGCCGCTGCGCGCGATGACGCCGAGGTTGCTGTCGAGCTCCTCCTTCGTCATGCCGATGCCGTTATCCGACACCGTGATCGTGCGCGCGTCCTTATCCGGGGTGACGCGGATCTTGAAATCGCTGCGCGCCATGCCCACGTTTTCATCCGTGAGCGACTGGTAGCAGAGCTTGTCGATCGCGTCCGAGGCGTTCGAGATGATCTCGCGCAGGAAGATTTCCTTGTGCGTGTAGATCGAATTGATCATCATGTCGAGCAGCTTTTTGGATTCTGCTTTGAACTGTTTCTTTGCCATATCTATGCCTCCAAAATTTTAATTACACCTTTGGGTCTGTACCCGGCCTGCACGCAATAGCGGCCCACGGTACAGATTTTAATATTATAGCACATCGACCGTTTTTTTCAACACCCGCCGCCGGAATAATTGGGTTGTGCGGCGCGTTTTTTGTGGTATAATGAGACGTTAAGA
>ENA-OUQG01001179-OUQG01001179.1-human-gut-metagenome-genome-assembly--contig:-NODE-1179-length-14528-cov-4.243419_pt1 | contig 14528 bp, 13 predicted proteins | sample MGYA00237943_ERZ548823 | MGnify/ENA primary metagenome ERZ548823 (study PRJEB26490, sample SAMN05194731) | human gut metagenome | biome: terrestrial biome; feature: human-associated habitat; material... | reverse complement strand
ATAAAAAAGACGAAAAAAACAGCGGCAGAAGATGCAGGCGAAGCACCCAAAAAGAGCGCATCGCGCCGGAAGAAGAAGGAAGACGCAACATGATGGTAACAGTAATCGGTGCGGGTCTTGCAGGCTCTGAGGCTGCGTGGCAGCTGGCAGAGCGCGGGTTTGCGGTCCGGCTTTGTGAGATGAAGCCGTCTAAAATGTCGCCTGCGCACCACAGCCCGGATTTTGCGGAGCTGGTCTGCTCGAACTCTTTGCGCGGCGACAGGCTGGAAAACGCAGTTGGGCTTTTGAAAGAGGAGCTGCGCAGGCTCGGAAGCCTGATTATCCGCTGCGCGGACGCAACCGCCGTCCCGGCGGGCGGCGCGCTGGCCGTCGACCGCTACGGCTTTTCCGGCATGGTGACGGAAAAGATCCGTTCGCATCCCAATATCACCGTTGTGGAAGCCGAGGCGACGGAGGTGCCCGCCGGTCCGGTCATCGTTGCGACCGGCCCTCTGACCTCCGATGCGATGAGCGCCGCCATCCAGCGCTACTTCGGCGGCCAGGAATACATGAGCTTCTTTGACGCCGCCGCGCCGCTCGTCACCTTTTCCTCCATCGACATGGAAAAAGCCTGGTTCGCTTCCCGCTATGACCGTGGAGATGCGGATTATGTAAACTGCTCGATGGACAAGGACGAATACCTCGCCTTTGTCGAGGCCCTCCGAACGGCGGAGGAAGCCCCGGTCCACGGCTTTGAGGACAAGCATGTCTTTGAAGGCTGCATGCCCGTGGAGGTCATGGCCCGCCGCGGCGTGGATACGCTGCGCTACGGCCCGCTGAAGCCCGTCGGCCTGAAGGACCCGAAGACAGGCCGCGAGCCCTATGCCGTCGTCCAGCTGCGAAAGGACAATGCGGCAGGCTCGGTCTATAACATCGTCGGCTTCCAGACCCACCTGAAATTCCCGGAGCAGAAGCGGGTGTTTTCCATGATCCCCGCGCTGCACGACGCGGAGTTCGTCCGCTACGGCGTGATGCACCGCAATACCTTCCTCGATTCCCCGCGCCTGCTCGACCGCTATTACGCCGACCGGCGCGACCCGCTGGTCGCCTTTGCCGGGCAGATGACGGGCGTCGAGGGCTATGTCGAGTCGACGGCCTCCGGCTTCCTGGCCGGCTGCAGCATGGCGGCGAAGCTCAAGGGCGAGCCGCTCCCGGATTTCCCGCGCGAGACGGCCATCGGCGCGCTGGCGGCCTATATTTCGGATGAAAGCGTGACCGTGTTCCAGCCGATGAACGTCAACTTCGGCATTCTGACGCCGCTGGACCGCCGCGTCAAGGGCAAGGCCAACAAGAATCTCGCCATCGCACAGCGTTCGCTTGCGATCATCGATCAAATGACAGGGCAGGAGGGAACCGAATGAGAATACTCGTAGACGCCATGGGCGGCGACAACGCCCCGGATCAGATCGCGCTCGGTGCGATCCAGGCCGCGAAGGACTTTGGCTGCGAGGCCGTACTGGTCGGCCGCGGCGAGGCCATTTTGCAGGCGCTCAAGGACCAGGGAATCGAGACGCTTCCCAAGGGCGTGGAGATCGCCAACGCCGACGACGTCGTCGATATGCACGACGACCCGGCGACGGTCGTGAAAAAGAAAAAGGATTCCTCCATGGTCGTCGGACTGACCATGCTCAAAGAGGGCGGCGGCGACGCGTTCGTCTCCGCCGGCTCGACGGGCGCACTGCTCTCTGCGGCGACGCTGATCGTCCGGCGCGTCAAGGGCATCCGCCGCGCGGCCATGGGCCCGCAGATCCCGACGAAGACCGGCCGGGAGTGCGTCCTCATCGACTGCGGTGCAACGGCGGACTGCACGCCGGAGTTTCTGCTGCAGTTTGCCTTCATGGGCTCGTATTACGCGGAAAAGGTCCTCGGGATCGAAAACCCGCGCGTGGCGCTTCTCAACATCGGCGCAGAGGACTCCAAGGGCGGCGAGCTGCAGAAGGCCGTTTACCCGCTGCTGAAGCAGGCGGGCGAGGCCGGGAAGATCAACTTCACCGGCAACATCGAAGCGCGTGACGTGCCGCTGGGCGGCGCGGACGTGGTCGTTTCCGACGGCTTCTCCGGCAATATCCTGCTCAAGGGGATCGAGGGCACGGCGCTTTTCATGGCCTCCATGATGAAGGACATGTTCAAGAAAAATCTGCTGACCAAGCTGGCCGCGCTTTTGTGCATGGACGGCGTCAAGGCGTTCAAGAAGAAAATGGACTACCGCGAGACCGGCGGCACCGCGCTGATCGGCCTCAACAAGCCTGTCATCAAGGCGCACGGCTCGTCCGACGCGCTGGCCATCCGCAACGCCATCCGGCAGGCCATCGGCGCCGTCGAGGCGGATGTCGCCGGGACACTGGCAGCAAATATCGACCATATGGTCGTTCCAAAGGAGTATCAACATGCTGAGTGAACTGGAAGCCGGGCTGGGCTACACGTTCCGGGACAAGAGCATTCTCGAAAACGCGCTGACGCACAGCTCCTATGCCAATGAAAACCGGGAGCGCGGCCTGCACGACAACGAACGTCTGGAGTTTCTGGGCGATTCCATCCTGGGCTTCGTCGTGGCGGACTATCTGTACCGCAGCTTTCCGGACAAGCCCGAGGGCGAGCTGACCCGCATCCGTGCGGATCTGGTCTGCGAAAAGAATCTGGCCCGCGCGGCTGCAACCATCCGTCTGGGCAGCTTCCTGCTGCTCGGCCACGGCGAGGAGCACGGCGGCGGCCGCAAGCGCGACTCCATCGTCTCCGACGCTATGGAGTCCGTCATCGCGGCAAGCTATATGGACGGCGGCTTCTCCGCAGCCAAGGAGATCATCGACCGCCTGATCCTCTGCGATGTCCCGGCCGGAAAGCCGCATAATTTTGACTACAAGACCGCCCTGCAGGAGCTGGTGCAGCGCAAGAAGGATCAGGTCCTGCGCTACGAGCTCATCGGCGAGTCCGGCCCCGACCACGACAAGAAATTTGATGTCGAGGTCCTGCTCAACGGCAAGCCCTGCGGCAAGGGCACCGGCAGCAGCAAAAAACGCGCCGAGCAGGCCGCTGCCGCGGCCGCCATCGACGCGCTGTTCCCGGGAGAACTGTAAAAAACGAAACAAAACGGGCTGCCTGCCGGCAGCCCGTTCTTTTATGCGGTAATGCTCTTTTTTAGCTCCGCGATCTGCTCGCTGTGCATGCGGATGACGGACTTCAAAAAAGAGACCTCATCCTCCAGCTCTTCCACGCGGTTTTTGGGAGCCAGCGTCTCGAGCAAAAGCTGCTGGCCTTCTGCGAGGCGATTGATCTTCGGCCCGATATCGCTCTCGAGAATGACCTTGAAAATATGGGCGATCTCCTGATAATCCTGATCTTCAAGCATAATAATTACCTCGGCTTCATCCGTATGTGAACCATCTGTCTGACTTCTATTATAGCGGACCTTGGCGGGCTGTCAAGCGTTTACACGATCGAGATCTGGCACATCCGCATGGCCTGCAGGGCGGTCTCGTGGCTCTGCGGGGTGACGCCGGCGCAGCAGTCCGCGCGCACGGACAGCGGGACCTCCGGCAGCGCACCCTTGGTCATCATCGCGTTCGTGATGACGCAGATGTCGGTGCACAGACCGATGAATTCCACGCCCTCGAGTGCCGGAAGCGACCGCAGATACTCGATCAGGGCAGGGGAGCCGAAGCCGGGCTTGTCAAAGACCGGGGCGTCTTCAACGGCAAGCGCCGCGTCGATCTGCCAGCCGTCCGTGCCCTCCAGACAGTGCGGCACCGGCAGCTTCCGCCCCTCCTGCGTCAATAGATAGTCTGCGTGATGCGTGTCGCGCGTAAAGACGACCGTTTCGCCGTCCGCCCGCGCCTGCGCGAGCCGTGCCGCGACCTTCGGGACGATGGCAACGGCCTCTTTCGTGCCCAGCGCGCCGTCGATAAAATCCTTCTGCATGTCGATAATGGCAAGTACCTTCATATCCGTGCCTCCTTTTTTCTGAGTATAGCACAGATGCGCGCCGATTGCACAAAAAAATCTTGACAAAGAAAACCGGCTGCACTATACTCTAACTACTTCAAAAAATTTAATTAAAAATTTTTATGTAACTAAAGGAGGCCACGCATGCTTGGCGAGACGTTTGCGCAGCTGTTCCGGAAATACCGCCTGTTCTGCTACCGGAAGCTGTTTGCCGCCGTGCGGGAAAAGCCCGGCAGTCTCAGCGCGACAGAGGCGTTTTCCGCGGACATCATCCACCTGCTTGGCAGCCCGACCGTGTCCCAGTTTGCCGAGACCATCGGCATTTCTCAGCCGAACGCGACCTATAAGGTCAACCAGCTGACGGCGAAGGGCTATCTGGAAAAGCACGTGCAGGCCCGCGACCGGCGCGAGGTCGTGCTGACAACGTCGGAAAAATTCACCGGTTATTTTGACGAGGACAAGGAAGACGCGCTGCAGCAGAAGATCCGCACGGCCGCCGCGCAGTTCACCCCCGCGGAGCTTGACAGCGCGGAGCGTGTGCTGCTGGCGCTGGAAGCGCTTCTGTAACGAAGGAGGAAGCTATGGATATTTTCGAAAAATGTTATCAGCGGTACATTCAGGACGAGGTGCGGGAGCAGGGCGTGTATCCCTATTTCCACGCGCTGGAATCGCGGCAGGACACCGAGGTCATCATGGAGGGCAAGCGCCGCATCATGCTGGGCTCGAACAACTATCTGGGCCTCACGACGAATTCATCCGTGATCGAGGCGGGCGTACAGGCCTACCGGACGCTCGGCTCCGGCTGCTCCGGCTCCCGCTTTCTCAACGGGACGCTGAAGCTCCATCTGGAGCTGGAGGACGAGCTGGCGAAGTTCCTGCGCAAGGACGCCGTCGTGACCTTCTCGACGGGCTTTCAGTCGAACCTCGGCATCATCAGCTCGATCGTCGGTCTGCATGACTACGTCATCATGGACCGCGAGAACCACGCCAGCCTCTATGACGGCTGCAAGCTCTCCTACGGCAAGATGCTCCGCTACCAGCATAACGACATGGCGGATCTGGAAAAGAAGCTGCAGAAGGTGCCCGACACCGCCGGCTGCCTCATCGTGACCGACGGCGTGTTCTCCATGGGCGGCGATATTGCCAACCTGCCGGAGATCTGCGCGCTGGCACAGAAGTACGGCGCGCGCGTCATGGTGGACGACGCCCACGGCCTCGGCGTTATCGGCGAGGGCGGCCGCGGCACGGCAAGCTATTACGGCCTGGAGGATCAGGTCGATATCTACATGGGCACGTTCTCCAAGTCTCTTGCCTCGCTCGGCGGCTATATGGCGGCCAGCAGCCGCGTGGCAGACTTCGTGCGTCACAGCTCGCGTCCGTTCATCTTCTCCGCCTCCATTCCGCCCGCAAACACGGCGGCGGCCCTTGCGGCCCTGCGCGAGCTCGAGGCGCATCCCGAGCTCGTCACGACGCTGCAGGAGAACGCAAAGTACATGCGCGGCCTTCTGAACGAGCGGAACATCAAGATGCGCCCGTCCAACGGCGACTGCATCCCCATCATTCCCATCTACACCTATGAGCCGCTTCCGACGCTCACGATCGCGAAGGAGCTCTATGAGGGCGGCGTGTATGTCAATTCGTCTCTGCCGCCCGCGGCGGCGCCCCATGAGTGCCTGCTCCGCACGAGCCTGATGGCCACGCACACGCATGCGCTCATCGACGAGGCCGTCGGCGTGATCGCGGAGGTTTTGAGGAGGTATGCGCTGTGAGCCAGGTATGTGTGATCACCGGAGGGACTTCCGGCATCGGCCACTGCACGGCGCAGGCGATGCTCGCCAGGGGCTATACGGTCTATGAGCTTTCCCGCCGGGCCGAGGGCGTGGCCGGGATGCAGCACATCGTGGCCGACGTCACGAAGGAGGAGACGCTCGCCGCCGCAGTCGCGCAGATCCTGCAGCGGGAGGACCATATCGACGTGCTGATCAACAACGCCGGCTTCGGCATCTCCGGCGCGGTGGAATTCACCGGCACCGAGGAGGCGCAGCGTCAGCTGGACGTGAACTTCTTCGGCATGGTCCGCATGAACCGGCAGGTGCTGCCCGTCATGCGGAAGCAGGGCTATGGCCGGATCGTGAATCTCAGCTCTGTGGCCGGCGCAATCCCGATCCCGTTCCAGACCTACTACTCGGCCAGCAAGGCCGCCATCAACTCCTATACGATGGCGCTCGCCAACGAGGTAAAGCCCTTTGGCATTCAGGTCTGCTGCGTGCAGCCGGGCGATATCCGCACGGGCTTCACCGCCGCGCGGGAAAAGAACCAGCTGGGCGACGATATCTACGGCGGCCGCATCGCGCGGTCCGTGTCCGGGATGGAGCGCGACGAGCAGACCGGCATGGCGCCGGAGCAGGCGGGCGCGTTCATCGCGCGCGTCGCCACCCGCAAGGGTGTGCGCCCCGTCAATACCATCGGTCTGCAGTACAAATTCTTCTGCTTCCTGGCAAAGGTCCTCCCCGCCAGATGGCTCAACGCCCTGGTTGGCCTCATCTACGCAAAATAAAAAACCGCCGGACGCGTTTTCGCGTCCGGCGATAGTTTTTTACGATCAATCGAGACCGAAATTCTTTTTGAAGACCTTCCGCAGCAGCCAGCTGTTTGCGAAGGCGACCAGCGCGCCGCCGATCAGGACCCAGAAGATCGCTGTCCGGAAGAAGAAGCTGGTGGCAAACAGGAAGAGCGCCACGGGCAGGAGGTTGAGCGCCGCCATCACCAGGGAGTAGGGGAGCGAGCCGATGGCAAGCAGACAGGCGTTTTTCAGCGTATTTTTGATGCTGTTGTCAAACTGCGCGAGCAGGGGATAAACGTAGGCGAGCACCAGCGCCAAAATGAGCGACGGGCAGCAGAACACCAGCCCCAGCCACATCGACTGCCCGACCGCGCCGGAAAGATACATCCAGAACTCATAGACGACCAGCAGAACCGGGATCAGCAGGATCAGGAAGATCAGCACCGCCTGCTTGAGGTTCAGGCGGAACGCGTCCCAGAACATGCGCACGACGCCGCTGCCTTCGCCGCGCACCATATTGAGCGTGACGCGGTACATGGCGGTCGTCGACGCGCCGATGGTCACGACGGGGATGCAGAACACGATCCAGAGCAGATTCAGGATGATCAGATCCGCGAGCCGCGACATAAACGACCAGAATGGGGAATCATAATTGAACAGTTTCATCGGTGGACCTCGGTTTCGGAAGAAATTTCTGTATTATTATATCGGTTGCACAGGCAAAACGCAAGCATGGCTTCAGAAGGAAGCAAAATAGACAAAAACACAGAATAAAAATTGGGCAAAACGCTGAAAATCATTTCAGACCATTTTTTGATTGCTCAAAGCGACAAAATGTAGTATAATATGGTCAAAGGAAATGGAAACGTTTCCAAAATTCAAAAACAGTACTACAGGAGGAATATCATGAAAAAGATCATCGCAATGCTTCTCGCTCTCGTGATGGTTCTGGGTCTGGCTGCCTGCGCTTCCAAGACCGAGCCCGCACAGACCGAAGAGCCCGCTGCGACCGAGACCACCCCGGCTGCAGAAGAAACCACCGAAGAACCCGCTGAGACGACGGAAGAGCCCGCCACGACCGAAGCGACCGGCTCCGTCTACTACCTGAACTTCAAGCCCGAGGCTGACGAAGCCTGGCAGAAGCTCGCTGCTTCCTACACCGAGCAGACCGGTGTTCCCGTCAAGGTCGTCACCGCTGCTTCCGGCACCTACGACACCACCCTCGCCGCCGAGCTGGACAAGAGCTCCGCTCCGACCCTCTTCCAGTGCGGCAACCAGGGCGCCATCAACTCCTACGGCGACTACTGCTATCCGCTGGACGGCACCGCCATCATGGACCAGATGACCACCGACGCCTTCAACCTCAAGGGTGAAGACGGCCAGACGCTGTCTATCGGCTACTGCTACGAAGCATTCGGCATCATCGTCAACAAGGCTCTGCTTGAGAAGGCCGGCCACTCCATCGACGAGATCACCGACTTCGCTTCCCTGAAGGCTGTCGCTGACGACATCCACGCTCGTGCTGAAGAGCTCGGCTTCGACGCATTCTCCTCCGCCGGCCTCGACGGCTCCTCCAGCTGGCGCTTCTCCGGCCACCTGGCCAACATGCCGCTGTACTACGAGTTCCGTGACGACGGCGTGACCGCACAGCCCGCCACCATCACCGGCGCTTACCTCGAGAACTTCAAGAACATCTGGGATCTCTACACCACCGATTCCGCTACCACCGGCGCTGCTCTGGCCACCGCTACCGGCGATGAGTCCGAGGCTGAATTCGGCGAGGGCAAGGCTGCGTTCTATCAGAACGGCACCTGGGAATACTCCAACCTGACCGGCACGTTCGGCATGGATCCCGCTGATCTGGCTATGATCCCCATCTACTGCGGCGTTGACGGCGAAGAAAAGGCCGGCCTGTGCGCAGGCACCGAGAACTGCTGGGCCATCAACAACGAATCCTCTGAAGAAGATATTCAGGCTACCATCGACTTCCTCGTCTGGGTCGTTACCTCTGACGAAGGCACCACGATGCTGGCAGAAGAGTTTGGCCCCTGCCCGTTCAAGGACGCCAAGGATCCGGAGAATGTCTTCTTCCAGGATGCCAACAAGTACACTGCTGAAGGCAACTACGTTGTTACCTGGGCATTTAACTGGACTCCCGCTGTTGACGACTGGCGTGCAGCTGTTGTCGACGCTCTGACCCAGTACACTGCCGGCACCGGCGACTGGTCCGCTGTCGAGACTGCATTCGTGCAGGGCTGGGCAACCCAGTATGCGAAGGAAAACGCGTAACACCAAATAGGAACTGAAGAAGGGGGCTCACGCCCCCTTCTTTATGAGAGAAGCCGTTTTCAAAACTTCTCAGACGGACGCCCGCAGCGGCGGACGCCGGTCTGAGAAATTTTAACACGAAGGAGAAGCGTGATGAAAAAAAGAAAACATGACGACGCGTCGCTGTCATGCAGTCTGATCCGCCGGCCGATCCAGCGCTGGGGCTGGCTGTTCCTGTTGCCGACGTTCGCCGCGTTCTGCGTGGGCTTCCTGTATCCGTTTGCCAAGGGCCTGTTTTTGTCTTTCTGCAAGTTCAAGACGACCAGCAAATGGACCTGGGTGGGCCTGAAGAACTACCAGACCATTTTCCAGGACGATGGCTTCCTGCACGCGTTCTGGTACACGGCGCTGTTCGCGCTCGTGTCGCTGCTCATCATCAATGTGCTGGCATTCGCCGTCGCCTATGTCCTGACGAAGGGCATCAAGGGCTCGAATATCTTCCGGACGGTCTTCTTTATGCCGAACCTGATCGGCGGCATCGTCCTTGGCTATATCTGGCTCATGATTTTCGACGGCATCCTCAGCCACTTTGATACCGCTGTGGTGCTCGAAACAAAATACGGCTTCTGGGGCCTCATCATACTGATGTGCTGGCAGCAGATCGGCTATATGATGATCATCTATATCGCAGGCCTGCAGGCCATCCCGGAGGATATGCTCGAGGCCGCAAAGATCGACGGCGCTTCCGGCTGGAAGACCCTCTGGCATATCACCATCCCGAACGTCATGCCGTCCATCACCATCTGCACCTTCCTTTCACTCACCAACGGCTTCAAGCTCTATGACCAGAACCTGGCCCTGACGGGCGGTTCGCCGTTCAAGACGCTGGCCGACGGCAATGTCATCAAGACGACGGAAATGCTGGCGCTCAACATCGTCAACTCCAATACCTCCAACTCCAAGGGCCCTGGACAGGCCAAGGCCGTCGTGTTCTTCGTGCTGGTTGCCATCATCAGCATCGCCCAGCTCGTCGCCACCAGAAAGAAGGAGGTCGATCAGTAATGAAAAACAACGGCTTCCAGAAAGACCGCCGCTCCCATACCGTGCTGACGGTCGTCTTCACGATCATCGCCATCGCGTATCTCTACCCGATCTTCATCGTTCTGGTGAACTCCCTGAAATCGAACGCCTCCATCAACCTCGATACCTTCGCATTCCCGACGTCCGATACCTTCATGGGCCTGCAGAACTATATCAAGGGCATGACCTTCGGCAACTACCCGTTCTACCGTTCGGTCGAATACAGCCTGATGATCACGCTGCTGTCCTCGGCCCTGATCCTCATCTGTACGTCCATGGCCGCCTGGTATATCTCCCGTGTCGACAGCCTGATCTGCCGCGTGGTGTACTACCTGTGCGTGTTCTCGATGGTCGTCCCGTTCCAGATGGTCATGTTCACGCTGGCCAAGACCGCCGATACCCTGAAGCTCAACCGGCCGTGGACCATCCCCATCATCTACCTCGGCTTCGGCGCGGGCCTTGCCGTGTTCATGTTCACGGGCTTCGTCAAGTCCATCCCGCGCTCCATCGAGGAGGCCGCGGTCATCGACGGCTGCAACCCCGTGCAGACCTTCTTCCAGGTCGTCCTGCCCATGATGAAGCCGACCTTCATCTCCGTCGGCGTTCTGGAGATCATGTGGGTCTGGAACGACTACCTGCTGCCGTATCTGGTGCTGGATATCAATGAATTCCGCACCATTCCGATCCACATTCAGTACCTCAAGGGCAGCTACGGCTCGGTCGATATGGGCGCGACGATGGCGCTGATCCTGATGTCCATCGTCCCGGTCGTTATCTTCTACCTCTGCTGCCAGAAGTATATCATCAAGGGTGTCGCCGCAGGCGCCGTCAAGGGGTAAAAACAAAAAATTGTTTGCTTTCTGTGGATTTTTGTGAAAACCTGTATTATAGTGATGCAGACATGGAATCATCCAAGAGGGAGTAAACAGCTATGACGATCAAAGATCTGGCAAGACTGAGCGGCTATTCGCTCGGGACCGTTTCGCGCGTGCTCAACAACCAGCCGAACGTTTCCGACAAGGCGCGCACCGCGATCCTTGCCATTGCCGAAGAAAGCGGATTTGAGCTCAACGAAAGCGCGCAGCTGCTCAAGCAGCAGCGCTCCAATGCGGTGCTCATCATCGTCAAGGGCACGGCGAACGAGATGTTTGCGAGCATGGTCGAGCAGCTGCAGTCCCTGTTTTCCCGCACGACGCATCCGCTGATCGTGGATTTCATCGATGAGGATGAAAACGAGGTGCTGCGCGCCGTCAAGCTCTGCCGCGAGCGCAAGCCCGTGGGCGTGATGTTCCTGGGCGGCACGAACCGCTACTTCTGCGGCGACTTTGAAAAGATCCACGTGCCCGCCGTTGTCGTGACCAACGACGCGAGCGAGCTGCCGTTTGAAAATCTCTCCAGCGTCACGACGAACGACCGTCAGGGCGCAGCCTGCGCGGTGGATTATCTGATCCGCTGCGGTCACCGCCAGATCGCGGTGCTCGGCGGCGACCGGTCCTTGTCCGATACGTCGGCCCAGCGCTATGAGGGCTGCGTGGAGGCGTTTGAGAAAAACGGCATGCACTTCGACGAGCAGACCTTCTACCATACCGGCCGCTACAGCTACGAAGACGGCTATGCCGGCATGCAGGCGGTCCTGCGGCAGACGCCGCAGGTCACGGCCGTGTTTGCCATGGCAGATGTCATCGCCATCGGCGCGATCCGCGCGCTCGTGGACGCGGGCAAGCGCGTGCCGGATGATATCTCCATCATCGGCTACGATGGACTGAAGATCGGCAGCTTCTATACGCCGAAGCTTTCGACGGTCTGCCAGTCCGTGGAGCTTCTTGCCCGGCGCAGCTTCATGGTTTTGATGGACTGCACCGAGCATGGCGGCCCTGCCCGCCACCTGACCGTACCGTTTACGCTCTCCAACCGGGAGAGCGTCAGAAAACTGGAAAGCGACTGAGCAGCCGCATCGCCGCTGCTTCGGCGCGTTCCGACGAGAGCGAATAGAATAAAGAGTGAGACTATGAAACGAAGCAGTGGTATCCTGATGCACATCACCTCTCTGCCGTCGCCCTACGGCATCGGCAGCATGGGGAAAAGTGCCTTTGACTTTATTGATTTTCTCAAAAAAGCCGGGCAGACCTACTGGCAGATCCTGCCGATCAACCCGCCCGGCTACGGAGATTCGCCGTATCAGGCCTTCTCCACCTTCGCGGGCAATCCGTACCTCATCGACCTCGATCAGCTCGTTCAGAACGGCTGGCTGAAGCAGGAGGAGCTGGATCGCGTCAGCTGGGGCAGCAGGGAAGACCAGGTGGATTTTTCCACCATGTATGACCAGCGCCTGCATGTGCTGCATCTGGCCTGGAGACGCTTCCACAAGGCCCCGGCGGACGGCTACGCCGAATATCTCGAGCAGCAGAAGTCGTGGCTCGATGAGTACGTGCTCTTTATGGCCGTCAAAGCATATTATAACGACGGCCCGTGGACACAGTGGCCGCTCGATATCCGGATGCACCAGCCGGAGGCCATGGCGCGCTACCGTGAGCAGCTGCGCGACGAGATCGATTTCCAGAGCTTCCTGCAGTTCTGCTTCCACACCCAGTGGCAGCGTCTGCGCGCCTATGCGCACGAAAACGGCATCCAGATCATCGGCGATATCCCCATCTACGTCCCGCTGGACTCCGCCGACGTCTGGTCGCACCCCGAGAACTTCCAGCTGACCCGCACGCGCCGTCCGCGTGTCGTCGCGGGCTGCCCGCCCGATGGGTTCAACGCCAACGGCCAGTACTGGGGCAACCCCATCTACGACTGGGAGCGCATGGAGCAGGATGGCTTCTTCTGGTGGATGCACCGTCTGCGCGCGGCGGGAGAGAACTTCGACGTCGTCCGCATCGACCATTTCCGCGGCATCGAGAGCTATTGGGCCATCCCGGCCGTCAACCGCACCGCCCGCAAGGGCGAGTGGATCCAGGGCCCCGGCATGAAGCTCGTCCGCGCGATCCGCGAAAACTGCCCGGATACCGATTTCATCGCGGAGGACCTCGGCTTCCTGACGCCCGAGGTGCAGAAGCTGGTCAAGGAATCCGGCTTCCCCGGCATGAAGGTGCTCGAATTCGCCTTTGACCCGCGTGAGCCCAGTAATTATCTGCCGGACCGCTATCCGGAAAACTGCATCTGCTACACCGGCACGCACGACAATGAGACGCTCATCCAGTGGTGCGAGGGCCTGGACGCCGAATGCGACGTCTATGCGCGCGAGTATCTCGGCATCGGCGCGGCGGACGATCTGGCGGACGCCATCATTGAGGCCGGTATGCAGTCCAGGGCGCAGCTGTTCATCATGCAGATGCAGGACTACCTGCGTCTCGGCAAAGAGGCCCGCATGAACGAGCCCGGCAGGCTCCTGCCCTCTAACTGGCGCTGGCGGATGCTGCCCGGTGCAGCCAACGACGCGCTGGCTGCAAAAATTGCAGGTTTGACAGCGCGCGCAAATCGTGTATAATACCTATGAACATTCTGGCGCCCACCCGTCCTTGCCGGAAGGGTGGGCGCTCTTTTGTGAAACCGCCGGACGCATTGTCCGACCGCAGCCCAGGAAGGAGTTATCCTATGAGTGATTTTTCGGAACGAATCGTAAAGCAGACCGAAGCGCTGCTGCATTTCCAGCACGACGAGACGCTGCAGGAGACCACGCCGGAGCGTCTGCATGAGGCGCTGGGCCAGGTCATCATGATGGAGATCAGCGACAACTGGACCAAGACCAAGCGCCGTCAGGCGCCGGGCCGCCGCGCGTTCTATTTCTCCGCGGAGTATCTGGTCGGCCGTCTGGTCTACAGCAACCTCTTTAACCTCGGCATCCTGCGCGAGATGAAGGCCGCCTTCGCCGAAAAGGGCGTCGATCTGGCCTGTCTGGAGCATATTGAGGACGCAGCGCTCGGCAACGGCGGTCTCGGCCGTCTCGCCGCCTGCTTCCTGGACAGTGCAGCCACGCTGGACCTGCCGCTGACCGGCTATGGTCTGCGCTACCGCTTCGGCCTGTTCAAGCAGTCGTTTGTGGGCGGCTGCCAGCGCGAGGACGCCGACGACTGGACCAAATACGGCGACCCATGGAGCCATCGCCGCGACAAGCTGGCCGTTAAGGTCCACTTTGCCGACCAGACCGTCAACTGCGTGCCCTACGACATGCCGGTCATCGGCTATAAGACCACGACTGTCGGTACGCTCCGCCTGTGGCAGTGCGAGGCAGAGGAGGAGCTGAACTTCGACGCCTTCAACGCCCAGGACTATGTCAAGGCGCTGGAAAAGAAGAACAAGGCCGAGGATATCACCCGCGTGCTCTACCCGAACGACTCGACCTGGGAGGGCAAGCGCCTGCGCGTCAAGCAGCAGTATGTCCTCTCCAGCGCCTCGCTGCAGGATATCCTGCGCGACTACCGCGCGCAGCACGGCGCGGACTATTACCGTCTGCCGGAGTTCGTTGCCGTTCAGCTGAACGACACCCACCCCGCCATGTCCATCCCCGAACTCATCCGTCTGCTGATGAACGAGGGCCTTGATTTTGATGCTGCGTTTGAGCTCACGCGCCGTGTCTTTGCCTACACGAACCACACCGTCATGGGCGAGGCGCTGGAAAAGTGGGATCTGGAGCTGC
>ENA-OUQG01001172-OUQG01001172.1-human-gut-metagenome-genome-assembly--contig:-NODE-1172-length-14570-cov-9.369755_pt1 | contig 14570 bp, 18 predicted proteins | sample MGYA00237943_ERZ548823 | MGnify/ENA primary metagenome ERZ548823 (study PRJEB26490, sample SAMN05194731) | human gut metagenome | biome: terrestrial biome; feature: human-associated habitat; material... | reverse complement strand
CATCCGCTTGGGATAAGCTCATCCGCCCGCAGCACAGGTGTACCCGCAGCCGCCCGGTCGTTTCATGTAGGATTTTGCACTTCATGGCTCACTCCGCCTTGCTTTCCTCCGCAGAAGCGTCCTCCACCACAGCGGCAGACTCCGCCTCCGCGCGGCGCTCGTTGATGGCCTTGGCATCAGCGTAAACATCCTCCGCACCCTCACGCACGGCGGTGACCGCTGTCATCACGCTCTCCTTTGCCCGCAGTGCGGCGGCAGTAGTCTGGGCGTAGGCCTTCCTTGCATCCCTGCTGCCGAGCAGCTTGATACCCGCCGTGCCGAACAGCACGCCTGCCGCAAACAGACCGATTTTTTTCATAATGATTGTCCTCCTATGTAGATGTGTGTATGTCAAACCGATGTCCGCGATGGCGGCATCGGAATGATCTTAATGTTTCTTCTTCCCGAAATGGAAAAAGCCTTTCTTCTCGTAGACTGCGGTGCCGATCTCGCCCGCCGTATATCCAGTGGCATCGATGGCGGCGCGCAGGACGCTTTCGTCCAGCGGCTCTTGAGAGAGGATCACCGTCTCCCCCTTGGAATGGGAGGACGAAACCTTTTCCACGGGAAACGCGGCGCGAATGGCATCGTTGATGTGCGCCTCGCACATAGAGCAGGCCATACCGGAAACTTTAACTGTTGTCTGAATCATTTTCGTACCTTCTTTCATAATTACGGTTTTCTCAAAAATTGTACTTAGCCACGTCACTGCAACGCAGCCCCTTTACATGACCTTCATGCAAAAGTCGCAGCGGTCATCGCCGCGCCCCAGCGTCACGGTCCTGTCTCAGATCAGCTTTGGATACGGCATGGAGAGAATGAACGCACCGAATTGCAGATACCTCCCGGCTTCCGCTTCCAGTGTCTGCCATACCGGATAGCGCAGGACTACAAAAATCACGTCATATATTTCCTCCGGTTTCGGTTCAGTCACCACCGGAATGCGGCTGACCGAGGGGCGGGGCGAGAATTTGTCCTTGATTCGCAGCCCGTTCTTCCTGATCTCCTCCGCCCAATTTCCCCGTGCAAGCAGGGTGACGTCCTTTCCAGCCCGGAACAGATTCCTTGCCAGATTGCATCCCAAAACGCCTGCACCATATACTAAAATTTCATTTTCTGTCTCCAAATCTGATCTTTACGATCTGCATTTTCATCATCCCGTCACCGACTTTGGCGAGAAAACGAAAAAAGCCACTGACAGATGGGCCTTTCAGATCGTTATAACCCAGCATATAGCCCCGGCTGGTGACCTGCAGACGGCTGTTCCACGGGCCAATCTCTTTGGGAGCGTCGGAAACCGCGAAATACGCGCCCACATCCTTGATTTTCGCGCTTTTGAGCCATGTTTTTGCGATCATCTTTACCGCCGTCCGATTGGCTGCATCAAAGACCAACACACCGCCGGGAAATGCATCCGCCATGGCTTGCACCAGTGCCTTGACCTGCTCGGTCAGAAAGTAGTAGAACACGCCGGAGGCAAAGAACACCGCACCGTTTGAAGTGTCGATTTCAGAAAACCATGCCGTATCGTTCAGATTGCAGGGGATATTTTTCTCCCGCTCTCCGGCGGGCAGCAACTCGTTGCGCACGGTGATGACATCGGGAAAGTCCAGATTGTAGATGTTGCAGCTGCCGTTGTCGCAGCTTCTTCCAGTGCTGTCCAGCCCGCAGCCCAGATTGACCACCGCCGCGTTGGGATGGCCTTTCAGATAATCCCGCACCTCAAAGGCAAGGTCATTCTGCCGCATGGCCACCTCCAACGCGCCGAAACGCTGCATGAGGCTGCGGGAATTTCTCTCCGCCTCCGAAAAGTCGTAGTCAATATCATCAATCAGACAAACCGCCGTCTCGTCCCGGTAGAGATCAGGGTACAGCTCCGAACACACCTTCCGGGCAAACAGCGGAATGATCAAGGTCTCCTGCACCGTGTTTTTCTCGATTTTGTATTTCATATCGGTATCTCTCCCTTCCTGATAAGAGGCAGCTTTGGCATACCGTCATGCTCAGCGACATATGTCAGCATTTGTCCCTTTCAGTATGGGTCTTTGTCGCCGCAGATGCTGTAGTCGCATCGGCAGCCGTCCACGCAGGCGGTCGTCCGCACCAACCTTGCGTGGAGCAGCTCCATGGATGCGTAGTCCACATTGCACAGGGCGGGCATGATATCTGTAAGGCCGTGCCGGATGGCAAACTCCGCCGCCGGACACGATGTAAATTTATAATAAATATCCCTCCGATTTCACACATTCGGCATAGGTCAATGGGAACGAGGCTTTCAGAACAACGCTTTTCCGCACCGTCCAGCCGTTCTGCCTTAGGAAGCGCAGGTATTCCTCGCTCGTCCATCTGCTGTGGAGAGGAAAGCCTGCCAGCTTCATGAAAAATGCTCTGACCTTGCCGGAAAACGAGTTCCCCGCGTGGGTGAAGGTCGGCGCGATGAGCACGCCATCGTCTTTCAGCACCCGGCGAATCTCGGTAAGGGCCTTTTCCGGCTGCGGCACGATGTGCAGCGCGTTGGACACGATCACCACATCAAAGGACTGATCCGCATAGGGAAGGCGGAACATATCCTGCACGGAAAAATGCAGCTTTGTCGAGCGGTTGTCCCGCTTTGCTTCAAGAATCATCTCCGCGGAGGCGTCCGTCGCCTCGATGTGCGCTGCCGCGTTCACAATGTGCTTTGCGATCAGCCCTGTGCCAGTTGCCAGATCCAGCACCGTCTTGGCTTTCACGACCGGCCGGATTAGCTCATACATCTCGTCATACGCCGCCCGATCCTTTCGCATGAAGCGGTCGTAACGCCCGGCATTTTTGTCCCAGAAATTCTTGTGTTCATGCATGGCTATCGCCCCCTGACAGTTAGATCGATCTAATCAAAGCGCGCACACCGTGCAGTTAGATGTGGCTAACTTGTGTTTCTTGGAAAAGCCGCATCTCTGCGGCATCCTTTCCAAAGCTATTCTTGCTTAATTTATCGTTTTCGGATGATCTTCTCAGGAAATCATCCCTTTCCGTTTCTGTTCCAAAGTATAGCACCGCTGGCAGTTAGTGTCAACTAACCATCAGATATTCTTTTTCCCTGCCTTCGGAGAGCGTACAAGCAGGAAAGGAATTAGAATCAATGGAAACCGCTAAAAGCAGTTAAAAAGTGCAGAAAAAATATTCCGGCAGTTCTTTGTTTATAGCGAGGCAGATTTTAAACCGCCCCGTGCGGGATCTGAATACTATTTTTCTTTATTCCCCGCATCTTCCAGCAGATTTGTAACCACTTCGATGAGCTGCACAGCATTCTTGGAGGTAATGATCATGACTGCCACGCTGCGCGATTTTACATTTATTTTACGAGATTTCACCTGTAAAATTCATATCGTTGTTATATGATTATACTGCGTGAACAGCTCCGTCGGATCTAGATTCTCAGCTGTGCGGCACGGCAATCACGCAGGTTTCTGGCTCCAGGTTTATCTGGATCACGGCGATGACCGCGCGGATTTCACCTGCGGCGGCACGGGCGAGATCCTCATCGACGGTCTTGCTTGGCGCGTCGGCTATTGGGGCGACCACGCAGAGCTTGCCATGATGGCAGAGCTTGCGGCGATATTGAAAAAATAGCTTACCAGAGGAAGAACATCCAAAAGGAGGGGCCTATGAAAAAAGGCAAAACCATTCAGAACAATTTCTCACGAAAAGAATCGGTGCAGGCCGGCGGCAGCGGTCTTGCCATCGGACTGAGCCTCGGCGTCCTCGTCGGAATCATCATAGATGACATCGGTCTTGGCATGATGTTGGGTGTTGCTGTGGGGCTTTGCACCGGTCCGGCAATCAGTGTGCTACGGAAAAATCAGAAAACGGAGGAGCAAGCAAGCGATGATGAAAAGCAATAAGAGCCTTCGCAGATATGTGCCGTCTATGCTGCTGTTTCTGCTGTTTGAAGCGGTAGCGGTCACACTGTGGCTCACAAAGGACAACCTGTTTTATCTGCTGAATTTCAGCTACATCGGCGGCTGCCTCGCAGCGGGGACGGCGCTCTTTACCGCCGGGAAACGCTATGCACGGCATTTTGTGCAGTTGTCGGTCGGGTGCTACATGCTGCTGTATCTCGGCGTCATCTCCCGTGAGAATATGCAGATTGAGGGCTTCTGGTACTATCTGTTTCTCGGCGTTTTTGAGGCGGCGACCATCCACTACGCGGTGGCGAAGATCTTTGGCCCGCTGCTGTTCGGGCGCGGCTGGTGTGGCTACGCCTGCTGGACGGCGATGGTGCTGGATTTTCTGCCCTATCAGCAGCCGCAGAAGCAGCGCAAGGAAAAACTGGGCATCCTCTGCTACGAGTGCACAAAGGCCTGCCCCACAAAGGCGCTGCGTTAACGGTAGTTGTCGTACCCATCACGCGATAAGTGTCAAGGGCACAGGGGGCCTCAAAGCAAAATCGGAACCGTCTCGGTCCCGATTTATCCTTTTTGCCGCTGCTTACTCGGCGGATCTTCTGTTGTTTCCGTTCAGCCTTTCCTGCTCCGATCCTATTCTGTGTCAAAGACGATTTTGCAATTGTGCAGACCAGAAGTCCCTGAAGTATTGCGCCGCAATTACGGGAAAATGTTATCGGATTTCTTTCGGGGCATTTTGGCGGCAAGGTGCCAGCACGCTAAACAGAGAATATTGATCAGCAGTACATGAACGATCATGTTAGGCACTGTAAAGTTGTATGTGTTTGAAACCTCGCCAAACTCCAGAAGATAGCGGCAGCCCATCCCCGCCAAAATATATAAAGAATTGAATGCCATGAGCATAGGCGTCGTTTTTAATAGGCAGCCCTTTTTGTACGGGAACGCCTGCGATAAGAACGCACCCATGATGAGGCACCACATAACGGATAAGTAAACGCTGTACCAATGAGAGTCATTCGGATAAGTCTTTGTAAAATTATATGTCGGAAACAGGAAACACCCCATAAATGAGCCTAACAGGAACGCCAGCCAGCGAAAGACAGTTCTTTTCTGCTTTTCAGAGGGAGTCTTTCCGTGGTTGGAAAACTTTATTTTGCCGTTTATGTATGCAAACGCCAACGCAGGAATGCCACCGCAAACCGCGCAGGTCAAAAGCAGCATAAGTATCAGTTCACCCATTGCGCTCCTCCATATCGTACTTTAAGTGACAGACCTGTGCGTTCATCATACCATAACGCAAAAGAGTGCGCAACCGAATTTGCGGCTTTGCGCCGGAAATACAGCACCAAAAACCGAATCGTGGATCGTAGAGCATTTTCGGCTAAAATAGAAAATCGGCATGATTTCTCTATTTTTCCCTATATTCTACCGTCAGGGGATGCTTTTCCCTCAGACTTGCTCTATGCTCAAAGCATCTTCAATACAGGAGGCATTTCAAATGAACCAGACAGCCATCGGCAGCTACATCGCGCGCAAGCGCAAGGGACAGAATCTGACGCAGGAGCAACTGGCAGAGCAGCTCAGCGTGTCCAACAAGACCATCTCCAAGTGGGAGAATGGAAAGTGTATGCCAGACTACAGCATCATTCAAAAGCTCTGCGAGGCGATTCATGTGACGCTCCCGGAGCTGATGGACGGCGAGAACGCGGCGGACAGCAGCGTGCGCGTCTACGACGATGCACAGATCCTCGACCTGCTGCGCCGCACGCAGGAACTGGAGCGGCAGAAGGGCATTCTTTACGGCCTTGTCCTTGTCGTCCTCGGTATTGCCAGCAGCGCCATGTCAGGGACAGTCGGAGGTACTGATGTGCAGGATTTTGTCTCCGGCATTTTGATGGGGCTCTCTATTGTGGAAATTCTCGCTGGCATTGGAGTTGCCGGGAAAAAGCTCCTAAATCAGTAATAAGGGGGAGGACAGCTTCGTCCTCCCTCTTATTTTTTGCTGTCTGCCGGTCAGAATACCCGGAAGCTACCGCGCGTCAGCGGGATATCCCCGCCGTACTGCCGGAAGTAGTCCAGCAGCAGATCGGACATCTCCGTGCCGATCTCGCGCACGACCGGGCAGCCGACGTAGCAGTCGTACCCGCCCGTGCCGCTGGCGCGGTAGCTGCTCAGACATGCGGTAAATACGTCCGTATCCTTCACGGGCGCTCCGTTGACCGTCAGCTCGGCCACGCGCTTGCCGACCGGCTTTGTGATATCGTAGGCATAGCTCACGCCGGCGTAGTAGTCGTAATTGTAATGCTCGACCTTGGGCTTCAGGAAGCAGTCCGACACGCGCAGCGTGCCGTCCGGGCTTCGGGTGAAGTATTCCGCGCTGCGCTCCATCGCCCTGCGCAGGACCGCGCCGGTGATCTCAAGCACCGTCAGCGTATTCGTGTAGGGATAGGCGTTGAGAATATCCCTGCGGCGCACGGTCTGCGGGAGGCCCGCCGCGTCGTTGGCAAGGCTCGTGACCGAAAGCTGCGCGCCGCTCGCGGCAAGCTGCACCGTGTTGAAGAGGTCCGCGAGCGCGGTGCCCTCGGCCGCCATCCTCAGCGGCGTATCCGGCAGCATCGGCGTCTCCAGATGTCCCACCACCTGATCGAGCCATTCCTGCGCGCCGCGCTCCAGATCGGCAAACTCCGCGAGCCAGTCTGCCCGGCACTCGCCGTGCGCGCGGACCGTTTCGCTGGAAAAGCGCTTTTCGCCGCCGGACACGACAGCCTCCACGCGCAGAAACTCCTGTCCCTTGTCGGACGGCTGCACGACGAACGTGCCGCTCACCGTCTGCCCGGGGACGGACATATGCTGGTGCCCGGTCAACAGAATATCGAAATCCAACTTCCGGCAGATGCGGTAGGCGACGTTCTCGTGGGTCGTGGAGAGCACGCGCCCCGTGGCAAGGTCGCGCTCAAAGCCGCCGTGGTAGACGCACACCGTCAGGTCGACCTGCCCCCGCAGTTTTTCCAGTGCGGCGGCCGCGGCGGGGACGGGGTCGGTGATCGCAATGCCGGCAAGATGCTCCGGCTTTTCCCAGATGTTCACATAGTCGGTCACGATGCCGACGATGCCGATCCGCAGTCCGTTTTCCAGTGTGTGGATGCGCGCGGGAAAGCGCACCCCCGCCTCGTCCCAACGAACGTTCTCGCACACGCAGCGCGCTTTCAGCACGTTGAGGTAGCTGTCAAGGTACGGCATCCCGTAGTTGAAGTCGTGGTTGCCCAGCGTCACATAGTCATAGCCGCAGCGGTTCATCATGTCGGCAAAGCGCGCGGCGCTGCCGACGGTATCGTGGCAGAAGGCCCCCAGCGGCGAGCCCTGCAGGATGTCGCCGCCGTCGATGACGAGGGTGTTGCCGTCCTTGCGGAAGCGGCTGGCGCACTTGAAGAGCCCCAGCTCCTTTTCCTCGCTGCCACGGTAGTCGGTGGGGTAGATGTAGCCGTGCAGGTCGGAGGTGAAGTAAATGGTCAGCTTTTTTTCGTCCATACCTTACCCCCGTGCCAGCTTGACGCGGATCTTTGCCGAGATCCACTCGATGATGAGCACCAGCACGATCAGCCCCAGCAGGATCGCGCCGACCTCATTCCAGCGGTACGAGCTCATGGCGAAGATCAGCGGCGCGCCGATGCCGCCCGCGCCCACAAGGCCGAGCACGGTCGCGTCGCGCAGGTTCATGTCGAAGCGGTAGATGATCGTGGAGATGAAGTCCGCCGTCAGCTGCGGCAGGATGCCGTAGCGGATCTTCTGGAAGGTGGTGCAGCCCGCGGCGTCCAGGGACTCCAGAATTCGCTTGTCGAGGTCCTCGATGCTCTCGATGAACATCTTCGACACCATGCCGATCGAGCAGAGCGACATCGTCAAAAGGCCCGCAAACGGGCCGGGGCCGGTGACACGGATGAACATCAGGCCGTAGACGAACGCGGGGATGGTGCGGATGCCGGCGATGAGCACGCGGCCGATGAACGCCACGCCCTTCGGCACCAGATTGCTCGCCGACAGAAACGACAGCGGCAGCGAGATCACCGCGCCCACGACCGTGCCGAGGAACGCAATGCAGAACGTTTCCAGCAGCAGGTACGGCACGCCGTTCGTGCCGAAGGTAAACAGCAGCTTTGTCGAGGGATGGAAAATGCCGGAGAGGATGTTCCCCGCCACCTCCAGCCCGTTGCCGGTAGAGCTGCTGACCTTCACCGCCGTGCCAGACCAGGCGAGAAGGCAGGCGACGATAAAGGCCGCCAGCAGCTGCCACACCCATGTTTTCGGTGCGGAGGCGTAGGCTTTTTTGATTCTTTCGTTCATTGCCCTTTCCCCCTTACGTCAGGCGCTTGCGCAGCGCGTGGCTGAGGCCCTCGATGACCATGACGGTGACAAAGAGGACAATCAGGATCATGCCAAGGCTGTCGTATTCGCGCCAGCCGATCTTTTCATTCATGATAAGGCCCAGTCCGCCCGCGCCCACATAGCCGAGGATGGAGGCATAGCGCACGTTGCCCTCCAGACAGAACAGTGACACGGACAGATAGGTGGGCAGCACCTGCGGAAAAACGGCGGTCGTAAAGGCGCGCAGGCGCGTGGCGCCCAGCGCCTCCATCGCCTCATAGGGCCCCATATCCACCGTTTCGATGATCTCAAAGAGCTGCTTGCCCACATAGGCAAACGTGAAAACGGCGATGGCGCAGGTACCGGCCATCGTGCCGAGACCGAAAATGTACGTGGCGATCAGCGCACACACGAGCGTCGGCAGCGTGCGCACAAGGCTCAGAAAAAGGCGCACGAGAAACACCACGGCGCGGTTCGTTACGATATTGCTGGCCGCGGCGATGGCAAACGGGATCGCCAGCACCGCGCCGATGAACGAACCGAGGAAGGACATCTTGATCGTGTCCCACAGCGGCTGCCAGATCTTGCCGAGATAGGCGGTGTTCGGTGGAAACATCGCCTTGAGGATATCGAAGAACTTGCCGCCCTTTGTGACCAACACAGAGAGGTCAAAGCCCGTAATGCGGATGGAAAGAATCGCCAGCAAAGCCACGATCACAATGACCAGCGGCGCGCGGCTGCGCTTTTCCTCCACCCCGGTGCCGTTCGGCAGCGTGTAGATACGGGGCTTGAAGATGCGGTCGTACAGGCTCATACGCTTGCCTCCGTCCCGGTATCCTCCCCGTAGATGGAATCGAGCACCGCCTGATCGACCTTATCAGACGGACCGTCGTAGACGATCTTACCGGCACGGATGCCGATGATGCGGTCGGCATATTCCAGCGCCAGCTCCACATGGTGGATGTTGAGCAGGATGGAGATGCCCAGCTCCTGATTGATGCGCACAAAGTCCTGCATCACCTGCTTGGCCGTCACGGGGTCGAGCGCGGCGACCGGCTCGTCCGCCAGAATGATGCTCGGGCTCTGCGTCAGCGTCCGCGCCAGCGCCACGCGCTGCTGCTGCCCGCCGGAGAGCTGGTCGGCGCGCATGTACGCCTTATCGAGAATGCCGACCTTGTCGAGCGACTCGAGCGCCTTGAGCTTGTCCTCCTTGCGGAACGCGCCCAGAAGCACGCGCCAGAACGGCATATCCGGCACGCAGGCGGAGAGCACGTTTTTGATGACGCTCGTGCGCGTGACCAGATTGAATGACTGGAACACCATGCCGATGCCGCGTCGGAACTGCCGCAGCGCCTTGCCGGAAAGGGTGCTCACGTCCGTTCCGTTCACCGTCAGCGTGCCGGCGGTGATCCGGTGCATGCGGTTCACCGCGCGCAGCAGCGTCGATTTTCCCGCGCCGGAGCGGCCGATGATGGCGACGAACTCGCCGTCCTGAATGGTCAGGTTCACATCGTCAAGTCCCACCGTGCCATTGGAATATACCTTGGATACATGGTCAAATACGATCATACGGTTTCCTCTTTTTCTTGAATAAAACGTGGGGAGGACGGCACAGCGGAAGGTCCTCACCGTGCATGTCCTCCCCGCGTTTGGGAAAGTTTTGATTTAGTTCGCGGCGGTCAACTCCTGAATGAGCTTCTGCGCGGCGCGCTCGTTGTCATAGTCGGAGGACTGCGCCTTCTGATAGCCGTTGTGGCTGTAGATGGCGATGACCTGCTTGCCCTCGTCGGTGTTGCCGATGTTGATGAAGGCATCCTGCAGGGCGGCGATCAGATCGTCGTCCATGATCTCGGAGTTCTTGCTCACGGAGATGGTGTCGTTGTAGATGGGGGCGGTGACGCCGATGACGTTGGTCTCCTCCCAGATGGAGGCCTCGCGGTTGAACTCGGTGTTCCAGCGCTCGGCATAGTCACGGCGGGCATCGGCATAGGTCACGAGCACATCGACCTGACCGGAGGCGAGACGCGCGAAAGCGCTGGCGTAGGAATCGGACTGCACGGCACTGCTCAGATCAGAGATGCCCTTGCCGTAGTGATCCTGTAACCACAGGGCGGGGTAGATGTAGCCTGCGGGGGAAGAGGTGCCCATGATGCTCCAGTTGGCGCTGTCGAGGTCCTCCCAGGTCAGCTCCTCGCCGTTGTTGACCTTGGCAGCCAGCTCCTGACCCTTGTCGGAGGGACCGGCAATAATCAGCGCGCGGTAGGAGACCGCCTGCTTGTCGGACGCCTCGGTGGGCTGACCGTCGTTCCAGTCCTTGGCGTTGTCGGAGTCCTTGTTCAGGCCGTCGCGGGTGGCGGTCAGGATGACCTCGGCGCCATCGTCATAGAGAACATAGGTGCCGCCCGGGATCAGGCCGACGTCGATCGTACCGGCCTCAAGGCCCTCGCCGACGGCTTCGTAGGTGGTGCCGACGGTGATCTCGCCCTCGCCGACCTCATAGCCCTCTTTGGCCAGCTCGTCCTTGAGCAGCTGCTTGAGGGGCTCGGTCGCGGTGATGATCTCCTGCGGCTCGCGGGACGGAACGAACGCCACCTTCAGCGTTTCAATCTGCTTCGCGCCGCTCTCGCCGTCCTGCTGGGATTCGTCAGCGGTGGTGTCCTTGCTGCCGCAGCCGGCCAGCAGGCCGAGGCTCATGACCAGCGTGAGCAAAAGTGCAAGACTTCTTTTCATTGTGCTTTCCTCCATAATGTATCGTTTGCATTTCTCCGCCGGATACCCCGTCGGAGCCGATGATCGCGGAAAACGGCATTTTCCACCGTACCGCATTTTGAGTATAGCACAGCCGCGGAGGGAAAAAATTTCCGGTTGAGTAAAAATTGTACCGATTAAACACTTTCATTCTGGTCAAAATAGCGCGCCATCAGATTTTCAAACGTCAAAATGACATACCCGAAGAAGGGATTCGGCAGGCTGCCCGCCAGTGTCTGCTTTGCTCCGTCGATCACAAATACCAAGTCGGAGAGCTGGGCGAGCGTGGAGTCGCCGCGTCTGGTAAAGGTCACGATTTTATGCCCATGCTGTTTGGCATGGCGCACATCGTTGAGCACCGGCTCCGTTTCCCCACTCTGGCTGATAGCAAACATGACAGCCGCCTCGTCGCGCATTGTGCCGTGGCGGGCCTCCTGAAAAACCATATAGTCATAAAAGTGCACATTGTTAAACGCCTTAAAGCCACAGATTGCCAGTCGGTGCATGATATATGTCCCAACAATATTGGAAAAGCCCTCGCCGGTCGTGAACACTTTTCCGCTGCGGCGCTCCATAAGTAATGCACAGAAGCGGGTGATCAAGGTATCATCATAATTATCGATCAGACTTTTGAGGTCTTCGGGCTTTTTTTCTTCAGATGAGGCTAATTGACGGCTGAGGTGATAATAGAGTTCACTGTAGCCGTCAAAGCCCAGCCGCTTGCACATTTTGACGATGCTGGTCGTGGACAGAAAATTCTCGCTTGCGATCTGCTGGATGCCCACGCGCTTCTCCCCCCGCTCAATATGCGAGGCGATGCTGGTGATCACCTTACGTTCATCCTCTGAGAGCAGATTGGTCAGCAGGAAATAATTGTCTCCCATGACGTTTTCCTTTCCTTGGCAGGTTTTGTGCATAACATTAACAGCTATCTGTATTCTGGAAAATCTTTATTATTTTACTGTACCACATATGTGTAAAATCAGCTACGCAAATTATGTAAAAATTTGGGCTTGAGCCTGCCATGAACGATATTCATTGCAGCCTGCTTTTACGTTGAAAAGGAATGTGGACATGCCGGCAAACTTCCGAGCGCTTTACCGCCGGATCAATTTTAGCAACTGGATCATCAGCATAGAGCCAAACGCCAGCCCCACAACGGCACCGACCATGCCAATAGACAGCGGCGCAACTGTGAACAGCGGCTCCAGTGCGGGAACCAGCAGCACCAGCCCCAGCAGCAGGCTGCCTGCGGCAAAGGCCCCTATCCTTGGCTTTAGCGAATCAGTCAGGCTGATGAATTTATCTCGTTCGAGACTCCGCTAAACCTTGGTTTCTGTTCTATGAACAACCAGTTTATTTTTCCATCCATTTTGCAATAAATTCTTTCAACATTCTCCTGCAAATTCGATATGAAACTGCAACCCAACCCGATATTCGCTCATCGCAATTTTGTTTTATCCAGCGACAACCTTAGTAATTGCATCTTGAATTCCGGGGCAATCCACGAGGCAAACTCGCAGGCGATCATCGGATGGGCAAACGTTCCTCCGTTTTTTCCCTGCTTGGAAACGATGCCGATTGCCTTTGTCTGGTCAATCCATAACTTTGGTGTCAACGTAAATGAGGCATTCTTCTTTCTCTTCGAAAGTTCTGCATAACCGACCTCACTATAATTCGGATTGTTCTCCTGTTCCCAGAGATTTAAGAATGCTAAAGTATTTCCATTTCTCAGCCAACTCTGTATCACATATCCTGGAGCATCCTCGCTGTGAGCTCAGGCAATCTCGGTCAGAGAGATATAGCTCTCATGTAAGGTTGTCTTCAGCTACAAGGTATTCCAGCATAACTCCAATTCCGTACATATCTACCAGTTTCAGTTTCTTTGCCACACAATCACCTCGCAAGGTCATTGTAGCATAACTTTCAGAGTTGTAAAAGACAAATTAAATCTGAACCACAGCAGGAGACACATAACGCGTATCTTTCCTCGGTGCCCCATCCTTGTCGTAGTCAATATTACAGCGAGCAGCCTTCTCAAATTGCACATCCAAGAATTTCTCCAACCCGACAACAGCCACATATTTGCCATTAGAAAGAAGGTGATCTACCGTAGCGCGGGTCCATTTCAACTTTCCGGTTGGAGAAGATATCTGTTTTGAATGAAGCATATCCACCACTTTTCCCAAGCTTGCTCCTGCCATATTTTGACCATTCTCATATCGTCCTCCAAAGAGCAGACCCTTTCCCCTAAACGGGTATTTCGGGCAATTTTCAGAGAAAAACCGAGATTCAAAAAACATGAAAATACAACTAATTCAATATAAAAAGTTAGGATTTCAAACATTTCTGCTTGAAATCCTAACTTCTGGAGGTGACACCCAGATTTGAACTGGGGAATGAGGGTTTTGCAGACCCTTGCCTTACCACTTGGCTATGTCACCGTATAGAAAAAGGAGCAAAATGTTTGCTCCTTTTTCATTTGTGGAGCGGGCGACGAGGCTCGAACTCGCTACCTCCACCTTGGCAAGGTGGCGCTCTACCAGATGAGCTACGCCCGCAAATGGTGCCTCAGGCCAGAATCGAACTGGCGACACGCGGATTTTCAGTCCGCTGCTCTACCTACTGAGCTACCGAGGCAAATGGCTTGCTTTGAAAGACGGGATATGGTGGGAACAACAGGACTCGAACCTGTGACCCCATGCTTGTAAGGCATGTGCTCTAACCAGCTGAGCTATGCTCCCGTTTTTCGCGGCTTTGTCATTGTAGCAAACGTTATAGCATTCTGTCAAGAACAAATTTAATTTTTTTCCAAAAACTTCTGCAAAACGTAAAATCGCCGTCAAGGCGGACGGGAAGCGGTTGCCATCGACTCTGCCAGATGCTATACTGCGCTTACTATATAAACGCCCGAAGCGCTTTTTGAAAATGAAGGAGCTTTTATGAAAATTGTGATTGTCGGCGGAGGCAAGGTCGGCTTTGCCATCGCCCGCGAGGTTTCCGCCGAAGGACACGACGTAACGATCATCGACAGCAGCCGCGCCGTGTGCGACCGGCTTTCTCTCGCGCTCGACGGTATGACCGTGCAGGGAAACGGCGCCGCGCTCGACGTGCAGCACGCTGCGCTCGTGCCGGACAGCGATCTTCTGATCGCTGTCTCGCCGAACGACGAGGCGAACATTCTCGCGTGCATGCTTGCGAGAAAAATCGGCTGTGCAAACACGATCGCCCGCATCCGCAGCCGCAACTACCTCGACGGCGTGCAGCTCCTGCGGGAGGAGCTGGGCCTTTCCATGGCGGTCACGCCGGATCTTTATGCCGCACGCGAGATCTTCCGCCAGCTGCAGCTGCCCGCTTTTCTCCGGCGGGAATCGTTTGCCAAATCCCGTGCCGAGATCGTGGCGATGGAGGTCGATGCGGATAATAAGCTCTGCGGCAAAAAGCTCATGGAGCTGCCGCGTGTCCTGCGCCACCGCGTGCTTGTGTGCGCCGTCCGCCGCGGGGAGGAGGCGTTCATCCCGGACGGCTCGTTTG
>ENA-OUQG01001168-OUQG01001168.1-human-gut-metagenome-genome-assembly--contig:-NODE-1168-length-14606-cov-4.583603_pt1 | contig 14606 bp, 17 predicted proteins | sample MGYA00237943_ERZ548823 | MGnify/ENA primary metagenome ERZ548823 (study PRJEB26490, sample SAMN05194731) | human gut metagenome | biome: terrestrial biome; feature: human-associated habitat; material... | reverse complement strand
TGCAAAAAGAGGACGATGTTACTCGCCCTCTGAATCATTTCTTATTATATTTTGTTCTGTTCCACATCTCCGATATCTTTTCCCATCCGCCAGTGCTAACTAAGTATACAATAAATGCGGCGATAAAAGATGCGAATACATAATACCAGAGAATTACAATTTTAAAATACTGGCACGCGATAATGACCGCGACTGGACAAACAATGAGTGACACCACCATCGCCACCGCATTTGTCTGAATGTTTTTCAGATACGGCATCTCTTTGATTACCTGTGTGATCACACTGACAATAAATGCCAGTACCCCTACTGCCATTAAGGCGTATGTTACATACTGCAAAAATACTTCCATGTTCATAGTTATTCTCCCTTCATTTTCAAATGTAAATCATCGATTTCATGTTTCATTTTTGTGATCATTCCGTTTCCACCCAGTGCATGGTACGCTTCATACATTTCGCAAAAGTTTTCATAAGCATAGGACGGAATTTCTTTAAGCGCTATATACTTATCGTGGTATTCGATAAGCTGGACACGCAGGAGAAGCATTGTCCCCCTACTGTTCGCATCCCTTCTTCCGTTCTGTCGTTTCAATAACCATACAATGTACCCCATAAATATTGGTAATGCTACATTATATGTATTCATAAGCAATTCTTCCACTTGTTCACTCCTTTTCCTTTCCGGTTTTACGTAAAATAAAAAGACCTGTTACGGTCTCGCTCTGATCTCCATATGTTTCTCCATGCTTATCACCTCGCCCACAATCTCGCAATGGCTCCTGCTTGTGACGCTCTGATTTGTATTGTGTTCGCTGCGGTGTAGTTCAATCCCGCCCAGTATGAAGAATTGTAAAAAGCTTGATACATTCCGTTAGCGTCACTACGACCTTGAGTATTGACAAGCGCGATACGCGGTATTATAACGCTAGCTAACACGCGATTGTTTAGTCCTGTATCACCGCTTTTAAATGGTCCGACAGTTAATAAGAATTCATGATACCCATCGGCGATGGTTACACTTCCGAAACCTTTATTCGATACTTCTTTCAATAGTTTCCATTCGTAAGGGGCATCCGCAAATAGGTCAAGCTTTCTTAGTTTATCCACTGGCAAATCAGCGCTTTTTGCACCATTCGTCACATGGATTCCGTTATATCCGTACTCATAGCTATAATTTCCCATACCTAGTCTTGCAGCATTGCCTTTGATTCCACTGAATCCAGATTCAAAGGAACCAATCGAATTCGAGACGTTTGTAAGCGCATAATTTCCGCTTATCAATCCCTCGTATATCTTCGTTGTTCCTTTTACGTTGTCTACTCCACCAGATGGTAACTGTAATGTGCTTTCAAAATTACCTGTCAATGTTCCGATGTTTGCTGTGATCGCACTTAATGTCGCAACATCCAGATTATCGACTGATATATAATGCAGCACCCACGAACTACCGTTCCACCGTTTAATCGGTTGACCGGATGCTGTCTGCCACAGCTGACCGACTGTCGGACTAGATGGTGCTATAGACGATACGATGATTCCAGAATCACCTTTCGCGCCAGTTGCTCCTGTTTCTCCACGTGGACCGGTTGCGCCCTGTGGTCCAGTAGCCCCCGTGTCACCCTTAACTCCCTGTGGTCCTTGTGGACCGGTCGACCCGGTATTTCCTTTGACACCTTGAATTCCTTGAGGTCCTTGCGGTCCTTGTGCGCCCGTATTACCTTGTGGACCTTGCGGACCTGTTGCACCAGTCTGTCCGGTATCGCCTTTATCACCTTTTGCTCCGGTATCACCTTTGATTTTCGTCCACGTATATTTTTTGTAATCCGTGGAGTCCGCAGAATTAAAATCTGTATACTGTCCGATGTAGAGTTTATTCACACCGTCCGAAACGGAAAAACCGCTTGAGCCATCTGCACTATTCGCATAGGCAATATGTAAATATGAAGTTTTACCATCAGTGCCGTTTGTTCCGGCGATACCTTGATCACCTTTCGCACCTTGCGCCCCTACGAATCTCGACCATGTATATTTTGCATAATCCGTTGAATCAGCTTGTACAAAATCCACATACGTTCCAATGTAGGTCGACGGTGTTTCCGTCATCGGGTTACCGTTTGCGTTCGCAGAGTATTTAATGTGGAAATAGCTTGTCTTTCCGGATGAACCGGTATCGCCTTTCGGTCCTTGAATACCTTGTAATCCTTGAATCCCTTGCAATCCTTGAATCCCTTGCGCGCCGGTTTCACCTTTTATCTTTGTCCACGCATACGCGGTCGGGTCGGTAGAATCATTCTGAACAAAATCAGTGTACTGTCCTATATACAGTTTGTTTGCCGAATCACTCACGCTAAATCCAGTCTTTCCGTCAGCGCTATTCGCGTAAGCAATGTGCAAGTAGGACGTCTGTCCATTCGAACCATTTTTTCCTGCGATGCCTTGATCTCCCTTAGCGCCTTGAACACCTTGGAATCTTGACCAAGTGTATTTCGATGGATCAGTGGAATCGGTCTGAGTGTAATCTACATAAGTACCGATATACGTACTCGGAGTCTCTGTCATTTGCGATGAACTCGTCGGATTTGCTACTGCTGAATACTTAATATGGAAGTAGCTCGTAGCTCCATTTTGACCAGAAGCTCCTGTTTCTCCCTTAGGGCCCTGAATTCCCTGTTCTCCTTGCGGTCCTTGCAGCCCCTGAATACCCTGAGCACCGGTTTCGCCTTTGATTTTCGTCCAAGCATAATCGCTTGGTGTTGTCGAATCGGCTGACGTAAAATCGGTATACTGTCCTATGTAAAGCTTACCAGCCGAATCACTTACTGAGAATCCGCTAGTACCATCAGCACTATTGGCGTATGCGATATGGAGATACGAGGTCTTACCGTTAGTACCATTCGTACCGGCAATGCCACGTTCACCTCTTTCTCCCTGCGCTCCTTCAAATCTTGACCAAGTATACTTCTTGTAATCTGAAGAATCCGCTTGCGTGTAATCTACATACGTTCCAATGTAGGTTGATGGAGTTTCAGTCATTGGGTTTCCATTTGCATTTTCAGAGTATTTTATATGGAAATAACTAGTCTTTCCGTCAGCACCCGCATCCCCTCTTTTCCCTGGGATTCCCTGCTCTCCCTGTGGTCCTTGCAGACCTTGAAGACCTCGCTCGCCAGTGTCACCTTTCTCGCCTTTTTCTCCTTGTATTCCTTGAGCTCCAGTGTCTCCCTTCTCCCCTTTTTCACCATCAACCCCATTTTTTGATACAGAGTATGCGGTCGTAGAACTTCCATCACTGTATAATGTAACGGTTCTCGTCCACAAATACATACCATTTCCGGGATCTATAGGTGTCGTCTGCCAGTCCCCTGTCGGCGGTTCTGTTCCAGATGCTCCGATCTGATACGAAATTGTCGAACCGCTCACGCTCACAATCTGCTTTTTTAACTCTTCCAACAAATCTGATGTAGACTGTGATGGGTTGCTCTCTAGCAACGTATAATTTGCCAAAACACCTGTATCTTCTCCGTTTACAGTATAGTGATTCGTTACAGATTGCACTCTTGCCGATAAATATATTGGTTCTCCGGATCGTGTGCTCGCAACCTGAACCGCATCTCCTATATCAGCCTGGAGCTTGTACAGTGACGCTTCATAAGCAACCTTTTTCTCATTTCTGGACTTCAATTCTTCAAGTCCTCTGTTAAACAGTTCCTGCGCACTGTCTGTGTCGTACTTGAAAGTCCCGTTTATATACCCGAGGAACTCGCCCTGCCCTTCGAAATTATATGCGCGGAAACGAGACCACTTATTTCTTGCTTCTCTGTCATAGATCCGAACGTGTCCTTTCGGGCTGTAGTATCTTCCATCGTCATAGACGATATCTGCAATCGTAGTAGTTTTCCCATCTACTTCTTTTCCGTAACACCGGACACAGGTACACAAATCTTCGATAGATTCATTTCGTCTGAGAGCAGTAAGGTTGATCTCATCAATGAATCTCTGTTGCGTTTTGTCCTCGCCCAACGTCTTATAGATATTCACAACCTGTTTTACCACTTTAGATCCGTCAAGCACGATTTCAAAATCACATTCTGCTTCGAAGCTGTTCATGATCATACCGACTCTTGCAAGCTGAGTATCTGTGATGCTGTCATACTTCGTTGCACGTTTCCGATTAGGAATCTCATTTCTTCCAACAGTCCATCCGGTATCTCCGAGTACTCTTCCAAGTGTCGTTTCTATCGTTTCTGGATTTCCGGTTGTGTCCCACGAATCTGTGTCTTCGTTGATCAAGTCGATTCCGATGTCTTCACAGTGAACGTCCAACTCATCTTCACCATCTACAGTCATAATTGTATATAGTCTATGACGGCCGTACTTATCCACAAACGCAACGTAGTTTCCACTTTCGATATACTTTGAATCCTTGTGGAATGTATACGTGATAAAATCATACGTTCCGGTTGCCACACCGTTTACAATATTGATTTTCTGTCCGCCACTGCTGTCATCCACCGGAAGACTATCCGGAGCATCTGTAGACGGACTGCAAAATACGCGCATATCCCGTCCGATTATTTTCCACTCCATTTATAACCACCTCTCTCTGTACGTTACTTCTACTTCTGGTATTTCTGCAAAGTCTGAAACTGCAATACCGAGTGTATGCTGTCCTGGCGGGAGAAGTAACGGTTTGCTCCCAATATCCACCCGATCCCAGTCCTTTATATCGTTGATATATAGCTCGTTCGATGAGGAATTTAGCTCAACCACATCACCATCAGATAAGAAGTTTGGGATATCCTCATAATACTGAACGTTGTGTTTCCGGACATTCAAAGCCCGGATGTTATTGTTCTGAATCGGGGTATGACTCTTATATGCAGCGCAATACCATGTAACTTTTTTAAGTGTTGCGTTCGGATTTGATAAGAAAAACGTCTTCTTGATCCCTCCATATGTAAATCCGACCGTAATTGTATTTCCGATTTTTTCAACTACTACTGCAGGACCCCCGCTCCCTCTTCCTGTAACATAAAACTTTTGCGTCTCTCTCGTATCCCAGACTCTTTTATTCTCGATGTACAGTGCCATGTCAGACCTTTCCATAACCGGATTGTTATCCTCAAATACAACTGAACAGATAATATCATCGTTTTCATCACTGAATGTCACGGAACTGTGCCCAATCTGCTTTCCTCTTGACGGACCACCACCATCCGTATTGAAGTCAAACCGGTATTCGCACCGCCAGTTGGTTGGATATTCTCCGTTTTCATCTGCAGGTATAATCTTAGTGAGTGCGGGACCGTGCCAGCTGTCTCCAGATCCATAATCCGTAGCTTTTACATATCCCTCGTTTGTAGCTGCGTTTTCTACTGTGTACCCAACAGCTCCTACCTGCAGCCGTTCCGGTGTAACAACCGGAGTTACACCGCCATTCAGAACCCACCCCCTGTCCTGCGTGAAGTGATCATCAAACAGTTTAACCGTTTTTTCTTTCGTCTCACCATCAACCTCTCCTGGATTGCCGATCTGGTAAAACCGGTCGTCTAATACGAGGCCAAGATACCCATTGTCAGAAAGCATTTTCGCCCTTACATCAATTGGAGTTGTTTCCGTTCCACTGTTTGTGAGAGTAATTGTTGATTCGCCATTGTTTGTGGATGTCTTTTCCACAATGGAATGCTTGAAAGGATTTGTGCAATGAATTATGTATTCGCCCGTTACATTTAATCTGCCCTCTTCGACATCGCTGATATCGCTTACTGTTCCAATAAAATATTTGTCCAGCTCGTCGTTGAAGATGAATTGAACCTGCTCTTTACTCAAGAGCCCGCTCAAAGTGTTAAACTTCTCCCTGAAATCATCTGAATCATCGCACTGCATCAAATACTTTACGGTTATATCTCTTGTCGGAGTCCTTTTGCTACTGTACTCACTTCCTGATCTATTTCCAATCTGCTTTTCAGTTATCTCGCTCCCGATGAGCTCTCTTCCGGAAACAGAAAGTGTTCTGTACCCACTGATTTTATCTTCAACAAACACTCCATCAATTTTTACTGCTTCTGCAGGCAGAGCAGCCACCCCCGGCTGCTCATTTACATCTACAAAATTATACATTCACTCACCTGATTCCTTTAATTCGATTTCTCATCTTCTGCAGTTTTTCCTGCTCTTCTTTATCATATATTGCCGTAGCTTTCGCAATCTCACGCCCCTCTACAATCAACGGAACTTCTATCTGCACCTTGTACTCAGAGTTGTAGTCATAATTGTCGTTCAGCGTCATTCCGCCAGTTCCAGCGAACTGCAATTCCATCTCGTCATATCTCTGAAGTTTCGGCATCTGCACAAGTTGTTTTGTAGCATTTCTTGCATCTTTTACTTTGGACAGGATTCCTCCTACCCAGCCTTCACCCCAGTATTCTCCGTCTTTCTCTGACACTCTAGACGGGCTATGAATTTTAGCTTTTGCCCGAATCGCTTCATCTGCGGCAGCTGCTAACTGTGATGCAACCGATCGAACATACCCGAGGGTGGATGCCATACCATTTGCCAAACCAGCGCCGATATAATAACCACTGCTGTACGCTCCGCTTCTGGCAGAGCTAAGAGATGTGACAATCGAATTTGTCATACTTCTAGTTGTAGCAACAGCCATAACTCCTCCGGCGCTGATTCCGGAGTTATAACCAGTCATCATTGTAGTTGCAGCGGATGTCGCCTTTCCGGACGCACCGGAAAAGATACTGATCATCTTATTTACCGCTGATTTTGCTTTATTTCCAAGCGCATCCAATCCAGCATTTACAACATCCACGGCTCCAACCATGCTCTTTATAGAAGAATTTGCCGTTTTTGCATTACTTGCTATGGATTTCATACTGGAATTAACAAGCTTCAGAGAAGCGGCTAACACAAGCATTCCTGCTGCCGCCACTACAACACCTGCCCCAAACACTACGATTCCTGCTCCTGCAACTACAAGACCGGCTCCAAGAACAATACATGCCGCTCCTGCAGCCGCTGCTCCAACAGCAAAAACAAGCATGCTCGCTCCGAGGGCTGCGATTGAAACAGCTCCCTGTGTTCCATAAGTTACGATTGTAGGTAACACGGCAGACACCATCATGAGAGCAGCTGCAGCAATGACAGCTCCAACTCCAACCAATACGATTGCAGCTCCAAACGCAATAAAACCGACAGCACCGGCAGTGAGTGCTGGTCCAAGTGCTGCGGCACCCAATGCAAGCCCGGCAATTGCCAAAACCATTCCTGCCATTACTCCAATCGCCAATGGTCCTGCGTTCGCCAGATTAATCGCTGCAGTTGTTAATAACATCATTCCTGCGCCGGCTAGTATTACCGCAGCTCCAAAAGCCACGAATCCAACAGCCCCTGCAGTAAGTGCCGGCGCCACAGATTTTGCAACGAGAAGAAGCGCACCGACAGCAACTACCATTCCAGCCATCGTTGCAATAGCCAAAGGGCCGGCATTAGCAAGATTGATTGCCGCATTCGATAACAGCCAAAAGCCAGCGCTTATCAAAAGTATGCTCGCTCCAAGAGCCATCATCGCGTTAGACATTGCTGCAAGTTTTTTTGTTCCACCAGACATTGACGAAAGCATTTTTACCATTCCTACAGTCAGTCCTGTTACTACTCCTACTAAACCAGCAAGTACACCAACCGCCATAGGACCGGCATTAGCAACAGCAACTGCAGACTGCGCAAGTAAATAAAAACCTGTACTTATCAGAAGAACTCCGGCTCCAACCATCATGAATGCTTTTGCGGATGCCAGCATTTTCTTAGAGCTTCCACCGCTTGATTTACCAACCGCATCTTGAGCTTTTGACACTCCGAATAACTTAGATGATATTTTGTCGAGCCCGAATTTCGCAAGACCACCAATCGCGCTGGTAAACATACCCACAAACGGAGCAACTGCTTTCATGATCTTGAGTCCTTTGTAAGCAACAACTAATTTCGGCAATGCAACAAGCGCCTTTGCAACAATTTTGTCGTTTTCCTGCAGGAATTTCGCAAATGTTTTTAAAGCAGAGGTTCCGTCAAGAATCACTCCCCAAAACGCAGATATATTTCCCGTATTATTCAAACTCCCTGTTAATGCTCCAATCTCTTCTCTCACATCTTTGATTGCTGGTCCAAACGCTGCTTTCAATTGCAGACCCGCATTTTTTAAAATATAAAAATATGGTTTTACGCTCTCTATTGCTTTAGGAATATTCGCACTTAGCCAGTCAAAACCAGCGCCCACCTTATCATTGAATCCATTAATTGCATCAACAACGGAAGATTTCGCATAAGTTTCGTACAGTCCCATCATTCCACTTGTCACCGTGGCTTGTAGGTTCCCCATTGCTCCTTCGAATGTTGTGACGGATGTTGCCGCTTCTTTCGCAAGGTCTGTCATACCGATGTTATTCATCGCCTGTCCGAGAAGATCTGCAGATATAGCTCCGTCCTCCATCGCTTGTTTGAAATCCTCACCAAGCACCGGATTGAGTTTGATTAACTCTTTTTTCAGTCCGCCTGCTAACTGTGGACTGGCATTCAGAATCTGGTTCCAGTCCTGCGCATGAAGAGCGCCTGCTGCCATCGCCTGCGAATACGCAAGTCCTACTGCGCTAAATTCCCGTGCGCCACCACCGAACACTGCAACCGCATTACCAACAGATTCCGTCATTTTATCTGCATCCTTGATTCCGTTTGCAGATAGAGCACCAAACGTACTCATAACGTCCTGCAGAGAGAACACTGTTTTATCCGCATATGTCTTCAAAGTTCCAGTTGCTCCTGCTATTCTCTGAATTTCCGCTTCGCTGGATCCGCTAAAACGCATTGCTTGCTGTAACTTCTGCATAGAGTCAGACGTGTCGATTGTTTCGCTCGCAAGATTTCTTACACTTCCGGACACTGCTGAGAATGCAGCCTGTCCTGCACCCATAATCGCGCCAAAACCGAATCCACTGGTCAATGTGCTTTTTAAGTTATTTGTATAGCCAAGGGCACTTTTCATTGTCGAGGAAAAGTTCTTGTCAACAGCGGAGAGTACCGCTTTTACCGAAAAATCTCCCATTTTATGTGCCCTCCTTTCTTAATAGCTTTCCTATGCCGGAAAATCTTTCTCCACATTTCTTTTTCACTGCTTTTTCGAATCCCTTTGTTGCTTCATAGAATTTTTTGAAATTCGAGTAGACTGGTTTCGCATTCTTTCCGGATTTCTTTGTTGCCTTTACAGCAAAATTAAGAAAAGCCTGCCAGTGTATTTTTTGATCTTCATCAATCAGTTTTAACTGGTAGGCTTCCATTAAAAGCTCATACTCCGGTATTGTAAGCCGGTCTACTTCTGCGAGACTCTTAAACCCAAGATACCGGAAACAATCGATCGCAATTCGATGGTAATATTCCTCAATGCTTACGCCATCGCTTCCATCTGCATCTTCAGTTTCGCCTCCACAAGCTTGTTCTGCTTCTCGACGTTCTCCAGTGCTTTCAGAGTGTTCTTTTTTGTAGTATTTGCAGTCTTCAAAAAACCCAGCACATCATCAAACACCTTATCAATGTCGGTGCTGTCGCTTTCGATGAGTCTGTCGATTCCATCTCTTGTAATTCGTGGATCACATCCGGTATTCGCCAGATAAATAACATCCACAAGAGTTTCCACGTTTCCGTCGCAAAGATTTCCTACTGCAAGTTTGAGACCAACATTCGCAGTAATCCCATCTTCTGTCACCGCCTGTTTCCTGTCGATTTCTCTCAAAAAGCCCATACCAAAGTTGAGCTGAATAATCTGTCCGCCTATTTCCAATTCTCTCATATCTTATTCTCCCTATGCTCCTGTTTTTGTTGTGTCTTTAAATACCAAATCCGCAATTGCCTGCTGGACGTCTGTTACTGTTGCAAAACCATCCGCACCATTTCCATCAACCGCGAATGTCAATGACGCTTCGGCATGATCCTCGCTATTTGAAGATAGTTCGAACTCTGTAACATATGCGTTGTAATACTTAGCAGCGTATTTATCCACATCCGTTTTAGTTCCTGGCTTGTCCAAATTAACCTCCCAGACTTCTACCTTTTCCCCACTATCAACAGCGCTTTCGAGCTTACCGATCATCTCATCCCCTTCGCTGGAAAAGATTGCTGTCGTGGTAATCTCTGTTTCCACATCACCAGGCACTCGGATAACTCCATCTTTTGTGGATACCGTGTCAGCATCTCTCGACTTAGATCTGCTGTTTTCTGTCGTAAATGCAATACCAACCGCATCAGTTGTTGCTGACTCTTTCAAGAGTCGATATAAATAGATAATTCTATTACCTTTAATTACACTCATGTGTTTTACCTCCTGTTATAAAATATCAAATACTAAACTAAGCATTCCGCGCCACACCGGCGGGTTCACCGTCTTGTCCTGCAAAATACGAATGCTAGAATCATTTATCCGAAGCGACACTTTGTAATCGTACGCATCCCGGATTGCCATTGCGTATGTAGGCAATAATGTGCAAATGTCAGAAACGTTCTTCCGATTCTTCTCTGTGTCCCACACATTCAGGTTTATTGTAACTGTAGATAACGCTCCGTTCTTCGTCCCCGCAAAGTTCGTTCCGGAATCCTCAAAGTCTACAAACGGATATCCAACATCTTTCATTGGGCGGCTTTCATACACATTCCCGTTTACCATTTCGGACAGTTTCTTCCATAGGATGTCGTGTATTGCCTGATCTGCTGTTTTCATGATACGTACCTCCTATTTCACAAGCTTCTGCATATCTGATTTAAATTCCGGCTCCTGTTCATCTAGTGCCGGCTTTACAAATGACTGTGCGTCCATAAAGCGTGTACCAAGCTCTACATACTCTGCATATTCTGTCGTTGCTCCAGATTCTACAGTTAAACCACCATCCGAAAACACGAGTCCAGCCTCACCTACACTTCGTTTTGTTGTTCCCGTTTGGTAGCCCTTTTTAAAATCTGCATTTCGCTGTATCTTCTTCTGCAATTTAACTCCGTTATGCCTTACGACCTTTTTCACATCATTCAATGTGATATTCTCCCGAAGTTGTTTCTCGAGCTTCTCAATACCTTCTACCTTAATCCCCGACATTTGCAATCACCACCAAACTCTGCTTATTGCTTGGACATCGCTCCGTGTCCACTGAATGTGCTTTTCCATTTATCTCTATAAAGTCATAGGGTTCAATATATGGTCTTCGCAATCGAACAATAGAGCGGTCAGAACGCACATCTCCGAATACGGCTTGTTGTCGTTCTGCACTCATGTGTGTTACATTCGCCCGCCGCTTTGTCTTCACCAGCTCACCCATCTGCCACTCACCAGAATCTGGATCATAGTACTCCCCGGATTCTTTCACGAAATAGATTGGTTTATCATATCTCATAAGAATCTCACTACTCCTCTCCTGTTGTTCTGCTGCTTTTTATTCCATTCCTCAATATCATCGAGATATGGAGCAATATCGTCAGAACTGAATGCCATGCTCTCTCCTTCTTGTGAATACGAAGACATCCCTTCATTGCCGAAACGATTAAATCTGGCAATCACAAGCTCAGTTACAATGTACTGCAGAACCGCCGGAACTTCCTCTGCGTCGGAAGACAGGCGCGACAGTACTCTTAGTTCTGCATTGTCGATAAGGATATTCAACTTTTTATCCAGGTCAACTTCATCTTCCGGAATGTCCAAAAGAACTTTCACATCGTTCAGTACTGCCATGCCATCCTACCTCCTTTGCTACTCTGCTGATTCTTTCTTTCTAGTTGCTCTTGTCGGCTTCTTAATCTCCGTCTCAGTTTCTTCCTTTGCAGGTTCTGCTGATTCTTTCTCTGCCACTTTCTCGATCAGAGGTGCGTGCTGTTTGTTGTTGCTTCCAGAGAGTTCTTCGATTCTCTCCTTAGATACTTCCAATCCGTCACGTGGGAATGTGTCTCCCACGTGATACTCATGGTTTTTATCCTGCAGATCCGCAAATAATTTAATTACTCTATACATACTCAGCTACCTCCTATGCGCCTATTACTGTTGCTTTTACAACTGCTTTCTTATTATCATTGAGGATAAATTCTCCGGCTTTTCCTGCTCCCTGCATAGCGACTCCGTCAAAGTCTTCAGACTCAATCGTTCTTGCAGTGTTAATTCCGGTAAATGCTTTTCCAATTTCAGTAATGTATGCATAGCAGCATTCTGTTTCCTGGAAGAGACCATCCGGGATTTCCTGAACCAAGAATCCTTTGAATTTTACGACCTCATTATCAGCTACACTCGCTGCTGAATTTTTAGCAGTTGTCATGAGCGGATGATTCACGATTGCGTTGTAAAGGCTAGAATTTACTTTTGCTACTTTTGTTCCAACCGCTTCGATGTTGTTGAAGTACGCGGACATAGAATCGAACAATGCAAGCACATTATCAGCAGTGTAGCTTGCAAGTGTCAGTGCCTTTGCTGCAGCTCCAGAAATAAACTTTCCGTGAGCAGTGTTGAATGCTGCCGTTTTCGCTCTCGCCTGCAGCTCTAATCGATCAGCAATCGCAGAATCGAAGTCATTGTTAACTGTATGTCTGTCAATTCCCTCATGGAACGTCCATTCCCATGTGTAATTAACCGGAATATTGGAATAAATAACTTCTGTTCTATTTCCAAAACGACTGGAATTTCCTGTTCCTGTTCCAAACGCTGTGTTTGCATCCTTCTTGTAAGAAGTTCCTACAACAACCGGAATATCGGATGTCTTTACATAAAATGCTGTTGCATTTTCTCTCACGCCGTCTAATGCTTCAATCTCACCGCCAAAGAAATCAGCGAAATAAGACTGTTTTCTAAATACCGCCTGCAAGAGCTGTTTAAACTCAAGCTGGTAACTTCTTGCCGGAAGATCATTGTTATCTCCCTCTGCGAATAACTGCAATGCTTTAAATTCTTTATATTTCATATTCTATAACTCTCCTTTATTTGTATTTCGCAATACGTTTTTCAATCTCAGACATTGTATTGCCATTGTTTGTGTAAGCTCTCGGTGTTCTACCAGTCGCTCTGACGGTTTCCACCTGCTTTCTGTCTTCCAGAATGATTCCTACAAGTTTCTCAATCCTCTCATTTGTCTGATCAGCATCATCACCGACAACGAAATCGAGCATATCCTGTGTAGCAACAATGCTGTGCTGTTCTTTCATGATTCTTGCTGCGCTCTTAGAAAGTTCTGACCGCATCGCTTCTTTCTCGAGCTCTGCGATTCTTCCTTCCAGTTTCTTTGCGCGGTCCTGCTCCTTTTCCAATGCATACTGCTGCTTCTGCTCGTTGTTCATCTTCGCAAGCTTGGCAGCTTCTTCCTTTGCATCCTTTACCGCCTTTTCCTGTTCTTCCTTCCAACGGGCAAAACGGCTCTTGAGAATTTTATCCAGATCATCATCTGTATACTTTGCTCCCGGTTTCGGCTCTGGATCTGTTTTACCATCATCTGCTTTTGGTTCCGGATCCGGATTATTTGGCTGTGGATCTGCCGGTGTAGGATCTCCCGGTGTAGGATCATCAGCAAATAACTGTAGCATCATAAATTCTCTTAACTTCATGTTTATGTTCCTCCCTGTTTTATAGACTCTACTTGTCTTATTGAATGTATTTGTGTTCCTTCCGTAGCTTAAAGTTTCCACGCCTGACTCCCCATAGCTTTTAACGTCGTCCATGCCTAGACAATCCGGACGTTCTCCGGAAACTCATCAGCGATCAATGCGATGCCAATGAAAAAGGAATCGACCAGAGTCTTTGCTTTCTCCGATAGATTCCCAAACTTTATATCAGCCGCACCGGTCGATATTTCATATTCAATTTTATCTGTGGTCAAATCAGATACTGACTTGATCAGCGTCTGCGTCAACGCGGTTACTCCGGCACACACAATGTCTTGTCCGATTGGCGCGTATTGCGCATGACCTCTTATTGTTATTCCATCCTTTCGGACGCTTACTTCAATCAATATACCACTCCTTTTTCTTCCGGTCGTTCCCTGCCGGTGGGAGATATCTGGATCACCGCCTTTCTACGGATAGTCGCTTACCATTAAACAGTATCTTGTCGCCGATCTTCGCTGTTTCATTTCCGATTCTCACCACTTTCAGTGTTTCGCGTCCATCTATGATCCGGTACACGAATTTTATAGTTGTATAATTAATGCGGACAGCAAGCCACTTAGGAGCCAACATGTCCGCATCTTCTGTTACTGTATAGAATTGTTTCATGGAATCCTGCTTTCTACAACTCACCTACCATCTGCTTTACATCTTGATAGATTTTCTTATATGGAACCTTTTCCTCTATCAGCTTTCTAATCCGCATCTTAACAAGTGTTTCCAACACCTTTATTTCCATAAGTGTCTCTTGTGATACAGAATCGCGCTGTCCAGTCTCGATTCCAAGCTTACCATTAACTAGCTTCGTAAAAATCGTATAATACCTGCCCGCGCTCTTACTTCCCTGTGCTTTTGCATATTCGCGTACACATTTGCAGTGTTCTGCTGATTTAATATCTTTATTCGGTGCAAAATGATCCGGTACAAGTG
>ENA-OUQG01001167-OUQG01001167.1-human-gut-metagenome-genome-assembly--contig:-NODE-1167-length-14612-cov-6.952531_pt1 | contig 14612 bp, 9 predicted proteins | sample MGYA00237943_ERZ548823 | MGnify/ENA primary metagenome ERZ548823 (study PRJEB26490, sample SAMN05194731) | human gut metagenome | biome: terrestrial biome; feature: human-associated habitat; material... | reverse complement strand
AGCTTCCCAGACAGGAAACGACACTGGGAGAAGATATCTTTCAGCTGTTATTGAAGATTGTTCTTATCATTTTGGCAGTCATCCTTGTTTTTACATTTATGTACGGGATGGCGAGAATCAATGACGTATCTATGAAACCAGCAATAAAAGATGGTGATCTGGTCATGTATTATCGACTGGACAAGCGTTTTGTGTCCGGTGATATTGCAGTATTTAAGAAAGATGGCAGAACAACCACAGGCAGGGTCGTAGCAGTCGCAGGTGATACCGTAGATATAACAAAAGACGGTTTGATGATTAACGGTGCTACGCAGATTTCACAGGATATTTATTTTGACACCACACAGTTTCAAAATGGAGTTGACTTCCCAATCACCGTTGGAGAAGGTCAGATATTTGTACTGGGTGATAACAGACCGGAGGCGTCAGACAGCAGAATCTATGGCTGTATCAATGTAAAAGATGTCAAAGGAAAAGCGATTGCGGTTATTCGGACCAGAGGACTCTAATCCCCTCCTCCGTTAATCAAATAGAAACAAACAATATTATTTACAAGGGAGGAAGCATTATGAGCATGAACAAAATGTTCAAAAAAGTGCTCGCAGTTGTTGCTGCTGGTGCCATGACGATGGGAATGGCAATGCCAACATTTGCGGCAGATGAGGGCAAGACAACGGAGGCATGGATTACTAAGACCTACAACACAGAGGTCGGAAAGGCTGAGAAGTTTAGCTTTACAGCAGAGCAGGTCAAGACAGGAACTGGTATAATTACAACAGATGCAGCGGTTACTATGCCGGAGTTATCATTTGCCGATACTGAAACAGGAACAACTTCTAAGAGAGGTCAGATTACATTTCCAACATATCCAGAAGCAGGAAAGTATGAGTATACTGTAACAGAGACACAGACAGTAGATCCAGCAGTAGTTAACGGTGAGCATGAAAAAATGATCATGTCACAGGCTGAGTATACAATGGATGTATATGTTACAGATGGTGCAACTGGTACAGAAATTTCTAATATCATTGTAAATAAGACAAAAAATGATGCAGGTCAGACAGCAACTGGTAAAGTAGATATTGGAAATACAGGTACTAATGATTTCAAATTCACCAACACCTATGTACAGGAAGCAGGTACAGGCGAAAATCCGAAAAATCCAGATCCGACATATCCGGATAATGGATCTTTGAAGGTATCTAAAGCAGTTATTAATGCAAATGGTACAGCAACAACTCCTGACGATGCGTTCGCTTTCACAGCAACATTTGCATTCCCGACTGGAACAGATGCAAACACACTTGGCGGAATCAAGGCTGCTAATGGAGATACTGTTACATCTGTTGAGGGCGGAACATACACATTCAAGTTGAAAGCAAATGAAAACATGAAGTTCACTGGTGTTCCAGTAGGAACAACAATTACTGTAAAAGAGTCTGCAGCTAAAAACTACAAAGGTAGTGCAGAAATCATCATCAATGGTGCTAAACTGACTTCTGTTGCTGAAACATCATACAATACAGAACTCACAGCAGTAACTAACCAGAAGTTAGGTCAGAAACAGAATACCGTTGATGTAACCAATACATACAACGATGTACCTGTAACTGGTATCATCATGAACACTCTTCCATACGTTCTGATGATTGCACTTTGCGGTGTAGCACTGATTGCTTTTGTAGGATTCAAACGCAGAAGATTACAGAAATAATAAAATATAGCAACCAAGAAAGGGGATGTGTGCGGCGTTGCTCCGCCGCATCCCTTTTTGCTAATTTTGCGAGCAAATTGGTCAGATGAACCAGTTTTGATAAATATAAAAGAAACAGAAATGGTGAAAGGAACTTGTACATATGCTTCGGATGAAGAAAGTGCTGAAAGGAATTATCAGAGGATTAGACCATATTGTAAACTTCACAGCCTTATCGCTGATTCTTGCAGCCATGTTTCTCTCAGGTTATATGCTGTGGGACTCCCACCAGGTATACCAGACAGCAGATGCAAAGAACTATGAAGCATATATTCCGACAGAAAAGAATACAAAATCTTTTGAAGAATTGCAGAAAATCAATCCAGATGTGATTGGATGGATAAGAATCAATGATACCAACATCAATTACCCGCTGGTGCAGACAGATAATGATGAGACTTATATGAATACAGATGCGGAAGGAAACTATTCCCTGAGCGGAGCGATTTTTTTACATTGTGCAAATAAACCGGACTTTTCGGATTTTGACAATATTATATATGGTCACCATATGGAAAAACACATGATGTTTGGAGATATTGGTGAGTTTACGGAGGAACAGTATTTCAACGAACATCCATATGGAAATCTGTTCTTTGATGGTAAAAATCATGGAATCGAAATTTATGCATTGTTACAGGTAGATGCTTATAATGAGACGATTTTCAATGTGTGTCTGGACACACCAGAAGCGAAACAGGAGTATCTGCAGGAAATCGAGAACAATGTTTTATATAAAAGAGATATGAATATAACGGAAGATGATCATCTGGTTTTGCTGACCACCTGTACATCGGATATGACAAATGGAAGAAATATCCTGGTGGGACGCTTAACAGATCAGATATATCCGGAAAAAGAAAAAGCCAAAAACGTAGGTACAGGAATTGATGAACTGAAAAATGCAGTAGGAAAAGTGCCAGTTATTGTATGGTTTATCCTGATTGTCCTTGTACTGATTCTGATAGCAAGACAGATAGAAAAGAAAAGAAACAAGAAGAAAGAAGGAGAGGGAGAAGTATGAGAACAACACGTTTGACAAAAATAGCCATGGTTATATTCCTGTCCATGATATTCTTTCTGGGTGTTCAAAGACCAGTACTGGCAGCTGACAGAAACACAACAGTGAAAATACCAGTGGAACAGATATTTGAAGTAAACAATTCTGCAGATGCTGACAAAACAGGCTCTTATGTTTTAATAGCAGATCAGATACAAAATCCAATGCCGGAGGGAAGCAATAGAAGAACATTTACCTGGAATATGAGTGGTAATTCTTCTACAGAGCTGATTATGAATGTCGGACAGGTAGGAGAATATCATTACAAGCTGTACCAGGCAACAGAGAATAAAGAAAATTATACATATGATTCAAAAACCTATGATGTAACGATTGAAGGATTCTTTGATTCCAATAATGAACTGATGGCGGTAACAGTGGTCAAAAATGAAAATGGAGATAAAGTATCGAAGGTTTCATTCAAAAACTCGTATACCGGTCAAACTGGTAAAAATCAAAACCCGGTTCCATCTTCCCAAAGATCAAAGGATATTATTCATAATGGTTCGCCGGTAAAGACAGGTGATGATAGTCCGGTTGCAGGCTATTTGTTCTTATTCTTTGGCTCAGTTATCTGCCTTTGCGGATTACTCATGGAGAAGCAGAAGAACAGGAAGGAAGATGCGAAAAATGAGGCATAAGAATTGGAAAACATATTTGAAAATAGCATGTTCCTGACTTCTAATTTTTTCTGATTCTTCCTTTTTCAATCAATGAGTTTATGTACGGAACAAAGAAAAGAGAGAGAGGTGAGCACCTATGCAGCTTACTAATACAACGGATTATGCAATCAGGATTGTCTGTTATTTGGCAATAAAAAAGCGCAGGGTTACAACGGCAAAATTAGCTTCTGAATTAAAGATTCCGGAGAGCTATATTCCAAAAATCACAAAGCAGTTAAAAAAAGAGAAGATTATTTCAGCTTCTGAAGGTACCAGTGGAGGATATGCCATTGCCAAAAATCCAGAAAAGATTTCGTTATTTGATGTCATATCATGTATGGAATCAACAATGGCAATCAGTCGCTGTCTTGAAAAGGATGGATTTTGCTCCAGAAACTATACGGATTGCTGTAAAGTACATCAAGTCTTATTGGACTTACAGAACATTTACAATAACCGATTAGAAAATGTGAAAATCTCTGATATTATCAGACCGGGGAAAGATGAATATTTTGGGCGATTTTATATCATTCTGAAAGTTAATTTAGCGGAAAACAGTTATGAATGTATCTATTCTCATAACAGGGGGATTTATGATGATGTAAAAACTGCAGGAACATATGATGATTTTCTGAAAGTATATTGTGAAAAATATGTATGTGAAAAAGATTGTGAAAAACTGCAGGAATTTTTGAAAAGCGATTCGTTGACAGAGCATTTGAAAAAGGGCTGTTCAGAAGAAGATATCGTTTATCAAAGAAGAAGCGAGAAAAACTCAGAGACTTATGTTTGGATGGAAGTAAAAAGATTTGTGGATGAAAATGAGAAAACTGCTGTTATTACATTCCATAATGCAAAAGTTATCCCTAACACAATTGTAAATATGGAACGGGAATTAAGACAAAAAGCACAGGATGAGACAAAACAGTATTGGAAAATGGTTTCGCTTCTGGCTGCAGTGTTGAATCACAATAATCTTATAGAAACAGAACATCAGGATGATATCTGTTTTTATACAAAACAAGTGTATCTTCAACTACAGAAAAACTATCCGGAGTATGGGATTACAGAGGAAGAAATAGAAAATGTCTCTCATCTGGCTCCAATTCATGATATTGGAAAAATCCGTGTGCCGATAGAGATATTGAACAAAAACGGTAAATTAACAGCTGATGAGATGGAAATTGTAAAGCAGCATCCTCTTACAGGGGCAGAGATGACATTGCGGTTTCCACAAGGAACTACGACAGAAAAACTTAATAAGTATAGCTATGAAATATGCAGATATCACCATGAAAGATATGATGGATCTGGTTACCCGGATGGACTAAAAGGTGATGAAATACCACTTTGTGCTCAGATAGTAGGCCTTGTGGATGCTTATGATGCATTGGTCAGTGTACGCCCCTATAAAAGAAAATTAAAGCATGAAGAAGCCATAAGAATGATTGCCAACGGTGAATGTGGTGTATTTTCAAAAAAACTATTGCAGTGCTTTATAGCAGCGGCAATGCAGAAGGAATGGATAAAAAAGGCAGATAGTTGAGAAAAGTAAAATATGTTTTTAGGAGGAATTTGTGTGAAGAGGAAAAAGAGATGGCTAAGATGGATAGCCTGGACACTTTTATTGGTTTTGTGCATGAATAGCGCAGGAACGACAGTTTTGGCAGTTTCAGTGGAAGAAGAGAATATTCCAAATATGAATAGTACTCAAGAGGGTGAAATGCGCACAGAAGATTTTATTCCGGAGGAAAGTACATCATTGTCGGAAGAGACGTCGAAAGAAGAAAATACTTCGCCATCAGAAGAGACTCCTGGAGAGGAAATCACCCCGCCATTAGAAGAGACTCCTGGAGAGGAAATCACCCCGCCATTAGAAGAGATTCCGGAGGAAGAAATTACTCCATCCCAGGGAGAGATTTCAGAAGAAGAAAAAGCCTTCGAGGAGCAGATTGCACAAGAGGAATCACCGAAACTTCAGGAGATTTCCGAAGGCTTTGATATTGATTTCTATGTCATTATCGACGGAAACAAGGTAAAGCTTCAGCATAATGACATTACTGGCATTGCAACATGGAAAGACGGAAGAACTACCTATCATGGTGTTTCCATTGAGGACCTGCTCCGGATATATGAAGAATTTGGATTTGTGAAAAACAGCGAGAGTCAGAATCCGGATGCGATAAAAAAGTTTGTATCTGCATACCGGGGAAAAAGCAGGATAGAATACGGAGAAGTTTATACAGACACAAAATCCGGAAAGACCTATGTTTCTTACAATTATGGCCAGAATAAACAAGGGGAAGCGGTAGATGTTTACTACCTTCCAAATGGAAAAGGCGTTGCATTAAATTTAAAAGATTCTGTAAAAAAGGACAATTCGTTTTATTCCGTAGAGGTAAAGGGCGAAGGGCAGGATCGGATCCGTTATGCATTAACAGGAACTGTAGTGGAAGAAGCTGTGGCTGACTTTAATCCCAAATTGCCAGACCAGACAGACCAGATCGAATGGACCTGTATGGGAACAGACGATAAGGTGATAGATGGTATACGGGAATCGGGGAACCAGACGAGATTCGCAATTGGAAAAATCACACAGTCTTATGTGATCCAGAGAGCGGACCAGACAGCCTTTGATATTCAGTTTTATATATATGTGGACAATGAGGTTCGAAAGCTGCCGGCTGATTCTCTGAAAAAGGTGTATAAATGGAACCGTCAGGGCAGATGCTATTTATCTGTCAGTGATCTTGCTGAGATTTATAGAGAGTTCGGCTTGAATGCAGAGGAAACACAATCCGGACATTATTTTCCATATACAGTCCGTGGTGAGAAGACATTAGCACAGGCGACAGTGGTAACTTATAAAGGACAGCAGTATGTATCTTATAACCTGGACAAGCAGGAAGCAACTGTACCAACAGACGTTTATTATATGCCAAAAGGAGCATCTGATGGCGAAAAAATTCCGGATAATGATTCAGACCAGATTAAGCAGAATAAGAACAGTTTCTATTCGGTTACAGTGATCAATCCGGATGGAAATCGAACTGTGAGTTACTATAAGAAAGATTCTGCGGTCACAATTTCCGTTGATCCAGGAGATACGAAGGAAAGCGATTGGCTTTGTGCCAGTGAGGATGAAAATAAAACAATTTCTCCGGTGAAACAGGGCGATAAACTAACCTTTTCTATTGGGAAGATAGAGCAACCATATACGGTTGCATGCAACACTTTTGCACCAGCAACCTTGAACATTAAATTCTATACTTTTGTAAATAATGAGAGATATAATGTTCTAAACGAAGAAATTCCTGTTATAAAAGATACTACAACAAAGCCGGGAACAGTTTATTATTATATTTCTAATGATGAGTTAAAAAAGCATTTTGAAAAATTCCATTACGATGGTTCTATTCAAAATGGAGCAAAAGAGCGTTTTTATTATTCCAAGAGAGATTACGATACAATCCATAATGCAGGGAAATACACGATAGAAGGTCATGAATGTATTTATATAGGAAAGTCCGGAGAGCCGATGGATGTGTATTACCTGCCAGACGGACAGGATATTGCCATAATGAGTGCAAAGACCTTACTAGAATACGACGATGATAGATATAACGGTTTTTACAGTGTGACAGTACAGGATGACGATGGACAGGTTTACAGCCAAACAGCTTTGCGTGATCTTCCGGCAATTGATTTTGTTGCAAGAAAGTCAACACTTACAAGAACAGTTAGTACAAAGCCGCGTGTAGAAGAACAAACGCAGGATATAAACTGGGAATGCAGAGAGGAAGATGGTACTCTTTCAGCAGTTACATGGAGTAAAAATGAAGCAGAGCATACCATGAGCTTTACTATTAAGCCAGATGATGCAGTACGTCCATATGTGATTGTTCCTGATAATACAGAAAAACCGGCAGCAACAAAAGAAGCAAATATCAGTTTTTATGTATTTATCGATGGACATTATAAGCTGATAAAGAACCTCAATGCTGAGCAGCATTACATAATCAAAGCAAACAGTGGCCGAGCCAGTCGTTATTATTTGCGAGCTAAACCAGATGATACGATTTCTAAAATTTACAGTGAGTTTGGTTTCACTCCGAGCAAGCTGGAGCCCGGCGCAGATCAGAAAGAGAAGATTCTGTTTGGTTATGCGACAGACAGCCGTGTGTTTGTACAGCACCCTTATAAGGACAACGATGGTACATGGTATATTCCTGTCCTGAAAAACGGGAAAGATGTATCTGTCTATTATTTCTCACAGCCAAACCCACTGAATCCAGACAGAATCGAAAATTATTTTGATCGTTTGACAGGACTTTCTTCTCAGGTTGGGCTGGCAGGAAGACATTTCAGTGTAGAGGGAAGTTTTCATCTGATTGAAGTGTTGGATCCACTGAACCTGACCAAAAGAGAGGCGATTAAGAGACAGTATGTAGGCCATGGGGAAGCATATACTGTGGAAGTACCAAAGAGGGCAAGTTTAGAAGGTGAGTATTATGGCAAGGAGATTGTCTGGAGTTGTACATCTAATGACAGGGACGAAAATGAGGTTCTTCCGGAACCGTCCGGAGATGATAAGGTAAAATTTGAAATTCCGAATGTTAACTCATCTTATGAGGTGATCGCAGACAAACCGCTGGAGTCTGGGGCAGTCAGGGTTATCTATAATACAACTCGTTATATGAAGAAACTTCCTAAGGAAGCTAAGTTGACCCCTCAGGTTGAGAATAAGACAAGACATACAGATGATTATGAGAATGAAATAGAAGCTGGAAAACATAACGTTAAGTCACCATATCCTCTGGTTTATGATCATGAAGATAATGACAGCAAAGAGTTGGAACAGTATGAATTCGATCATTGGGATTACAGAAACAAAGACGGAAAGTGGCAGGAATGCGGTGCAGGGGATTCTATTTCTGATCTTATAAATAATAATGCAAGACAGCCAATCACCCTCTATGCAGCGTGGCGTAAGGTGAGTAACCAAAATCGAAAACAGGTACAGTTTTATATCTGTAAGTCAGCGATGCCGGAAGATGGTTCGGTAGCATTACCAACCACGAATGTAGACGATTATACAAGTGCGGTTGCCGTGGCAAACTGTAATGTGAAGGCAAGTATATTGCATGATGTTCCAGTTCTTGGAAATAAGAATCCATCTACGTGGGAACAGTATGCGGATGGAAATAAGAGAGTGCAAGAACTTTTGCAGGGAACTAAACCAGATGAGGGATATATTGGAAATGGAGACTATATCTACAAGATAGATAGAATTCCTTCCGATGAAGAGGTATTCCAGACAATTCGTGAAAGCGGACGTATGATTCGTATCGGAGACAGGGAGATTCCGCCATCGAAATTAGATACCGAATTCTTCACCATTTATTGGTATTCTTTCAAAAGTGAAATGTCCGATGGGTGGCATATTGACGGACGTATTGTAGCAAAAAATGGTTACCTGACAGTAAAGAAAGATTTTGTCGGAATGCCGGAAGCAATAGAGGAAGTCAAGAAAGATTATTATATCCAGGTAGATATGGATGAAAAGCTTTTAGATGGAAAACCTCAGCCACCTGCATTTCATGAGCATATGAAACTTGTGCTTCCTTCAGAAGATAGCCAGAAACCGGATGCAGAAGCTCCGCAAGCGGAGGATGCTCCAATAGAAGTTGTAGGTACATGGACAGATGATACACATACAAGCTGTACGTGGATCGTTAAGGCGGACTCATTCTGGAAATACACATTAAAAGAGTACAACTATAAGCCAAAAGATTCGAATGTGAAATTTTCAGGTTGGTACAATGTTCGCAATTCTCATGAACAAGGAGATAATGTAAATTCATGGGAAGCATATCCAGAAAGTGGAATTAAATTCACAGGACGTGGAATTGGACGCGGTGGTGAAACTCTTACTATTGAATTGGAGAATCGTTATCAGAAAGAGGGAATACTCACACTGAACAAATTTGATGAGTCTACCGGACAAGGAATGGAGAAGATCAATTTTGCTGTCAGTAAGAACGGTGTTGAGGAGGAAACGGTAACAACTGATAAATACGGAATCGCACAACTTCACATTCCGTTACAAGATGAAAACAAACAGAACAGAACAGCAACTGAGACGTATTTGTTGCGAGAGACAAACTTACCGACGGGATATGTAGACACAGGAGATATACAGATCACAGTTGAGATTGCCAATGGAGCATTCAAAATCACTGATGCAAAACTGGTGGATAGGGAGGCTAACGAAAATCAGGAGGCTGTTAAGGCACCAGTTGATGGTAAGATAGACGGAAAATCTGTTCTGCTTCAGCGAGGAGATACCAGCCTTAATATCCGAAATTTTGCTAAAACAGGCACTCTGCATATCAAAAAGACATGGGAAAATCCAAATGATGCACTGACGGAAAAACAGGTGAAAATCAGATTGTATCAGAATGGAATTTCTACAGGACAGGAATTCCTGCTGAATGAAGAGAACGGATGGGAACACACAGTCGACAATATTCCACTATTCCAGGACAGAAATCCGGTGGAATATAAGGTGGAAGAAATTGAGATAGGAAAGACACATTATTCTTTGGAATACGGGGATGGTTTCCTATATTATGAAGTTATTTATCCAGAGATTCAGTATTTCGATTCAAATGGACAACAAATATTCCCGAAGGATGAGAATGAGTTCAAGGATGTTTCCAAGATGGAACTGGAAGTGCAGAATCTGCATTTCAATCTTGCTGAACGAAGTTTCTTAAAGACGGATGATCTTCCAAGAAACCGACTTGCTGGTGCAGGTTTTCTGTTCTACAAAGTACCGTATGATGATGTTACGAAAAAATATGCGGATGATACAGGATATACAGTAGATTATGACAATACACAGAGTAAGGACGATATCGTTCTGAAAAAGGATGGAAAAACGTGTACGACGTATCGTTCCTTAGAAACAGATGAAAATGGAATGCTTCAATTACCGGAGGACTTTGAGAACGGACGATACTGGATGGTAGAATCTGTTACTCCAAACAAAAAGGACAAAGCAGATAAAACCAAAACACAGTATCAGGATAACTTTAATTTATATATGGTCGATGTAGAATCCGATATTTTATTCCTATATGAGAAATCACCGATGACAAATACCTGGAGAGCTGTTTCGGACAGACATATCGTCAATCATCCGCAAAAAGGCGGGGTGACGGTTGAGATTACAAAGGAAGTCACTGGTCCACTTGGAAACCGCAAGAAGCCATTTGATATGGAAATTCTCTATTGGGAAGATGGTCAAAAGCTGCGTAGCAAGACAATTAGAACTTCTTTGAAACATGGAGATAAAGTTACATTAAAAAATGTAGATATATCTTCGGATATCATAATAACAGAAACTGTTGATACATCAAAATACGCTGTTTCGATTTCTAAAAAAGAAGAGAATGATAAGTATTCAAATCCAGTGCAGGCAACATCGAATGGAAATACAGCTGTCATGAAACAGCGGATTGAGGCTGCACGAGGAGACGTGATTGAGTTAAAAATCACAAACGAAAACACACAATTAATACCGGAAACAGGGGTTCGTCTGAGAACAAGCAGGCATGTATGGTTACTATTTGCCATAAGTATTATCATGATTCTGTTTTTCAGAAGAAGACGGAAAATAAGATAAACACTGCTATGGAACAAAACTTGCAAAAATACATCAGACATTTTACATGTTTGTTGCATTGGAATAAAAAAATAAACCACTATAATAATGGTATGATCCCCGTCAAGAGGACAATAAAAAATAATAAATTTTTGTATCGTCAGCCATGCTATGGCTGGCGATATTTTATGCTGCTTTTGTATATTGCTCATGATATTTCATTGGTGTCATTACATGCAGTTTCCTTTGAAGTCGTTGGTTGTTGTAGTAATCTATGTAATTAGCTATCGCAGTAATCAAAGAGCTTCTGTCATTAAAACGCTGTTTATAATACATTTCTCGTTTTAGAATTCCCCAAAACCCTTCCATTGGTCCATTGTCAATACAGTGGGCAACTCTAGGCATACTCTGCTTCATATGATGTTTTTTTAATCTAGTATAAAACTGTGCGCTTGTATATTGAAAGCCTCGATTAGAATGAACTAATGGGTGTGCATCTACCTCCTGACGAACAGCCTCATCAAACGTGTCCATAACTAATGGATTATCATTATGATCGCTGATTTTAAAGGAAACAATCCTTCTATCATATAAATCTAAAATAGCACGCAGATAAACTTTATGAACTTCTATTCCGTTGTAGTATTTAAATTCAGAAACATCTGTAAGCCACTTTTCATTCGGTTTTTCGGCGTGAAATTCACGGTGTAAATAGTTTTTTGCTATGTGATCAGGATTTCTGTCTCCTCTGGTACAACTCTTAGGTTTCCATTTAATATTTGATTTTATATCGTATTTCCTACAAATACGAAGTACTCGTTTATCATTCACATGAATTCCTTTATGTCCATCTAATTCATCACGAATCCTTCGATATCCCATATCTGGATGCTGGTTATGAATCCTTTGGATTTCAGTGGATAGTCTTTCGTTTCGAAGTTCATTATTACTTTTCGGATATTTTACCCAGCGGTAATACGCAGAACGTGTAACATTAAGATATTTACAAAGTCTATCTATGGGATAATGCTTAGATATTTGAGTGCCATTGCACCATAATTCTTATCATTTGCAAGACAATCTGTTACTATTTTTAATCTCTCATCAAGTGTAGTGTTCTTTGCTTTTTTCATGTAAGCACCTCCAGTGGAGGTTTTTAATATTCCACCAGAATTATACACCTTAATCCAATCGGAAAGCTGTCTGTGTGAACGAATTCCGTATTTTGTGCAAATATCCTGAAGAGATCCTTCTCCGTTAAGATAATCATTTATAGCAGATATTTTTAAATCTTTTGAATAAGATTTGTTTTTCGGTTGATTGAGTAATCCAGTTGGTCCATCATACTGATAAATAGAAATCCAATTTCGAATACTATGATGATCAACTCCCAATTCTTTTCCTGCTTTCCGTATGCCAATTTCTCCTGCAAGGTAGCGTTCGACTATTTTTACTTTTTCTACTGGTTCTATCTTACTCTTTCTGAACATGAAAATACCCCCATATAGGACTTTTATATTTCATTGTCCTATATGAGGGTAGCATATCATTTTCTGCCTATACCGCCCCAAACTGCAGATACCACACTGCCATCTTATCTCCCAGAAAAATTGCAGTTGCAAGTCCAAACGCAAGAAATGGTCCAAACGCAAACTGATCTGTTTTATTCAGCCTCTTTCGTACCAGCATCAGTGTCACATAAGCACCTCCTGTTATAATCCCAATACACATTGCACATATCATTGACGCGCCACCAATAAGCAATCCGCTTACCGACATCAGCTTGATATCTCCGCCTCCGATACCTCCTACAGTGATTCCTGCAATGAGCAGCGGTAATGCCACAAATAGTCCTGTCAGATAAACAGGCTCCGATGGAATCAGACTTACCCCGGCAATTAAAAACGGCATCCAATCCGGAATGATTCGCTTTCGGATGTCAGAGACCGCCGCCAAAGACAGAACGAGAAAAAATAGGGCAAGCCTTATCATCCCTTCCACCTGCTACATTCCCATGCTCATGCCGGTGGTCTCTTCCTGCTCCATACCCTCTTCCGGCTCATTCTGATCAAGCACCGGTGTGAGAACACTCTCCTGATAAGCAGTTTCTACTGCCATGTCAAACTGCTGTTTCATGGACTTATCTGCAAAATACACGGAATCCTTATACTGCTCTATGTGGGGCATCTTGGTTCGGGGCATTGTCACGGTAAGACCATAGTCATCCTGCTTAATCTTCACATTGCGGATCGTCATAATGCCTGCCACATTTACATCTGCATTGGCAAGCACACCTCTCTCCGGGTTATGCTCTGTGATGGTTACCTCGAAGGGTACCTGCTGTTCCATATTCTCTGTGTTATTTGTATTTTCCTGTGTAGCTGCGTTTCTAGGCATACTCTCTTCCTCCTTCTTTCTCTGGCATTAACCGGCGTAGTTAAACATTTCCTGAATTCTTCTGGTAAGGGTAGGCATTACCACATCACCGAAGAGAGCATACAAACCGGCAAGCAAAAGGGCACCAATTACCACCGCAATCAAAATCTTAACTGCGGTATCCACATAGTTCTCTCCCTTCTTATCCTTTAACAGCATTGCTGTCTTTGCTGCGGTTACCTTCATGTTTCCTGCTACCTTATTCATCATCTTTCTCATTGATTTTTCCTCCATGTGATTTCATTTTTGTTTTTCTGGTTATTTTGGTTTCTTTACATACCGGTCATGTCCATTGCCTGACCTTCCGGCGCCTGCTGCATTTCATGATGCTTTGCCATACTGCTCTGACTCTGTGTGAGTGCCTGTTCATAAGCACCGATAACCGCATCATTCAACTGCTTTCTGCATTCCTGCGTGATAGGGAAACAGATATCCTTGTACTCGTTCCCTACCTTGTAGCTGGGCATGGATACAAATAATCCATTGCTGCCCTCAATAATCTTGACTCCCCTGATGGCAAAGGCACCGTTAATGTTTACACTTGCGGTACCCTTTATGGACTCATTTGGTTTGATGGAGTGGATGCGTACATCAAAATCAAGCGGCTTCGTCTGCACTGCCTGTTCAGTCTGTGCATCGCCCTGGGTATTCTGCTGATTGTTTTTTGTTCCTTTTCCTGCCATGTTCTTCCCTTCCGCCTTACGGCTATTCCAATTTAAATGTTATTTCTGCAAAGCCTTTCGGCTCCACATAAAAATAGCGGCTTACCTCTTCCTCTGAAAATTCCACTACATCGGATATGGATAATGCATGTCCTTCAAAATCCCTTTGCACCCTTCTGCCAAACTTCTCCCAGGCATCTTCCAGACTGAAGGTATCCACCTCTCCCTCGTAAACAAGCGCATACTCCTTTTGCTGTGGTTTTTCAAAGCCTCTCTTTTCCCTTTCTGCCAGACTGATAAACCGCATCATAAACGGACTGTCCTGTTTAAGCTGATAGATTCTTATCCTCCTTCCTTTGGATGCTTCCAC
>ENA-OUQG01001165-OUQG01001165.1-human-gut-metagenome-genome-assembly--contig:-NODE-1165-length-14618-cov-3.065852_pt1 | contig 14618 bp, 12 predicted proteins | sample MGYA00237943_ERZ548823 | MGnify/ENA primary metagenome ERZ548823 (study PRJEB26490, sample SAMN05194731) | human gut metagenome | biome: terrestrial biome; feature: human-associated habitat; material... | reverse complement strand
TTTTTGTCATAATATAAGTATTGAAGAGAGAAGAAATCTGAAATTACAAAGGAATTTGCTTCCATTGCATTTCCGACTTTATATGACGGAGTTTCAAGACAGAAATTAGGAATGCGATGTACGAAAAAAAAGACATACTTTGTGGAAAAAGGGTCTTTACTTTTTGAAAATACTGTGTATAATACAGGAGAAATCAAGGAACGCGAGGTTTTTTGGAAAGGAAGGCTGTTGTTATATGGAACGTAGAATCAAATTGACACCGGATGAAGTGAAGCATTTTGTAGCAGTTACGTCTAAATGTGATTTTGACATTGACATTTCTTATAATAGATATGTAGTAGATGCCAAATCATTTCTTGGTGTATACGGACTGGACTTTACAAAAGTTCTGACAGTTCACTATGATGGTTATGATGAAGAATTAGAAAGGCTCTTGACAAATCTGGCGATTGCCTGCTAATGGAGCATAGGACCACAAAATAGAAACAACAAAATTGACTCCCTGTTTTAGATGGTATACTATCTAAGCAGGGAGTTTTTACTTCCGGGGAAAGGACTGCTCTTATGGAGATACACATATCCGTCAGAAATCTTGTGGAATTTCTGTTACGAAGCGGAGATATAGACAACAGAAAATCGGGTGGAGCGGATAATGCCATGCTGGAAGGTGCAAGACTGCACCGGCTTCTGCAAAGCAGAATGGGGGCAGGTTACCTGCCGGAGGTTTCCCTGCGCTATCTTTATGATACGGAGAAATACCGGATTGTGGTAGAAGGCAGGGCGGACGGTATTTTCACGGATGAAAGCGGTGTTACCGTTATTGATGAAATCAAAACCACCTATAAGGACATAGCAAAATTAAAAGGCCCAAACGGGGTGCATCTGGCGCAGGCAAAGGTGTATGCCGCCATTTACGGCATGAAAGAAAAGCAGGAAGAAATGCGTGTGCGCATGACATACTGCAATGTGGAAACCGAAGAAATCCGTTATTTTTTTGAAGATTATACCATACAGGAGCTGCGGGACTGGTTTCTGGAGCTTTTATGCGAGTACCGGATTTGGGCGGACTATGAATATGAATGGAAACAGATACGTCAGGACTCTCTGGAAAAGTTAGAATTCCCCTACACCTACCGGGAAGGACAGAAAGAACTGGCAGCCCAGGTGTACCGGACGATTTATCATAAGAAGAAGTTATTTATCGAGGCACCTACCGGTGTCGGCAAAACACTGTCCACGGTTTTCCCTGCCCTAAAGGCTATGGGAAAGGGAATGGGGGACAAAATTTTTTATCTGACGGCAAAGACCATTACCCGGACCGTGGCAGAAAATACCTACAGTCTTCTGCGGGACAGGGGTCTGGCATTTAAGAGTGTCATACTGACCGCCAAAGAAAAAATATGCTTTCAGGAAGAAACGGAATGCAATCCGGATGCCTGTCCCTATGCAAAAGGACATTATGACAGGATAAATGCAGCGGTTTATGATTTGCTGACACATGAAACAAGCTTTACCAGAGAAGTCATAGAGCAGTATGCAAGAAAGCATAAGGTATGCCCGTTTGAATTTTGTCTGGATATGAGCCTGTTTGCGGACGGGATTATCTGTGATTACAATTATGTGTTTGATCCGCACGTATATCTACGTCGATTTTTTGCGGAAAATAACAATGGGAATTATATCTTTCTGGTGGACGAGGCGCATAACCTGTTGGACAGAGGCAGGGAAATGTACAGCGCTGAACTTATCAAGGAAGATTTCCTGACACTGAAGAAAAAAATTGTTGCGGCAGAAGCGGGGCTTCTGGTTCCGGTTTCTACCATGCCGTCCGGGTCTTTTGGCAGAATAAGGGATTTTGCAAGGAAGTTAGAGAGGGATCTGGAGAGATGCAACAAAGAGCTTCTCATTTTGAAGAAGGACTGTGAAAAATGCGAGGTGCTTTCCGGTATAGACCCCTTTATACAGGTACTGACACGCTTGTTTGACACTATGAACAAGTACCTGGAAGAGACGGATGACAACCCGGTCAGGGCAGACATTCTGGATTTTTACTTTCAGATATCCCATTTTCTCGGCATTTACGAGTTATTGGACGACAATTATGTCATATACTCCGAAATGATGGAAATACCGCCTTATGACGGGATGTTCAGATTGAAACTGTTCTGCGTCAATCCGGCTAAGGCGTTGGGAGAATGTATGGAAAGGGCAAGAAGCACCATATTGTTCTCGGCTACTTTCCTGCCTATCCAGTATTATAAAAATCTGCTGGGCGGCAGCAAAGAGGATTACGAGGTGTATGCCAAATCCATATTTGACCCGGAGAAGAGGGCTATTTATATCGGAAGAGATGTAACCAGCAAATACAGCCGTAGAAATGAAACGGAATACATGAATATCGCCCGTTATTTATATGAGATTATCAAAAACAGGCATGGAAATTATATAGTATTCTTTCCGTCCAGGGCTTTCATGATGGAAGTGTACGACTGCTTCGTAAAATATTTCCTCGAAGAAGAGGACAGTGAGATAGAATGCATCCTTCAGGAAGAATTTATGAACGAAGAAGAGCGGGAACAGTTTTTACAGCGGTTTTCCGCAGAATTGTCCTCCGAAACAGATAAAATCCTGCTGGGCTTTTGTGTCATGGGCGGTATTTTTTCCGAAGGAATAGACTTAAAGCACGACAGCCTGATTGGCGTCATTGTGGTAGGCACCGGCATTCCGCAGGTTTGTAATGAAAGAGAGCTGTTGAAGGCATATTTTGATGAACGGGAAGAAAACGGGTTTGATTATGCCTACCGCTTTCCGGGCATGAATAAGGTATTGCAGGCAGCGGGCAGAGTTATCCGCACGGAAGAGGATGTGGGTATTATTGTCCTTTTGGATGAACGGTTCCGGCAGATTTCCTACCGGAGATTGTTCCCCAGAGAATGGACATCCTATGAAGAGGTAACGAAGGACTCCATATCGGAGCGCATTGAAAGATTTTGGGATGAATGGCTCTAAAAATGCAATCTGACGGACCTATCAAACAAAAACTGACACACGTGTATATGTGGATAACTATGTGGAAATGGGGGATTTCTTTAAGAAATTCACTAAAAATACGACAGTATTTCCATTTTTTCCATTGAGCACGGTGGATAACTGACAAAAACGGTACTGAATCGGTCAATACCATGAAAACAGAGGAGGGGACCACCTTTTATGAAATCGAAACAAGAAAACAGACTTATTTTTTTCTATTTTGCCCTATATCTGGCAGTGGCGCTTACCATTGCCCTGCACCAGCCGCACTTTGATACACCGCCTCTGTTTGGTAATCCGCCTGACGAGCATTCCCGTTATAAGGTGCCTCTTTACATAGAAGAGCACGGCAGTCTGCCTACCGGCTTTGAAGAAGAGCTTTTCAGCGGGGACTGCAGATGGACATACGGTTTTTATACCCTTCTTCCCTATATGATACAGGGGGCGGTCATGAAGGGAGTCAGTCTGTTTACCCATTCTCCGCTGGCACTTTTGTATGCCGCGAGAATGGTAAATGTAGTCAGCGGACTGATCATGGCATATCTGGTGTTATTAATCGGGCGGAAGGTGTTTATGGATGATAAAATCCGGTGGCTGTTCTGCTTTCTGGTGACTTTTTTACCGCAGAGCCTGTTTATGCATACCTATGTGAACCCCGATTCCATCTGCATGTTATCCACCGCCCTGATGATTTACGGACTCCTGTGTGGATATGAAGATGCCTTTTCGGTAAAAAGCTGTGTGCTGTTAACGGCAGGCTTGGTTCTGTGCATCCTGTCGTATTACAATGCGTATGGATTTTTAGTCAGCAGTTTCCTGCTGTTTACGGCTTATTTTGTTAAAAGAAAAGAAAAATGGACCTTTGACTGGAAAAATTTCCTGAAAAAGGGATGCCCGGTTGCTCTTGCCGTTATTCTTCTCTCCGGTTGGTCCTTTGTGAGAAATTACATGCTGTATGACGGGGATTTTATCGGACTTCGGACAAAGGAGGCATTTATCCAGTCTTACGGGATTGCCCGGGATACCTTCCGGAGCAGCGGCTATTCTCTTGCGTATATGCTGACCCACACCAGCTTTGTCCCCAAGGTAATTATCAGCTTTCTGGGAAATTACGGCTCCGGGACCATTTACATGTATAAAATTATGTATGCGGGCTATCTTCTTCTTTTCGGTGCAGCTTTTGTGTGGCTGTTTATCCCCGGGGAAAAGCCGGAAAAAACATTCGATGCGGGAAGAAAGGCAGGTACGGAAAGATTTCACACGGCTTTCTTCCATATAAACATGGTTTTCTGTATTCTGATGCCTTTGCTTTTACTGTTGAAATATGCATACACCGTGGATTATCAGGCACAGGGACGGTATCTGATGCCGGCAGTTATTCCCATTATGTATTATCTCTGTTACGGATTTCAGAAGCTGCCGCTTTACCGGAAAGCAGGAGAATGCAGAAAGAATATCCTTTTTATGGGAATTATGATGTTTGTGGTGCTGGCACTTTTACTGATGATTTTCTGCAATGCCATGCCGGTGTACCGGATGACGGGAGTACTGGGATAAGGAGTTAGATTTTAGACAATAAAAAATACGAAATTTATATATCAAATATTTCCTTTCCCTATTGACTTTATATATTATACGACGTATAGTATTGCAAAAGATATATTATTACAAATTACATAGTATCATAGAACAGACAGAAAGGATGGAGGCTATATGGTTTTTAATACAGGAGCGGCTCTGCTTGATGCTATTGTCCTGGCGGTCGTATCCAGAGAGCCGCAAGGAACCTACGGATATAAAATAACGCAGGACGTAAGGCAGGTTTTGGAAGTATCCGAGTCCACGCTTTACCCGGTGCTCAGGCGGCTGCAAAAGGATGAAATGCTTTTTGTGTACGACAGGGAATGCGCCGGCAGAAACAGAAGATATTACCAGATTACACCCCCCGGGCAGGAAAAACTTAGGGAATACGTGAGAGAGTGGAAAATCTATTCTGAAAAGATATCCGGTATTTTCGAAGGAGGAAGCAGGCAATGAACAAAGAGAGCTTTATGCAGGAGTTAGCGAGGCTGCTGGGGGACATTTCCCCACAGGAAAGGCAGGAGGCGCTGAACTTTTATGAAGAATACTTTCATGATGCAGGACCGGAAAAAGAACAGGAAGTGTTGAAAGAATTAGGAAGTCCCATGCAGGTGGCTGCCAAAATAAAAGAAGGGCTGGATGCTACCATAGGAGTGGAAAACGGACCGGATGCGGCGGAAAACGGCGCGGCATGGGGAATGGAAAACAATAGCGGCGGTGCGGCATACACCCCACAGGAAACTGTGAAGAAGCGTTCCGCATGGAAAACTATCGGACTCGTGTTTCTTCTTATATGTGCATCACCGCTTCTGATTGCATTTGCCAGTGTGATTTTATCTCTGCTGATTGCCTGGTTTTTGGTGCTGATTTCTTTGATAGCGGCATTCGGAGCAGCCGCTCTGACTTGTATATTGTGTGGCATTGCCTTCGTGGTGATGGGATTTACCTGTATGTTTTCTTTTCCGTATGTGTGCCTGATTATGGCGGGCAGCGGATTTATCTGTACGGGGATAGGCATACTGTTTATGATGCTTACTGTGTGGCTGTGCGGGTATGCCCTGCCGGGATGCTGCAGGGGAATTGCCTGGCTATGGAGAAAAATCATCGGAAAGAAGCAGGCATGAAAAAACAGACATGAAAGAAAGCTATGAATAGCAGAAAGCATACTAAAAAACGCATAAGAAATGTTATAGATAAGATTAAGTAAGATTAAGAAAAGAGGAAAATTATGAGAAATTTTATGAAAGTAAGCGCCATTACGGCGGGCATTATGATATTTTTAGGAATCGGCCTTTTTACTGTGGGCGGCTGCGGAGGCGGCATTAGCGAGACCGTACAGAAGATTGTGAACGGTGATTTTAATTTTACGGATGAAGATTTGAAGAATATCATCGGAAACTATGTTTCTTCCAACGATAACCCGGAAATCACGGTAAATGAGGAAAATAAATATCTGCCGGACTTTCCGGTTGTTACGGATACGGAAAGCTACGAAAAAGACTTTGATACGGCGGAATTTAGCAGTATGGTGCTGCAGCTTGGCGGCTGTGAGGTAAAAATACTTTCTTCCGATGATGAAAATGTGCATATCAAAGCGGAAAAAGTCAAGAAAATCCAGACGGGAGTAAAGGACAATACCCTTTACATTACCAGCACCGACCGAAAAGGCGTCACTTCGGGAAACTGGACCAAGATTACCATACAGATACCGGAGGCATTCTGCTACGATACGGTGGATATTGACTTAGGAGCCGGAGATTTTTCCATAGAGAGCCTGACGGTAAAAAATGTAACGATTGATATCGGAGCGGGAAGATTGCAGATAGAAAAGCTTGTCTGCAGTGAAGACGCAAAATGTGAAATCGGCGCCGGACAGATGCTGTTAAATGATGCGCAGATTGGAGGCAGCTTTGCCGGGGACATCGGAGCAGGGGAAATGCGGCTGACCGGAAACATACAGGGAAATGCAGAGGTTTCCTGCGCAATGGGAAATACGGAAATGACGTTTATCGGAAGCACGATGGAAGAGCACAACTATGAAGTGAGCTGTTCTGCAGGCAATATTGATATAGGAAACCGCTCCTTTGCCGGACTTGCCACGGAAAGTGACATTGACAACGGAGCGGCGAATACCTACAAGCTGGAATGTGCCATGGGCAACATTACCGTGAAATTCCAATAAACGGAAAATAAGAAGCTTTTCATCTTATTCTAACACCAATAAAAGAGCCATCTTGAAACGGCCGTTTGCAGTGACACTGTGAAGGCCGTTTTTCTCAAAACGGAAGCATTCGCCGGCATGGAGTTCATAGTCCCTGCCTTCGTAACCGATGGTAGCGTTTCCTTCCAGTGCAAAAACAATGGCGTTGCCGGGAGCACGGTGCGGGGTAAGACCGGTGCCTTCATCAAAAGCCATCAGCACATATTTCATGGTAGGGTTGCTCACCACATCCATGTTGGCAATGCTGCCTTCTTCATAGGAAATCAAATCCTTTAATGTAAATACTTCGTTTGTTTTTACGATATCGTTCATAACATTCTCCTTGTCTAAAATAATTTCGGTGTAAACAAGACCTTCCTCTGTTTCCATACCGCAAAGAGTGCCGGCGGAAACTACAAGAGCCCGGTCAGGGGACAGGGTTACTTTTTCGGGCTCCTTTCCCAAAAGAAAAGTACCGCTGCCGGAAGCGCCTACATACATGGTCACTCTGTCATAGCTTTCCTGACTGATGGAAGTATGTTCCCCCAGCGAAAAATAAGTGACTTTTGTTTTGTCTCCCAGTTTGGAGTCACGGGAAACGGTCATGCCCTTCCGGATGGGGCGGAGACCTTCAATGGTAAACGGCTTTTGTAACATAACATACCTGCCTTTCTTTTTCCTGCTATATAGGAGTATGGGCAAAAGAGCAAGCTTGCATTCTTCCAGGAAACATGCTACGATGAAAGACCGCGGATGTAAGGAGAAAAACAATGGAACAGACCTTTATGAAAGAGAAAAAAATATTGCCTCTGGTATTATCCATGTCCATGCCCATGGTGCTTTCCATGCTGGTAAATGCCCTGTATAATATCGTGGACAGTTATTTTGTGGCAAAAATCAGTGATGAAGCCATGACGGCATTGTCCTTAGTTTATCCGCTGCAGCTACTGGAAACAGCGGTGGCCGTTGGATTTGGTGTGGGCATCAATGCCATTGCCGCCTTTTATCTGGGAGCAAAGAATGACAGAAAAGCCAACGATTCCGTGTCGGTGGGCCTCGTCTTAAGCTTTGTGCACGGCATTCTGCTGATGGCATTCAACCTTCTGTTTGCACCCACGTTCTTACGCATGTTCAGTAAGGATAATCTGATAATTGAATACGGACTCACCTATTCCTACGTGGTATTTGCCTTTACGGTTCCTTATACCATAGCCATTACTTATGAGAAAATTTTCCAGGCAGAAGGACAGATGAAGGTTTCCATGTTCAGTATGATCTGCGGGTGTGTTGCCAATGTGATTTTAGACCCGCTTATGATTTTCGGTATCGGACCCTTCCCCAGAATGGGAATAGCCGGAGCTGCGCTGGCAACAGGTATCGGTCAGATTATTCCGCTTGTCGTATACCTGCTTCTGTATTTTAAATTAAAACTGCCGTTGAAGGTGCAGTTTCGTAAAGAAATGTTTGACAAAGAGCTTTGTCTGCACATTTACGGTGTCGGAGTACCTGCAACCTTAAATATGGCGCTGCCTTCCTTTATGATTACCGCCTTAAACGGTATTCTGTCTACATACGGCGATGTTTACGTGCTGGTGCTTGGCATTTACTACAAACTGCAGACCTTTATTTACCTTACCGCAAACGGTATGGTGCAGGGCATCCGGCCCATTATCGGTTACAATTACGGAGCGGGCGAGTATGGCAGAGTGAAAAAAACATTCTTCACCTCTCTGCGGCTGATAGCCGGTATTATGCTGGCAGGCATGATTATCTGTCTGGTATTCTGCGGACAGCTTATGGGCATTTTTACCACCGGTGTGGAAACAATTGCCGCCGGAAAAACCGCCATCCGAATTATCAGTATGGGTTTTGTGGTTTCCTCGGTGTCCGTGACCGTAAGCGGTACGCTGGAAGGACTGGGAAAGGGCAGTATGTCCCTTGCCATTTCCCTGCTGCGGTATCTCGTTGCCATTATTCCGGCAGCTTACGTGTTCGGAAAGCTGCTCGGTGCGGACGGTATCTGGAACTGCTTCTGGTTTGCGGAAACAGCCGCCGCTATTGTGGCTTGGATTTTATACAAAAAAGAAGAACAAAAGATGAAATAAATATCTAAAGAGCACTTCAGGAAGAAAAAGACGGGTCCTGCAGAAGGGAAAGATACTGTTCCAGACACACACCTTCCACGATAGGTATATTTAAGGCGGCTGAGCCCTCCGTACAGATACGGACGAACTCGGCTGCCTTTTTTACGGAGTCGGTAAAAGGAACGCCTTTCACAGCATCGGCGGAAAGGATGGCGGCAAAAATGTCACCGGTGCCGGGACGGGACGGACCGCCGGCAGGAGAAAAAAGAAGCTCGCCGCTGCCGGAAACAGATACATAATTGCCAAAGAAGTTTCCTATTTTGATGCCGGTGATGACAACCTTGCCGATGCCCATGGCGTGCAGCTTTGCTGCCATGCCGGACAGCAGCAATAAAAGCGGCTCTGACCTGTCGGAAGCACCGGACAGACCGGAGAACAACGTACCGGAAGCATCGGACTGACCGGAGAGCAGCGCACCGGAAGCATCGGTAAGCAGCTCCTCAGGGTATGCGGTGCCGGTCAGAAAGCAGGCTTCCGTCAGATTGGGTGTGAGGATGTCTGCAAGGGAGCAGAGACCGGTAAGCGCCTTCTGATAGGAAGGAGTAACGGAAGAATAAGCCCTGCCGTGGTCCCCCATAACCGGGTCAAGCAGGATACAGGTTCCGTAGGTTTCCTTCTGTTGTCTGAAAAAGCCGGAGAGTGTGGGGATAAGCGCTTCATTTCCCAAAAATCCGCAGGAAATGCCGTCAAAAGAAAGGGAAAGCCGTTCCCAGACCGAAAGGTAGGAAGACATTTCATGGGTAAAATCCGTATAATGCCATTCCGGAAAAGCCATGTGATTGGAAAAAATACCGGTGGGCACGGGACATGCCTGTACACCCATAACACTTATAATAGGAATAGCCACTGCAAGAGAGCAGTGGCCGAATCCGGTTAAATCATTAATCATTGCCATTTTAAAAGGTTTCATAAAAGGACTCCCGAAAATCTAAGCTTTATGGTGACAGTTTTCGTATTCCCTACTTTACATCCGCCAGAAGACCAGCTTTTTTCAGTGCGGGACGCAGAGCCAGATAGAAAATGGAAGCGCAGACAACAGCGACTACCGCATTGACGGAAGTGGTGAGCTGGGCAATTTTCAGCAGGGCTTTGGTAATGTCCTGGGGAACACCGAGAAGGTAGGTTTTATACAGATAACCGACCAAAGGATCGGCAACTACATTAAAAGCCATGCCGCATACGGAAGCAAATACCGTGACCCCAATAATTTTTCCCTTATCGGTGCACTTAACAAGATGGAAAATCTTGTGGGCAACCAGACCGACAATGAGACCGATGCAGAACTTTAAGATAAAAGTCTTGGGAGCGCTGGTTACATAAATGGTAGTCAGGTCGCCGATGGTCATGCCGACTGCACCGGCAAGTCCGCCCCAGAAGCCTCCTAATAAAAGAGCAGCCAGAACGCAGAATACATTTCCCAAATGGAATGCGGTGCTGGAAGTACCTACGGTAATATCAAGCTTAAAGAAAGCGAAACCGATGTAGCAGAGAGCGGCAAGCAGACCTGCCTGTGTTACACGGAGCAGCTTTTCCCTGCGGGAAAGTTCTTCCTTTCTGCCAAAGAGCCGGTACAGTCCGGCAACGGTTAAAATCACGCCGATAAAGGCAAGCAGCAGGGAATATGCGTAATATCTGCCGGTGGTTGTATTTAAGAAGTCCTCCAGTTCAGGCCGGAAAAAGTGAACGGAGAGAATGATGCCTGCAATCAGGAGCAGGACACCCACAATCAGTAAAACGGGATTTTTCTTTTTCATAATAATACATTCCTTTCTCTGTGTAAAAAAATTCACACATCTTCATTAGTGTTTGTTTCTACCCATTATAGCCGTTCTTGGCATTTGAAAAAGTACCACTTTGCATTTTTTTTATATAACCAGTTTGAAACCGGCAGGTTGAATTCCGTTCTTGCGAAAAACCGCAATATTTTGTAATTGACGAAACTGTGATAATGGGGATATAATGTTTTCTGTATCAAATGGATACTATTATGTACATAACTAAGGAGGGTTTTTAACTATGGAAAAAGGAAAGTTAGGCATCAGATTATCCGTTTACGCAGTACTGGCATTTATTTTAGCTGCATTCGGTCTGTACCTTGGAATCATCGGTCTTCTTGCAGTAGTCCTGATTGCAGAAAAGGATGAATGGGCAGGCAGACAGGTTCTGCAGGCACTTATGCTCTGCTTACTGCCTTCTGTTGTAGGCATTTTCTTCCACGTTTTTGATTTTATGGATTGGTTCGGTTGGGCATCTTACGGTTCTGCTGTTTACAAAATAGCTGTTATTTGGGGCAGATTTAATACTGTAGTCGACTGGCTGGTAAACATTGCCGTATATGTATTTGCACGGGCAAGGAAGCAGGTATTCCCGTATTCTCAAGCTTTGCTAACTGGGCATACGGAAAGATCGTGGTAAAGGCACAGCCCGTATATCAGCAGCCTGTATACCAGCAGCCCGTAGCTCCTCAGGCACCTGTTCAGGCAGCAGCTCCTGCTCCCCAGGCACCCGCACAGGCAGCTAACGCAGATGTATGTGCAAACTGCGGCGCACCTCTTAACGGCGGTGCATTCTGCACAAAGTGTGGCACACCTGCAGCAAAATAAACTTGAATTATAGTGATATTTATAAAAAGAAAAAGGTATTGACAAAAAGGAGTACGCATTACCCCTTGGCAGAGAGGATGACCCGGGAAACCGGCTGAAAGGTCATCTGAAGGAAGGAATGCGGAAGGTAGTTTTGGAACCGGAAGACAGAACCGGCCACTGCATCGGAAGGTGTAACGGCCACAGTAAGTTTTCACGATTTGTCCCCGTTACCGGACAAGACTTTACAAGAAGTCACAGAGGTCTTATCCGCGAGGATACGGCAGACAAAGGTGGTACCGCGATATTCGCCCTTTGCTTACAGAAGTAGGCAGAGGGCGTTTTTTATTTGCAAAAAATAAAAATATAAAATAGAAAGAAAGGCATGAAAACAGTATGAGCAAAGAATTGGCAAAGACCTATGACCCGAAGGGCATAGAAGACAGACTGTACCAGAAGTGGCTGGATAAAAAATACTTCCATGCAGAAGTAGACCACAGCAAAACCCCGTTTACCATTGTAATTCCGCCCCCAAATATTACGGGACAGCTTCACATGGGACATGCACTGGACAACACCATGCAGGATATTCTCATCCGTTTTAAGAGAATGCAGGGATACAATGCCCTCTGGCAGCCCGGCACGGATCATGCTTCCATCGCAACGGAAGTAAAGATCATCGAAAAGTTAAAAGAACAGGGCATTGACAAGCATGACCTGGGCAGAGAAAAGTTCTTGGAGAGAGCCTGGGACTGGAAAAAAGAATACGGCGGCAGAATTATTTCCCAGCTTAAGAAATTAGGTTCTTCCTGCGACTGGGACAGAGAACGTTTCACTATGGACGAAGGCTGCAACAAAGCCGTTACGGAAGTTTTCTGCAAGATGCATGAAAAAGGCTGGATTTACAAAGGCTCCCGTATCATCAACTGGTGTCCCGTATGCAATACCTCCATTTCCGATGCGGAAGTAGAATACGAAGAGCAGGCAGGCCATTTCTGGCATATCAAATATCCTCTCATTGAAGAAGACGGCAGCGTAAGCACAAAGGAATTTCTGGAATTTGCAACCACCCGTCCCGAGACCATGTTAGGCGATACGGCGGTTGCGGTTAATCCCGACGACGACAGATACAAGTCCATCATCGGCAGAAAGGTGCTTCTTCCTATTGTAAACCGTGAAATTCCCATCGTGGCAGACAGCTACGTTGATATGGAATTCGGAACCGGCGTAGTAAAGATTACCCCGGCGCACGACCCCAACGACTTTGAAGTAGGAAAGCGTCACAACCTGCCGGTGATCAACATTATGAATGACGATGCCACCATCAACAAAAACGGCGGCAAGTTCGAAGGTATGGACCGTTATGAGGCAAGAAAAGCCATCGTGGAAGAACTGGACAAGATGGGACTTCTGGTCCGTATCGAAGATTACTCCCACAACGTAGGTACCCACGACAGATGTAAGACCACCATTGAGCCTCTGGTAAAAGAGCAGTGGTTTGTCAAGATGGATGAGCTTATTAAGCCCGCAGTAGAAGCCGTAAAGAACGGCGACATCAAGCTTATTCCGAAGCGTATGGAAAAGACCTACTTTAACTGGACGGACAATATCCGCGACTGGTGTATCAGCCGTCAGCTCTGGTGGGGACACAGAATTCCTGCTTATTACTGCGATGAATGTGGTGAGGTAGTGGTAGCAAAGAAGATGCCCGAGGTCTGCCCGAAGTGCGGCTGCACCCATTTCACCCAGGACCCGGATACCCTGGATACCTGGTTCTCCTCCGCGTTGTGGCCCTTCTCTACCTTAGGCTGGCCGGAACAGACAGAAGATTTGAAGTATTTCTATCCCACGGACGTACTGGTAACCGGATACGATATCATTTTCTTCTGGGTTATCCGTATGATTTTCTCCGGCTACGAGCAGATGGGCGAAAGACCGTTCAAGACCGTATTGTTCCACGGACTGGTACGTGACTCCCAGGGACGCAAGATGAGTAAATCACTGGGCAATGGTATTGATCCACTGGAAGTCATTGACAAGTATGGCGCAGATGCACTTCGTCTGACACTGATTACCGGAAATGCACCGGGAAATGACATGCGGTTCTACTGGGAGCGTGTGGAGGCATCCCGTAACTTCGCCAATAAAGTATGGAATGCATCCCGTTTTATCATGATGAATCTGGATGGATTTGAACTCCATACGCCGTCAAAGGATGAGTTACATGCAGCAGACAAGTGGATTCTTTCCAAGGTGAATACCCTTGCAAAAGATGCCACAGAAAATATGGATAAATTTGAACTCGGAATTGCCGTACAGAAAGTATACGATTTTATCTGGGATGAGTTCTGTGACTGGTACATTGAGATTGCAAAAGTCCGTACCTATAAAAAGGATGAAGATCCGGTATCTGCCAATGCGGCACTGTGGACCTTAAAGACCGTACTGACCGAGGCATTGAAACTGTTACATCCGTATATGCCATTTATCACGGAAGAAATCTTCTGTACATTACAGTCAGAGGAAGAGACGATTATGCTCTCCAAGTGGCCAGAGTACAAAGAAGAGTGGAACTTCCCGGCAGAGGAAGCAGCCATTGAGCACTGTAAGGATCTCGTTAAGGGAATCCGTAATGTCCGCACAGAAATGGATGTTCCTCCATCAAGAAAGGCAAAGCTTTATATTACATCTGAGGATGCAGGGCTTCGCACTGTTTTTGAAGAAAATAAGGAAGTATATGTAAATCTTGCTTCTACCAGCGAGATTATAGTACAGGCAGACAAAAACGGTATCAGTGAGGATGCGGTTTCCGTTGTGATTCCGGGAGCAGTTCTTTATCTGCCACTGGAGGATCTGGTAGATTTTGAAAAAGAAAAAGAGCGTTTGCATAAAGAAAAAGATAAGCTGACGAAGGAACTTGCACGTTCTAAGGGCATGCTTTCCAATGAAAAATTCTTAAATAACGCAAAACCGGAAAAGGTACAGGAAGAGAAAGACAAGCTGGCAAAGTATGAGCAGATGATGGCTCAGGTAGAAGCGCGGCTGGCACAAATGAAATAAATGGTTTCGGATTTCTATAGC